>OIXA01001614.1_pt1 | contig 28062 bp, 27 predicted proteins | sample 1587721 | NCBI WGS metagenome assembly OIXA01 (sample SAMEA3888900, study PRJEB22519) | human gut metagenome | biome: human gut; feature: human-associated habitat; material: faeces | place: Denmark | collected 2013
AGGTTCCTTCTGGCGCTTTTGCCTACTTTTGCCGCTATTGGCAAAAGTAGGTCGCTCCGGAGGGCGAAACTCTCCAAAAACATTGCTCAAACAAAAGAAAGTTGAGGATCACCTGAATGAACATTACGAAAACTGCAATGATCACCGTGTGCGGACGGCCCAATGTGGGCAAATCCAGCCTGACCAACGCGCTGGTGGGCGAGAAGATCGCCATCGTGTCCAAGAAACCCCAGACCACGAGAAACCGGATCTACGGCGTTGTGAACCGGGGCGACACGCAATTTGTGCTGCTGGACACGCCGGGCCTGCACAAGCCCCACAGCCGTCTGGGCGACTACATGGTAAAAGTGGTGCGGGAAAGTCTCAGCGCCGTGGAGTGCGCGCTGCTGCTGGTGGAGCCCATCGCCCACGTGGGCGAGCCGGAGCGCATCCTGCTGCGGCGCATTGAGGAGGAGCAGCTGCCGGTGGTGCTGTGCATCAACAAGGTGGACACGGTGGAGAAAAAGGACGAGCTGCTGGCGGTGATCGCCGCGTACAACGAGGTGTACAGCGGCTTTGACGCCATTATCCCCATCTCCGCCCGGACAGGCGACGGACTGGACGAGCTGCTGGAGCAGCTGCAAAAATACGCGCAAGAGGGGCCGCAGCTGTTCCCCGACGGCATGACCACCGATCAGCCCGACGCGCAGGTCTGCGCCGAGATCGTGCGGGAGAAGATGCTGCAATGTCTGGACAAAGAGATCCCCCACGGCACAGCGGTGGAGGTGACGCGGTTCTCTGAGCGGGACAGCGGGATCATCGATCTGGATGTGACCATCTACTGTGAGAAAGCCAGCCACAAGGGCATCATCATCGGCAAGCACGGCGACATGATGAAGCGCATCAGCACCCTGGCCCGGCAGGACATTGAGAAATTCATGGGCGCCAAGGTGTATCTGGAGACCTGGGTGAAGGTAAAGGAAAACTGGAGAGATAATGTGAATTTTATTCGCGCTCAGGGCTTCAACGAGGAGTAAATTACCAGACATGAAACCGGGGCTTTCGCGTCATGCTAGGCATGAGGTGAGGACTGTGGACTACTGGGAGCTGTTTTGGGACACCGGTGCGCCGGAGGCGTGGCTGATGGCGAAAGGCACGGAGGACGAGGCGTGGACAACGGAACATTCGTGACGGCGGGCCTTGTCCTGCGGGAGACGGAGACAAAGGAATCGGACAAGATATTGACGGTGCTGACGCCGGAGCTGGGCCGCATCAGCGTCATTGCCAAGGGGGCAAGGAGCCGGCGCAGCAAATATACCGCCGCCTGCCAGCTGCTGGCCTATGACGAGATGACGCTGCGGCGGAAGGGCGAGTGGTACTATCTGGCGGAGGCCAGCACCATCGAGCTGTTTGACGGGGTGCGGCAGGACATTGAAAAGCTGGCGCTGGCGGCCTATTTCGCGGAGCTGACCGAGGCGGTGTGTCAGGACGCCATGGCGGCGGCGGACATGCTGCCGCTGCTGCTGAACGCCCTGTTCGCACTGGGGATGCTGGAAAAGCCCAACCGGCTGGTGAAAACCGCGTTTGTATGGCGGCTGCTGGCAGAGACAGGCTTCGCCCCGCTGGCAGACGGCTGCGCCGTATGCGGGCGGGAATCGCCAGAGGCTCCCATGCTGGATGTGATGCAGGGGGTACTGCGGTGCGGCGCCTGCCGCACCGGCGGCGGACTGAGCCTGCCGCTGACAGAGGGCGCAGTGCAGGCACTGCGGTACATCCTCTATTGCCCGCCCAAGAAGCTGTACAGCTTTTCGCTGGATGAAAACGGGCTGCGGATGCTGGATCGGGCGGGAGAGGCGTTCTGCGCGGTGCAGCTGGAGCGGGGCTTCCGGACGCTGGATTATTATAAGGCGTTTTTGGCGGAGGAGGAGTAAGGGGGTGTCCGCGCCCCGGCGGGGAGGGGGAATGTTTCGCGCTCCGGCGCGACCTACTTTTGTCAACAGTGACAAAAGTAGGCAAAAACACCGGAAGAAACCTCCGGTTTCTTCACTTCCGGGCGCGCTATACTTCGTACTTGCCATGGTGAATTTTACCACACGATCACGCGGCATTTTCTTTTTCGATTCGTCATTGAATCGTTTGTGCTCCAGCGTCGCTGCCGCTGATGCTGCCGACGAACAACGCTGTTGGTTCTACCGTTGAGAAGATAAGCGGCAGCGGCGCAAGAGGAAAGTCGATTCGTCACACGAAACGAAATCAACCATGTTCTGTGAACGTGTGGTAAAAGGCCACAAATTTAGAAAAGAAACAGCGCGGGCGGATTCTTAAACCGCAGGTTTAAGCTGTCCTTTTGGGTACTTTTGGGACAGCGGCCAAAAGTACCTCGTGGCCGCAGCCACGAAACTTCCTTACCTCTCCAACCCCAATTCCGCCATAATGCTCTCCTCCCGTTCCCGCATCTGGGCCTTCATCGGGCCTTCGTCCAGATGGTCGTAGCCCAGCAGATGCAGCACCGAGTGCACCACCAGATACGCCAGCTCCCGGCGGTTGGAGTGCCCGTACTCCCTGGCCTGCGCCTGTACCCGCTCCATGGACAGCACCATGTCCCCCAGCGGCAACAGTCCCGTGCCGGGGTCGGCGTCCTCCTGACCGGGCAGCTCGCCGGGCGTCAGCTCGAACTCCGGAAAGCTCAGCACGTCGGTGGGCCTGTCCACCTGCCGCATGTCCAGATTGATCTGATGGATGCCCGCGTCGTTGGTCACCAGCACGTCCACCTCGCAGGGGAAGTCCACCCCCTGCATGGCCAGCGCCGTGCGGATGACCCGGCGGATCAGCGCCTTTTTCTCGTCGCTCACCCCCGGCACGTCGGCGGTGACGGGGATGTAATGCCGCTTCGCCATTATTTTTTCCTCCTGTCCTCGTACCGGGCGTAGGCCTCGATGATCCGCTGCACCATCACGTGGCGCACCACGTCCTCCTGGGTCAGCTGGCAGATGCCCACGCCTTCCACATCCCGCAGCACCTTCATGGCTTCCTTCAGGCCGCTGATCTTGTCGGTGGGCAGGTCGATCTGGGTAATGTCGCCGGTGATGACCACCTTGGAGCCGAAGCCCATACGGGTCAGGAACATCTTCATCTGCTCCCGGCTGGTGTTCTGTGCCTCGTCCAGAATGATGAAGCTGTCGTCCAGCGTCCGGCCGCGCATGTAGGCCAGCGGAGCTACCTCGATGTTGCCCCGCTCCAGATACTTCTGGTACGTCTCCGCGCCCAGCATGTCAAACAGGGCGTCGTACAGGGGCCGCAGATAGGGGTCGACCTTGGATTGCAGATCGCCGGGCAGGAAGCCCAGCCGCTCGCCCGCCTCCACGGCGGGCCGGGTCAGCACGATGCGGTTCACCTGCTTGTCCCGGAAGGCCGCCACTGCCGCCGCCACCGCCAGATACGTCTTGCCGGTACCGGCGGGGCCTACGCCGATGGTAACGGTGTTGTGCAGCACCGAGTCCACATACTGCTTCTGGCCGATGGTTTTGGGCTTCACGGGCCGTCCCTTGCTGGTGATGCAGATCACGTCCTGGGTCAACTCGCTGATGCGCTCGGACTGGCCGCTGCGGCACAGTCCGATGACGTACCGCACGTGCTGCTGGTTGATGGCCTCGCCCTTGGCGCTGAGTGTCAGCAGGGCCTGTACGGCCTTTTCCGCCAGCATCACGTTCTCCGGCTCACCGGAGATGACGATCTCGCCGCCCCGGTTCACCACCTGTACCTGAAACTCCGTCTCCAGCAGGCGGATATTCTCATCAAAGGAGCCGAATAGATTGATGGCCTCCTCCATGCGTTCGATACCGATGCGTTGTTCCATATGATAGCCTTCTTTCTGAAAGGGATAGTTGTAGTAATGCGTTGATTTGCAGGGGGCTGTTGCCGTCCGGCATCCGGCAGGGTATCGTCAAACCGTTGTAGGGGCGGACGATTCTGTCCGCCCGAACGATGACCGTACCGCCATCGATAGGGCCGACAGAGTCGTCGGCCCCTACGGAGTTCCACCGCACCTTTTCGTAGGGGCGGATGCCCACATCCGCCCGTTTTTGGAGGGTGTTTCGCGCCCCGGGGCGAGTTACTTTTGCCCTTGGCGGCAAAAGTGTCCTGTTGCGGTGCCCAAAATTTCGCAGCGGCATTTGAGCCGCCGAAATTTTGACCGCTGCCACTCGCTCACCTCGCTTCATCTGCCACTGGCAGCGCTCGGATCGCTCCCCAAAAACGCCACTTAAACCTGCGGTTTAAGAATCCGCGCACGCTACTTTGCGTTGCAAATTTGCAACCTTGTACCACGCGTTCACAGGATGTGGTTGATATCGTTGCGTATGACGTATCGACTTTCTTTTTGCGCCGCTGCCGCTCATGCCCCCAACGGTAGAACATAAAGCGCTGTTCGGCGTAGACATTAGCGACAGCGACGCAGAAGCAGAGACAATCCTTTTAACCAAACGAAAAAGAAAATCTCATGTAATCGTGTGGTAGGCATTCACAAATCCGCACCACACATAGCGCGCCCGGAAGTGAAGGAACCGGAGGTTCCTTCCGGTGTTTTTGCCTACTTTTGCCACTGTTGGCAAAAGTAGGTCGCCCCGCAGGGCGAAACATCCCCTCGCGCCCACAGGCGCACCTCGTCACTCCACCTCCACCGCCACGCTGACCCCGATCTCCTCATAGCACTCCGCCGCCAGCGTCACCAGCAGCATATCCCCCTGTTGGGCAGTGGAAAACCGGGTGGACGTCACCGTGCCGCCCTCGGTCAGCATGTCGTCCAGCTGCCGCAGCAGCTGCGCCTCACCCTCGGCACGGGCCTGCGCGGCGGTGCGGTCGGCGGACTGGGTGTCGTAGGCCGTGGTGGTCTCCACTGCCAGCGTCAGGGGCAGCCGCAGCCCAAAGGGCAGCGTCAGCGGATGATACGTTTCTATTTTATCACAACCGGCCCCCAACATGCTACCCTTTCCGTAGATTTTTATCCGCTGTTTTCCCACGTCCAGCGCCACGCGGGTGGTGGTTTTCCCTTCGCCGCGCTTTTCCACCGCCGTCATGGGTACGCGGACGGACAGCTCATACCACGTGCGGGCGTAGACACGGCCCCGGCCCTGCATGAACCGCACCACGCCGAATTTGGAATCCGCCACGCCGGAGATCAGCAGTTGTCCCTTTGTCACGGTGGAACCGGCCATCACCAGCGCTTTGCCGTCCAGCGCCTCCACCCTTGTCACCAGACCGTCCCGCGCCGCCACCATGTTGGTGCGGGCGTTGCGATCCACGATCTCCGGCGGACGCTTCCGCTCCACCACCTGCACGTGGGCGGTGCAGCCCTTTACATTTACCGACAGCCATGAGATATCCCCCAGCTCCAGCAGCACGTGGTTCCGCAGCTCCTCCTGATCGAAGCTCAGCGACCGGGTGCCGATGGTGACGCCGTTGTTTTCCAGCGCCCGCAGTATTTTCTCCGTGGGCACCGTGTCGTTGCCCGTCACCTGAAAGTCCCAGATAAAGGTGTTGCCGTACCAGAACAGCGCCAGCACCGCCGCCAGCGTACCCCACAGCACGTACCGCCGCCGCATCCGCCGCAGGGCCGTCGGCGCGCCCCACTCCTCCATCCGCCGCAGTTCCGCGCCGCATTCCGCCGCCGCGTCCTCCAGCGCCGCCGCGCCCTGCCGGGTGGTGCGCAGGGTGAAGCGCTCCGCCGTCTCCCACTGCACGTCCCAGAAGGGGATGCCGTACACGCCGCACAGGTTCAGCACCCGCTCCGGCGCCGGGCTTTCGCACCGGAACAGCACGCTGCCCCGCAGATAATTCCATACTTTCGCGTACATAGCTACTCCACCAGCTCGATTTTTTCAATGATCCCGTCGATCCGCAGCTCCTGCTCGGTCATGGCCTGTAATTGCAGGTTTCGCCCCGTGATCCGCACCACCACCGATCCGCCGTTGATGTCCACCGCCTCGGTGGAGTACCCCAGCACGCCCCGGTGGCGATCCATATAGAAGGCGTGGTTCCCCAGCAGCTCCATCCGGGGAATGTCCGGTGCCAACACCGACGGCAGATCCAGCCGGTCGGCCGCCTCCAGCGTTTTTTGCACCAAGCGTTTGCGCAGCGTTTCTCCCATAGCCGTCACCTCGCTGGTACTGTATGCGCCGGCGGCGGAAAACTTGCCTGTCCGGCATGACGGCCCCACAGGCCGCATAGGCTTTTCCGAGGTGATGAAAATGGGAAAAGCGATCCGAAAAGCGCTGCTGGCTGTTGGCCTGCTGGCGTTGATGGCGGGCCTTTTGCGCCACAGCGGCCCGGTGGGGGAGGCGGTGAGGCAGGGGATCGCCCTGTGCGGCCGGTCGGTGATCCCGTCGCTGTTTCCGTTTTTTGTCACGGTGTCCTTCGCCGTCGCCTGCGGATTTTTCTCACTCCTGCGGCAGCTGCGTCTGCCGCTGAACGCCGCCGTGTTTCTGCTGGGCGTGGTCGGCGGCTATCCGGTGGGCGGGCGCACCGTGGGGGAGCTGTACCGGGCCGGGACGATCTCCCGGCGGCAGGCGGAAGCACTGCTGCTGTACTGCAACAACGCCGGGCCGTCCTTCATCCTGTCCATCGCCGGGGCGGGGGTGTTCGGCAGCCAGCGGGTGGGGTGGGCGCTGTACGGCATCCATCTTCTGGCGGCGCTGGCGGCAGGCGGACTGCTGGGCGCATTCGGTGAAAGGGCAACCGGAGGGAATAGCGGGGGAAAAAGGCCCTTTATTGTACCGATAACCACCAATAATGTACCGTTTTTGCCCTCAATTTTCGTTGCCGTTACGCGAAATGCCGCACTTACTATGCTGAACGTCTGCGCGTTCGTCATCTTTTTCCTAGCGCTGGCGGCGCTTTTGCGGCAGCTGTGGCCGGGGCTGCCGCCGCTGGTGATGGGATTGCTGGAGCTGACCGGCGGCGTCACCGCCCTGAAAAATGACGCCGCCGGGTTCTGCATGGCGGCGGCGCTGCTGGGCTGGGGCGGCGTGTCCGTCCACTGCCAGACGGCGGCGGTGCTGGAGGAGACGGATCTTTCTCTGGGGCGCTATCTGCTGGCAAAGGCGCTTCAGGCCGTGGTTTCCGCCCTTTTCGCGCTGGCGGTGTGCCGTTTTCTGTTTTAACGAAAAAAAGACGTGCAAATCCCGCCGCAAGGCGCTATAATAGGGGACAAATACGATCCCGAAGGAGGGATATCATGCGAATCACCGTAAAGGTCGGCACCTCTACGCTGGCTCACGCCACAGGGCGGCTGAACATCCAGCGGATGGAGACGCTGTGCAAGGTGCTCAGCGACCTGAAAAACGCGGGGCACGAGATCATTCTGGTGTCCTCCGGCGCCATTGGCATGGGCGTGGGCAAGCTGAACCTGCCGGGGCGGCCCAAGGACATGCCCACCAAGCAGGCCGCCGCCGCCGTGGGTCAGTGCGAGCTGATGTACACCTACGACAAGCTGTTCAACGAGTACAGCCACACCGTGGCGCAGGTGCTGCTGACCGGCGAGGACGTGAAGAACGAGCACCGCAGCCGCAACATGCGCAACACCATTTTCCGGCTGCTGGAGCTGGGCGCGCTGCCGGTCATCAACGAGAACGACGCCGTGGCCACCGACGAGATCGGCGTGGAGAATACCATCGGCGAGAATGACACCCTGTCCGCTATTGTGGCGGCGGCAGTGGGTGCGGAGCTGCTGATCCTGCTGAGCGATATCGACGGGCTGTATGACAGCGATCCCCACAAGAATCCGGACGCCAAGCTTATCAGCACCGTGCCCGCCATCGACGACCATATTCTGGCGCTGGGCGGCGGCAGCGGCAGCGCGCTGGGCACCGGCGGCATGGCCACCAAGCTTCACGCCGCCCAGATTGTCACGGCGGCAGGCTGCGAAATGGTCATTGCCAACGGGCAGCGGCCGGAGCTTTTGTATGACATTGTGGCGGGGAAGCCTGTGGGCACCCGTTTTCTGGCAAGGGAGGGCGCGTAAATGACCACCATCGACATTCTGAAAAAGACCAAGGCCGCGTGGAAGCACATCAACAACGCTTCCGCCGAGACGAAAAACGCCCTGCTGCTGGCTATGGCCGACAGCCTGGAGCGGAACCGCGCCGTCATTCTGGTGGAGAACCGGGCGGACATGGAGGCAGCACGGGGCCATATCTCCGACGTGATGCTGGATCGGCTGTATCTGGACGAGAAGCGCCTTGCCGCTATGGCGGAGGGCGTTCGGGCCATCGCGGCGCTGCCGGATCACACGGGACGCATTCTCTCGGAGGTACACCGGCCCAACGGTATGACCATCTATAAGAAACAGGTGCCGCTGGGATTGGTGGCCATCATCTACGAGAGCCGCCCCAACGTCACCTCCGACGCGGCGGGGCTGACGCTGAAAAGCGGCAACGTGTGCATGCTGCGGTGCGGCAAGGAGGCCTACCGCTCCGCTCACGCCATCGTGAAGGCGCTGAAGGAGGGCATCACCGCCGCAGGCGGCGACGCCGATATCATCAACATTACCGAGGATATCAGCCACCAGAGTGCCGCTGATATCATGACCGCCAAGGGGCTGGTGGATCTGCTGATCCCCCGGGGCGGCGCGGGACTGATCCGCACCTGCGTGGAGAACGCCACCGTGCCCTGCATCGAGACGGGCACCGGCATCTGTCACGTGTATGTGGACGCGTCCGCCGATCTGGACATGGCGCTGCGAATCGTGGTGAACGCCAAGACCAGCCGTCCCTCGGTGTGCAACGCCGAGGAGGTGCTGCTGGTACACAGCGCCGTGGCGGAGAAATTCCTGCCCATGCTGAAAACTGCTGTGGTGGACGACCGGGCGGCGCTGGGACAGGTCCCCGTGGAGCTGCGGCTGGACGAGCGGGCAGCGGCCATCATCCCCGGTACGCCTGCGGGAGAGCGGGACTTTGACACGGAGTTTTTGGACTACATTCTGGCGGTCAAGGTGGTGGACAGCGTGGACGAGGCCATCGCCCACATACTGGCGCACTCCACCGGCCACAGCGAATGCATCGTTACGGAGGATCCGGTCAGCGCGGAGCGGTTCGTCAACGAGACGGACAGCGCGGCGGCGTATGTGAACGTGTCCACCCGGTTTACCGACGGCGGCGAGTTCGGGCTGGGCTGCGAGATGGGCATTTCCACCCAGAAGCTTCACGCCCGCGGCCCCATGGGGCTGGACGAGCTGAGCACGTATAAGTATATTATTCGAGGAAACGGGCAGATACGGTGATTGAGCAAAGAGGACGGCGTAAGCCGTCCTTTCAGCGTGTCGATAAACCCATTCTGTCATTCCGAGGAGCGAAGCGACGTGGGAATCCGTAATCCCTTGACAGTGCGGCGAAAAACAAGATGGACGCTACGGCGGCATAGCCGCCGAGATCGGAGGCTAAAAACATGCCACAGGCATGTTTTCTTAACGCCCCGACGGATTGCCACGCCAGTCTGCGGACTGGCTCGCAATGACAGGCTTTTTCGACAGCCTGAGCTCCCTTTACACGAGGGAGCCTTTTATACAGTGCAATACCGAAGACTTTCTCTCAGTATAGTAAGTTCTTTTGCAAAAATCAACCGTCACAGCGCGTCCTTTACCAATTCCCGGCCGCAGACGATGTTCAGGTTGCCGTTGCGGCACCGCAGCGCGTCAAGAAACTCCTTGGGAATGCTCTCCGACCGCAGGGTGACGCGGTACTCCAGCTCGTACAGGGTGCCCATGTTGCTGGTTTTTACCCTGACCAGCGTGTGGGAGGTGGTGTACTGAGCGAACAGGTCGTCAAACAGCCCCTCGTAGTCCAGATCCTCCGGAATGGTGATCTTCAGCAGCCGCTCGCCGGCATCCTTTTGGCCGAGGCCCAGCGCCGTCAGCGCCAGCAGCGCAGTGGAGACGATCACAAAGGTCAGGGCCGCCAGCCCTACGTATCCCATTCCGGTGGCAAGGCCGATGGCCATACCCAGAAACAGCACGCCGATCTCCCGGGCCGTACCGGGCGCGGAGCGGAAACGCACCAGACTGAAGGCGCCTGCCACCGCGACGCCTGCGCCGATGTTGCCGTTTACCAGCATGATGACCACCTGCACCACCATGGGCAGGATGGCCAGCGTCACGGCAAAGCTCTGGGTGGAGCGGGCGCGGAACTGGGACACGAAGGCAAGGCCAATGCCCAGCACCAGCGACGCGGCGGTACAGATAAGAAACGCGGACAAGCTCAAGTCCGTTCCAATGATCGAGTTAAGCACAGGTACGTCCCTCCTTCTGGATATTGGGTAAAATGTGGTTGCGGTAGCAGGCTCCATACTTGGAGAACGAGGTGGGGAACACCTTCTCCCGGGACAGCAGGCGGCTGAGCCACAGCGGACAGACGCCGGGGAATTTGATCTCCATCAGAATCATATCGGGATCGGTGATGGGCGCTCCATGGTCGCCCAGCCGGAGATCCAGCTCCGTATCCCGCCAGCGCAGGTTGGTATCAAAGGTGATGCGCAGCTCCGGTTCATCGATCCCCGCAAAGGCCAGCCGGTCATAGGCGATGAACACCCCCGGTTGGGTGCGGTAGCGCTGCTGGAACCACCGGATCTCCTGCCCGATCTGGCCGAAGCTGCCGTCAGGCAGCTGCCCCGCCAGAAAGGGAACGGCCTCGTCAGCCCGCATGGTGACGCGGCGCTTATACACCACGCCGTCATACTTTTTCTTCAGCTCCACGAACACCCGGCCGTCCTCGCCCGGCACGCCGTAGCTGCGGACGCGGAGCTTTTCCTTATACACCGGCTTCTCCAACGAGGTGCGGATCAGCCGCCAGTCCGGCGTATCATAATAAATGTTGCAGATGGTATACGCGCCGTAGGCGTCCTTTTTCATATAGGGCGCCATGCCCTGCAGGATCGCCCGCTGCCGCTCCGCCGTCAGGCGGTACTTTTTTTCATAGCGTTCAAAGCAGGTTTTGATCTGTGCTGCCATGTGGAGCACCTCCTTTATGACGCTATCATACAGGCGCTACCTAAAAGGAACCTAAAAGAAACCCTTTAAGTTCTTTTTAGGTCGGCGGGATATGATAACGGCACAACAACGGGAGCGGCCCGCCGCTTCCCTTTTCCATAAACCGTAACAGGATGACGAAGGAGGTCATTTTATGAAAAAGCTCGTATCCATCCTCTGCGCGGCGGCGCTGGTGCTTTCGCTGGCGGCCTGCGGCGCGGAGAGTCACTCCGGCGGCGGTGACGCCAAGGCCGCCGTCTACTCGCTGGAAAACGCCACCACCTTTACCTTTTCCGACAGCGGCATCACCGCCCAGGACGGCAGCTACACCGGCTATGAGATCGACGGCACCACCCTGACCATCGACGGGGCGGGCGCTTATGTGGTGACGGGAGCCTGCGCCGACGGCTCCATTCAGATCAAAAAGGGCACCACCGGCGTGACGCTGGCGCTGAACGGACTGGCGCTGACCAGCGCCGACACCGCGCCCATCCTCTGCGGCAAGTCCACAGAGGTGGTCCTCGTGGCGGCGGACGGCTCCACCAACAGCCTGACCGACGCGGCGGAAAACAATGACGACAGCTATCCCGACAACACCGAGGTGGAAAACGCCGTCATCAAGTGCAAGGACGGCGCGCAGGTGACGCTGTGCGGCGGCGGCGCGCTGACCATCAACGCCAACGGCAAGAACGGCATCAAGTCCGGCGCGTCCACCACCGAGGAGGGCGAGGCCTCCCTGACCATCCGGGAGCTGACGCTGACCATCAATGCGCCGGTCAACGACGCCATCAACGCCCAGCAGCTGCTGAATGTGGAGAGCGGCACCCTGACCATTTCCGCCGCTGACGACGCCATTCACAGCGATCTGGTGCTGAACATCGGCGGAGACGGCACCGACGGCCCCACCATCGCCATCACGGAGTGCTACGAGGGTATTGAGGCGGCGGAGCTGAACGTCCTCTCCGGAAACATTGACATTCTCTCCTCCGACGACTGTCTCAACGCTGCCAACTCCGATTTGAGCGGCTATGCCTTCAGCATGAATATCTCCGGCGGCATCATCACCGCCTGCTCCTCCAGTGGAGACGGCTTCGATTCCAACGGTGACCTGACCATCTCCGGCGGCACCGTGGCGGTGTGGACGGCCAACACGGCGGACAATCAGCCGCTGGACGCCGACGGCGCGATCACCGTCTCCGGCGGCACGGTGCTGGCGGCAGGCGGCAGCGCCGGTATGGGGATGAACCTGACGGCGGAGCAGCCCTGCGTCACCTTCGGCTCCACCGGCGGTATGGGCGGCGGACGCCCCGGTGACATGGACGGCGGCAGCGCCAGCATCGCCAAGGACGCCGCTGTGACCATCACCGGCAGCGACGGCAGCGCCGTTTACAGCGGCACCGCCCTGTGCAATGCCAACTTTGTGTTCTTCTCCTCCCCCGAGCTGACCGCCGACGGCAGCTATACCCTGACCGCCGGGGACACCTCCCTGACCGCCACCGCCCAGACCGGCAGCATTTCCTCCGGCGGTATGGGAGGCCCCGGAAACGGCGGCCAGCGTCCCGGCGATAGAGACGGCGGCCAGCAGGCTCCCGATTTCTCCGGCGGCGGCCAGCCGCCGGAAAGACCCGGCAGCCAGCAGTCCGGTACGGCTCAAAACAGCTGATAGAAAGCAGCATCGCCCCGGGTATAGAAACGCCACCGTATGAAGGATCATACGGTGGCGTTACAGCTCATTATTTTAGCTTGGCATGGCAGTGGCAAGGCGCACCGCCATGCCGGGGAGATCTTTTCTGATGGTTTGCATATGATTTCCGATTTACTCCTGTTACTTGCGAATGGCCTCCACCATGCGGGTCAGGCCGGTCTCGATGATGCTGCGGGGCATGGCCAGATTCAGGCGGATGTACCCGGCGGCGTTGCCCACGAACAGACCGTTGCCGCCCTCCAGCAGCACGCCCGCCTTGTTGGCGAAGAAGTCCGGCAGGTGGGTGGTCTCCGGCAGGCACTTGCCCAGGCGGGGATAATACCCGGCGTCACGCACAGCTGCTCCTGAGGAAAGCCCCAGTCGTAGTGATCCTTGCACCACTGGGAGAAAGCATTATAATATTCGTCATCGTACAGGCCGGTGTAGCCGAAAATGCGGCGGTCGATGCGGCCCCGCAGGGCGTCCAGGATCTCCGGTGCCGCGCCGAACTCCATGTCGGCCACCCACATGCGGACGAACTCCTCGTCCTTGTAGGGGAACACCTTCTCCGGGCCGGCGTGGAAGATGTAGCTCCGGAAGCCGTCGGTATTCAGGGCGTTGGTGTGGCGGCGGTCGATGATCTCGTCAAAGTTGTAGGTCATGGTGGTTGCTCCTTTCTTTTTCAGCGATGGTCGCATTTCTGACATTGTATCATGGCGTTTCGCCCACATCTTTATGCCCGTTGAAGAAGTGGGCATCGGCTCCCACGCACATGGAGTGCAGGCCAAACATTTATTCTTCCTTTCGTTTGCTTTCTCCTCTCTGGGCTGCCGCCTTTGATCTGTCCTGAAAACGCAAAAAAAGCGCCGGTTCAATGGTTCTACGAAACCAACAAACCGACGCTCTCGTTTTTCCATATGTTGTTTTTTAGATGCGAACCACTTGGGGTCAGCACTTCCAGCAGCTTCCAAAATCCGCCGGAAACGCTCGGTTCGCATCCATATAAATCTCCTCAAAAAGTTGCAAAAAAGCTGTGAAATATGAAATTTCACAGCTTTTCGTGGTGGACCTGAAGGGATTCGAACCCTCGACCTCTCGGATGCGAACGAATCAAAAGCTGTGCTTTGTGTTGATTTTTAGCTGTTTTCAACGTTTTCAGCTGGAATAGGAATGGTCTTGTGACCTCTTTTGCCCGTTTCCTCCGTGTATCCCGGAAGCGTCTGTGGTATGCGTTGTGGTCACGGGAATCGGTCGATGGAACGCTCGCGGCAGCACAAAACACCGTGCGTATGTCATGGCATGAATTGCAGAACTGTTAACTGTTTCTTCTTCGGGGCTGCCCCACGCCATGGGATACCAATCAAAGAGAGGTGCTTTGCCCCCGGATGAGACTTTCACCGCATAGATAAATAAACGTCCGCCGCGATACTTGTCTATTCTGGCTGGATATGCTATGCTTTCCGTAAGATCGGATCAATTCGGATGATGGAGGTGTTTTATGCCGCTGCCGCTTTGGGGTATTGTATGCTCCGTTCCCTATAATGTGATCTGCATTTGGGCAATTCTCTGCATGGTGCCTATCCGCCGCCCGTGGCTGTTTGCACTGCTGTGGCAGATCGTGTGTCTCCCCATTTTCTTTATTCCCGCCGAAAGTGCCTACGGCTGGCTTCGCACGGTCCTGTCATCCGTTTTATGGCTGTCGCTGGTGCTGCTCTTTGTAAAAAGGCGCAGCCTGCGGGTGGTCTTTGCCGCAGTTCTGATCTCCCTGCTTTCCGTGGTGACAGAGGTGTTGGCCACCATGCTGACCATACTGCTTCTCGGAAAATATGTGGATACCACCCTGGTGGTCAATGAGCCGCGGAGCATGCTGATGGTGCAGATCATTTTCTGGAGCATCTTCGCGCTACTGTGCTGGGTACTGGTGTACATCTGGAGACGCGGCATCCGCCCGCAGGACGAGCCGTATCTGCGGCGGTTTATACTGGTGCCCCTGAGCCAGCATTTCTTGGTAATCTTCAGCGCGGTGCTTTCTCTGTTCCGCCGTGCGCCGCTGGGCAGCTATCTGCTGCTGGGCGCCATGGCACTGTGCTGCGTGCTGGCCGACTTCCTGCTGTTTCACGGGCTGCGGAATTACACCAACCAGCAGCTGGCCTACTACAACGGCGTGGTGGCACACATCGAAGAGACCGCCCGGCTGCGGCATGAGCTGCGCAATCAGCTGCAAACTGTTTATGCCCTGATGGAGCGCGGCGAATATGACCACGCACAGGAGCTGCTGACCGCCTTTGCCGTACCGCTGGCCGCAGGAGAGGAGGTACGCTGATGGAACATTGGAAATTCCTCCTGCCATGGTACGCGCTGCTGTTTCCTGTCTCGCAGCTGACGCTCTGGTGCTACCTCATGCGCACGATTTTGTCGGATGAGGTCGCCAGCGCGGCATGGATCGCCACAGGCGTTTTGCTGCTGGTGCTATGCGCCGTTGCCGACCTTCTTCTCTTCAAGGCGCTGCGGCAAAGCACGCAGCTTCACATGACCGTACAGCGTCGGCAGCTGATGGAAAGCTCGGTGGAGACCCAGCGGAAACGGGGCGAGGCTCTGGAGCGGGAGACGGCGGAGGCCGTCCATGTGCGTCAGGAGATTTCTGCCCGGCTGCTGGAGGCGGCGGAGCTGCTGCAAAACCGCCGCATGGAGGCCGCCCGCAGCTGCATGGACAGTATCCCCGCGATCTGTCCTCCGCCGAAGCGCTACTGCGCTCACCCCGTGGCGGATGCCATCCTTTCGGAAAAGCTGGCGCTGTGCCGCGGGGAGAGCATCACGGCGGACTGTCAGGTGCAGATTCCGGAGGCGTTGCCGATCCCCGGCGCGGAATTGTGTGCGGTGCTGGGCAATCTGATGGACAACGCCATCGAAGCCTGCCGCCGTCTGCCGGAGGGGACGTCCCGCCGGATCACGGCGCGTGGGCGTGTGAACGGCGGCTTTCTGGTGCTGCGGGTCCAGAATCCGGTATCCGGAGAGGAAAACAACATCCCGGTGGGCGGTGCGCTGCTGGATCACCACGGCTGGGGACTTTCCATCGTCCGGCAGATCGCGGAGCGCCGCGGAGGACGGCTGACCACGGAGCGCTCGGACGGACAGTTTATCTCCACGGTGTGGCTTGGCGCGGCGGAGTGAGCAAACACGCGGATAAAAAAGCATTCTCCCTTCGATTTGGGAGAATGCTTTTTTCTTTTACAGCAGGCTGGCCAGATAATCCATATATGCCTCCCGCGTTCTTTTGCGGTATGCCTGGCTGACGGGTGTCCGGCTGCCGTTTTTCAGGTGCATCCAGTCGGAGTCCATCTGTGCCACCTGCGCCATATTGACCAGAAAGCTCTTGTGGCACTGAACGAACGCCATCCCCAGCTGCGGCAGTATCTGCGACAAGGGCATATAGGTCTCTACCGTTCCGTGGGCCGTATGCAGCCGCGCCAGCCTTCGGTCGCTTTCCACGTAGTGGATGTGGGCGGTGGAGAGAGAAATGATTCGACCGTTTGACCGGACGGCGATAGCCCGGCTGGCCCGTTCGGACAGCTTTGCCATCGCCTTGTCCAGCGCGTCGAACAATTCCTGCTGACGCAGGGGTTTGGTCAGAAAGTAAATGTGCTCGGTCTGATACACCATTGTGCAGAATTGGAGCGGATACCCGGTGATGTAGATGACCTGTGTGCCGCTTCCATCAGAAAGCATCTCCCGCACCAGCTGGATGCCCGTGCCCTCTCCCTCGCCCAGATCGATGTCGGTGAGAAGAATATCCGCAGGCGCGGCCTGAAGAAGACACCGCAGCTCCTCCGCCGTGGCGGCGCACCGCAGCTCCAGCCGGTCTGCCCGCGGCCACGCCGCCAGCCGCGACAGCAGCTCGTCTCTGTGAGAGGATCGATCCTCCAGTATGACTGCCTGTACCATAGAAGCTCACCTCCCGCTGTTATTCAGCTTGATTGTAACATATCGCTTTTGGGCAGGCAAGGGCCGCCGGGGGAAATCTGCCGATTTTGAGGGAAAGGATATGAATTATTACATTTTTCATGTTGATTCTTACATGTATATTGTTTCTCCCCGTATTCGTCCGATATTATATTTTCAGAAAAAATGTATGCGGGGAACGCCCCCGTCTAAACAAGGACAGGAGGTCGGATATGAAGATTTCAAATGAAGAACAGCTCAAGCAGGATCTTGCTCTGCGTCAGGCGTTGCTGGAGATCCTGCCGGATCTGGCTCTGAAAAACGGCATCAGCCCATCCGTCACGGAAGCAATGGCCGGAAGATTGCAGCTGCCCACCCTGAATCCGGCGTTTGTCCCGGAAGATACTCTCCCGCCGGAAGACGCTTCTTCTGATGGGGGCGAGCCGGAGGAAGCTCTTCTGGAGGAGCTGCTTCCCCCACCGCAGGGAGTGGAGCGCTTCGAGGCGCAGCTCGCCTCCATTTCGGAGCAGCTGCGGCAGCTTGCGGAGGTGGAGGACGCGGGACAGAAGGAGCTTGCCGCGCTGCGCCGGGAGATGGAGGGCTTTGCCGCCGGGGAAAAGCAGGCAGCTGCTGACCGTGTGCTGCTTTCGGTCATCCGGGTGCTGGATGCCATCGAAGCTGCCCTCCGCCCGGAGGACGAGGAGCGCATTGCGTATCTCTGTGAGCATGGCGGCGGGAACGGCGCCGCCATGGCACAGCGCTATCGGACGGAGCTGCAGGGCGTGCGGCAGGACTTGCTGGAGATTCTGTATCAGAATGACACAGAGCCGTTTACCTGTGGCGGCGATACCGTCGATCCCCGTCGGCAGCAGGTGTTGGCAAGCAAAACCGCCGCCTATTCCACTCCGGAGGGCGGCATGATGGTAGAAAGCCGCCGCCCCGGCTATGCCCGGGGGGAGCGGATCCTCCGCCGGGAGCAGGTCTATGCCATCCAGATCCTTCCTACCTGGATGAAGGAGGAGCTTTCCGACGGCCAGCATGAGCCGCCGTCACCAATGTAAAATACGCTGATTGAGTCAAAGCAATCGCTATGAGAGGAGAAATGGATATGGAACTTATTCTTGGTATCGACCTCGGCACCACCTATTCCTGCGTCGCGTGGGTGGACGAGACCGGCAAGCCCCAGATCATCAAAAATAAGGAGGGCTTTCTGACCACACCCTCCGTGGTATTCTTCCGCAGCAAGACGGAGCAGGAGGTCGGCGACGCCGCCAAGCAGTATGCGGTCATGTATCCGGACCGCGTTGTTTCGCAGATCAAGCGCCACATGGGCGAGGCCGACTACAGCGTCTTTATGGACGGGGCCGATCTTCGCCCCGAGGAGATCTCCGCCCACATCCTGCGTAAGCTGGTCCAGGACGCGGTCACCACCCTGCGGGAGGAGGGCGCGATCCCTGCCGATGAGCCCGAACGCATCGCCGCCGTCATCACCTGCCCTGCCTACTTTGGCGCGGGAGAACGCCATGCCACCCGCACCGCCGGGGAGCTGGCCGGCCTTCGCCTGCTGGCAGAGCCGGTCAATGAGCCGACCGCGGCTGCCACCCTGTTCGGCGTGCTGCAGCAGGGCGACACCCGCAATGTTCTGGTATACGACCTGGGCGGTGGCACCTTTGATGTCACCATCATCCATGTGGAGCCCGGTCTCATCGATGTCGTCTGCACCGGCGGCGATCACCATCGCGGCGGTGTTGACTGGGATAAGGCGCTGATGGAGCTTGCGCTGCAAAAGGCGGAGGATCAGGGGATCTGCTCCGCCGACGAGGTCTATGACGATCCGGAAGCCCTTCAGGAACTGACCCTTTCTGCCGAGGAGGCCAAAATCAACCTATCCGCCAGGGAGCGTGCCATGCTCCGCTTCACCTGCGGCGGCAGGACAGCCCGCGTTGAGGTCACCCGCAAGGAATTTGAGGAAGCCACCGCCGACCTTTTGCAGGACACCCTGCGTCTGACCGACGATATGCTGGCTGTGGCAGCCAAAAAGGGCTATCCCCTTTCCTCCATCGACGAGCTGCTGCTGGTGGGCGGTTCTACCGCCATGCCGCAGGTCGTGCAGGCACTCCAGCAGAAGTACGGAAAGACGCCCCGCAGCTTTGACCCCGCCGGTGCTGTGGCAAAGGGCGCGGCGCTCCTTGCCCAAAGGGCCGCCGCCGAGGAAGCAAAGGGCTCCTCCGATGGGGACGCGCCCATAGGGCGGATCGGGGATGTGAAGGTCCATAATGTTTCCAGCCGGAGCTATGGCGTCAACGCCTTTGACATGAAGGACGATGTCGAAAAGCTGTTTATCATCATTCCCCGGAATGCCACTCTCCCGGCGGAGGGACACAACCGCTTCAACCCGCGGACCGACAACCAGCGCAGCTGCCGCTTCGCCGTGATGGAGAGCCTGAGCCATCAGGAGATCGCCCCGATGAGCGAGGGGAAGGAGCTGGGCGAGGCGCTGCTGGAGCTGCCCTCGGGCTGCACCCGCAGCACCGTCATCGATGTGACCATGAAGCTGACAGAGGGCGGGCTGCTGGAGCTGTATGCCATCGAAAGGGACGGAGGAAGGGAGGTCCACGCGGAGTTCCATGTGGCGGGCGGCATGAGCGAGCAGGAGCTGGCGGAAGCGACCGACCGTATCAGCCATTCCACCGTGGAGTAATGCGCTATGAGTGAATCCCGTCCGAATTTTATTCTGCTTCTGGGGCTGGAGATGAGCAGCCCCATCACCGATGACGCGGTAGAGGAAGCCATCAGCCGCTTCAAAACACAGCTTACCCTTGATGAAAAGAATCCCCGCCGCGCCGCCGACGCCGCTGAGCGGCGGCGGCTGCTGACGGAGCTGCAGCGGGTCATGCGGGATCCCTCCCTGCGGGAGAGGGAGATAGCGGCGGCGCACACCGCGCTGAAAAGCGTAGCCGACGATGCGTTTGCCGAGGCGCAGGCCTACGCGTCCAAGGGCTTTCTGACGCCGAAGGAGTTCGAGGCGCTGGCGGATCGCTACGCCTCCCGCGGCATTTCGCGGCAGGCGCTGGAGAAGCTCTGCTCCCGCATCCGGATCCAGGAGCAGCCGGATGCTCCTGTCAAGGAGGAATCCATTTCCCCCGACCTGCGGGAAGCGCTGGAGCGATGGCTGGAGGAACAGAATTTCCCCTTTTATAGCCTCTATGATTTTCTCGGGGTCGAGCCGCCCTGCACGCAGGAGGTCCTGCTCTCCCGCGTAGAGCAGAAGGAGCGGGAGATCCTCTGCGCTGTTGACCCAACGCAGGAGCTGCTGGCCCAGCGCCCGCTCTGCGCCCTCTGCCGCAGGATCTTTGAGGATGAAGACGGCGTCAGGCGCTATAACAACTATTTTAACGGACACCCCCTCCCCCGGCTCTCCCTCATGATATGCCGGCAGGGAATGACAAACGGGGGTTTTGTCTCCGCCGCCATGCGGCAGAGCTTTATTCAGTATGCCATGCGGCAGGAAAAGCTGACCGAGGAGCAGGCGGCCTATCTTGTGGATCGGGTCTGCCGCGCCGAGGGCTTTCGGGTGGAGCTTCCGGCTCCGACACCCGCACCCCAGCCGAGCCCCGCGCCCATGCCAGCTCCCGCGCCCACGCCGCCTCCTGCGCCCACGCCGCCTCCCGTGCCAAAGCCGGTGATGCCGCCGGAGCCGAAGCCTGCGCCGGCCCCTGCTCCGCCCCCGCCGCCGGCCGAGGAGTTCAATGAAGACGATCTGCCGGAGATCCCTACCCTAAAGTTCGGCCAGCTGCCGGAGATGCCAAAACTCACCTTTCCCTGCTCAAGCGAGAGCGATCATTACATTGACCGGATGATCGATGCCATGCAGCGGCAGAGCGACGAGCCGCAGGAGGTGAAAAAGGGGCTTCGGCACTTGCGGGAGAATTACTCCTTCTCACCCAAGGTGCAGATGCTGCTGCTCTCTTTCGAGGCGGGCTGCGGCACCAATATGGAAGAACTTTATCTCTCCCGCACCGATATTACCAAATGCCCCAGTTGGCAGGGGGCGTACGCCGCCAATCCATGGAACAGGGAATTTCTGCTCCTTGCGGCGGCCTATTCCCGCTGTAATGCACGGGGGAAAATGCTCTGCATTCCGACTGCCCTGGCAGTCACCGCCTTTTATGCGGCGCTGTTCTGGCTGCGTGTCCTCCCCCGCACGGAGGAATGGATGATGAACATCAACGAATCCTTCCTGTATGCGGTGGCGTATTTGTTTCCGATCCTGCCGCACTCGCTGTCCATGGGGCTTTGCAGCCGGCTCAATCGCCAGAGCGGACCGCTGCCGAATATCCTGCGTTTTGTATACTGCGGGGGCTTGTGGGGCTTCGCCGCGTATCACGGCTTCAGCTCCCAGACGTCCTTCTCCTTCGGCTGGGTCGCCGGCTTTCTGGCGTTTCTCATTTTCTTCGCGGCATTTGCGTTCACCTTCGCGTGGCCGGGGTTATTCGTCTCCGGCAAGAGCCTCATCGCTGTTCCGCGCCGCAGTCAGATGATGGCACTCATCGGCATCGTCCTGCTGAGCGTCCTGGCATTTTTTCTCAAGGAAAGCGTCCTGCTTGCCTTCCCCATACCGGTGCTGATCGCGGTACTGATCCTGTCAGTCGTCACCGGGATCATGGCGTTCAGCGTGCAGTTTCTTTTGGTGCTGCCCTATGTCATTCTCGTGATTGGCTGCGTTTCTGAACTCGTAAAAATTCTGGGATAGTAAAAAATAATGGAAAGGAGGTCCCGCTATGTCTGATTTTCGCTGCCCTTATTACTATTGGGACGGAGACTGGAAGTGTGAAAAAAGCTCTGACCAAAAAGCTACCCACTACGACTTTGATACCTATTGCACCAGCGAAGAAAACTGCAAAAACTGCCCGAATTATTATCGGTAAGGCTTCTCTGGGATAGGGTAGAGCTAATGCAGATCAGCACTCCTTCCATATGGAGGGACACCCCACGGCGTGGGATGCCATAATCAAAGAAAACAGCCAGCACAGCGTGAGAGCTTCTGGGAAGATCGAAGCTGGAGGAAAGGCGGGTGTGGCGTGTAAAGAACATCCCCATATCCGGATATGGGAATCTCCCGCCTCATGGGTGAATTTGAACTGGAAACCTATACGCCCGAAGATTTTGACCCCTATGTTTCCCGGCCTGCCTTAGTATTCACCCAGAGGGACAGCGGGCTGAAGGGCTTGTTTTATGACAGCAAGCTGGTCTACCCTGCGAATTATCAGGATATTATCTGGGGCGAGGATGGCTTCACATTGGTTCGCGGTGCCACGGAGACCTTGGTAACATGGGCTGAATTGGATGAACTGGCCGGATAATTCTGCGAATACGCACAATCATCGCATAGCTTTTTGCGGTCTGTCTGCCGGACTTGTGGAGGACACGACCGTGTCCGTTCCGGCTTCGTGTCGGAGCGCCCGCCGTCTCTAAAACCGCATCACGATGATAACGAGCGCCCGGTGCGCTGCCAAGCGGCAGAACACCGGGTGCTCGTTTCCGAAACGCAATAGATCATAGCGGCACCTCTTTCTCACGACTCCTTCAGCCAGCGGGAGAACTCCTCCGGCGAGATCACGCTGCTGTCGCAGTCATCCTTCCTCCTTCTGGCCTCCTCGCTCCAGGCGTAGAACGCGCTCTTGGTCAGCTTGCCTGCGTTGATGCGGGCGAAACGCTTTTTGTACTCCCTGCGGTATTCCTTGAACACATCGTCGCCCTGCTTGCGCTGCGTCCATGTGTTGATGGCCCCCATCTCCCGGCAGGTGCGGCCCTTGCTGTCGCAGATCCGGCCGCAGTACTCCGTGCTGGCCTTGCCCGTCACGACGAAGTAGCGCAGGCAGTTCTTGCACACCCGCATCCTCACCTCCCGCTTCACGCACTCCCGCACATAGAAGTCAATGAGGTCGTAGATGTCCCTGGGATAGAGCACCTCGGCAAAAACCTTGTGGTCGATGACCTCAAAGCTCATGGTCTGGGGTTGGAACCGAAAGGTGTTCAGCGTGTCGCCGCCCTCGGTGTTGTAGTAGGCCACCATCTTCTCGGATACGGGTTTCTTTTCCCCGTCCATGTCCAGCACCTGCGCGATCAGCCCCTTGATCTGCTTCTGCATGGTGTCGATGCTGCTGCAGAGATGGGAAATCTTCTTGTGGGGCAGCAAGTCCTGAAAATCTCCGGGTGCGGTGCTGTCTACCATGTCCAGCCGCTCCAGCCAGTCCAGCCGCAGCAGCTCAAAGCAGATATGCCGGGGCGCCAGTTCCTTCAAGCCGGCCGCTACGATCTGCAGTTCGTTGTAGTCCCTGGACTGGTAAAAAGCCAGCAAGGCCCTGTCCATCCTTTTGGTGATGGGCTCCAGCTCCCAGATATCCATATACAGCAGACTCATCAGACTTTCCGGAAACGGAAAGTCTTTTTTTATAGTCCGCTCTCTGTCCGCTGCATCGGTGTACTCGTAGTACTCCCTGCCGCCGTCGATGTAGGTTTTGAAAATGTAGGTATGCATAATGGACTCTCCTTAAAACGAGATTAGACTGATTAAATGTATAGTGTTCAATAAGACTTGACAACAGGGGATTGACATGTTATAGTATGCCCAGAAGTAGACGCATGAAACTTATTTTATGAAATAAGTCTAATCCATTGAGACAGATATGTCAACCATTATTTTCGGAACCTTGAAAAGTTGATCCCTGCCGCCGCAGCCCGGATGCTCCGGGCGAAGTGTCGCCACGATCCCGCGAAGGGGGAGCGCACCAGCGGAGCGAGGGCGCGGCGTACAGCAGAGAAAAAACATAGGGGGTGAGATCGAAATACACGTAACCGTCAAAAACTGAATACGCTCTACCGACAAAGCTGCAAGGAGGACACGATTTGAAGAAAAGCATTTATACCAGCTATGACGAACTGCCCCTGCTGCTGAATGTGAAGCAGCTGGTGGATCTCATGGGAGTCTCGGACTCCAGCATCTATGAACTCATTCAGGAGGAGGGCTTTCCCTCTCTGCGGATCGGCAAGCGCATCGTCGTTCCGAAGGAGGAACTGCGGAAATGGATCTCCGTGCACACGAAGGGAGCGTCGGGATGCTGAATACGCCCTATGTGAAGAAGGACACCATCAAAAATTATTTTCCCCTCCCCAACGCCATTTTTGATTTGGGACTGCACCACTTGGAGATCAACATCTACGCCTACCTGCTCCGCATTGAGGATCGCCGCACCTACCAGTGCATCGTCAGCTACCCCACCATCGCAAAAAAGCTGGGCATCTCGGTCAACACCGTGGCAAAGTATGTTGCCGCACTGGAGGAGCATGGGCTCATCCGAACAGAGCGCACGGAGATCATCACCAGGGACGGCCTCAAGCGCAACGGCTGTCTCAGGTACACCATCCTGCCGATCCGATATGCCATTGACCTGTTCCATGCACGGCAGCTATCGGAATTAGAATTCGCTACGGCGCGGCAAAAGGCGAAAACGAAAGCCAAAAAGCTGGGCACTGCGTTCACTCCGGCAGCGGGAGAGCAGAGCGCGTAAAACGGCAAAGTATGCCCTCCTGACCCGTGGCCGCGCAGGGTTTTGGGAGCACGCGGCGCGCGCCGAGGGTAGTGGTACCACCCCGTCTCGCTGATGCGGAATTTGCTGCTTTTGGGGCTCGAAGATCGCGGCATCAATAGACCTGCGGCGGCAGGTATAAAACGGAAAATACGCGCCCGGAACACCCGGCCCGGGGTTCTTTGGCAACGCGAAGCACAGCCCGCGGGTAGGGACACCTCCCCGTCGCAGCCGCACCAGTTTTACCCCCCTAAAGCCGCTGTGCGCGGCTTTAGGGGCGGTGCCGGCATCCCCGCACCCTGGACAGGCATCGGCACTGTTTGCCCCGTCTTTCACCCCGACTGCGGGGGATGAGCCGGAGATGTGCCTGTTCGATAAAAGTACAAGATAAAGAGAGGTGGTCGCAAAGCGACCCCTCTCGCCCACAAAGCCCCGCAGTGCGGGGCTTTCCGAAGATACCGCTCCGAGGTCGGTTTGGGTCTTCTTATGGGGTTTAGGTGGTCGAAAAGACGAAAAATCCAGACACCGTGCGGGTTTGCGCGGTGTTACACCAGAAAAAAGGAGAAAACAATATGGAACACGAAAATAAGACGCGGATCCCCGCTTGGCTCAGACCCTCGACGATCCGCCGCATGGACGGCTGGCTGGAAACTGCCAACTGCAAAAGCCGCAGCGAGTTCATTGAGAAGTCGCTGCACTTCTACATGGGCTATCTCGGCGCGGAGGATGCAAGCGAGTACCTCCCCAACGCGCTGACAGCGACGCTGCGCGGGATCGTGGCGGACAGCACCAACCGCACCAACTGCCTCCTGTTCAAGTGCGCGGTGGAGCAGGGTATCATGGCTCACACCATCGCCGCACACTTCGGCGACGCTATGGAGGACCGCCGCGCCCTGCGCGGCTATGTGACGGACGAGGTCAAGCGCACCAACGGGCAGATCAGGTTTGAGGATGCTCAGGACATCCAGCGCCAGCTGCCGGATTATAATTAGGCCCGAAGTAAAGCCGAACCGTGAGAGAGGATGGCGTGGCTGGATTGTTGCTTTCGTAGAACTTGCGCCGGTGCCGGGGATTCCACTCGCTTTCTCTCCGCGTCTTCGGTATTGTGTGTTTACAGAATAACCCTCAGGCCACGCAGGAGCTGCTGCGCCTAATCAAAGAAAAAGCCTCGGAGGTGAAACCACATGGCAAAACGAAGACCGTCCGGCGACGGCATGGTACGAAAGCGTGAGGATGGCCGATGGGAGGGCCGCATCGTAGTGGGGCACAAGGACAACGGTGACCCGATCTTCCACTATGTGTCGGCAAAGACGCAGAAGGCTCTGCTGGAAAAGCTGCACAAGAGCATCGACGAGTATGACGGTGCCGAACTTACGGAGGACAGCCGCATGACACTGGGGGAGTGGCTGGACATCTGGTTGAAGGAGTGTACCGAACCGTCGGTCCGGCCATCCACATACAAGGGCTACCGTGGGTATGCAGAGCGAAATATCAAACCCTCCCTTGGCAGCAAACAAATCAGCAAGGTGACTGCTGCCGATGTTCAGACCTTGTATCGAAAGCTGCAGCGGGAGGGCGGCGTGGACGGCGGGGCGCTGTCTCCCACCACGGTCCGCAGGATACACGGCGTCCTGCATCAGGCATTGAATGTAGCCGTTGACCGCCACCTGATCGTAAAGAACCCCACCAATGATGTGACGTTGCCGAAGAAAGTGACTGCCGCCAAGACCATCCTCAATGATAAGCAGTTGGAACGGTTCATGGAAGCCATAAAGAACGATGAGCGCTGGCACGACTTCTTCTATCTGGAGATCACCACCGGCCTGCGGCGGGGTGAAATATGCGGACTCATGTGGACAGACTTTGATGCGGAAAAAGGAACGCTGACCGTCCGCAGAACACTCCACAACAAGGAGGGCGGCGGTTACTATGTGGGCGAAACGAAAACCGGTGCGGGACGCAGGATCATTAAGCTGCCGCCCAGCACGGTGCAGCTGCTGTCCGAGCGAAAAAGGACATCCATCTCCCAGTGGATATTCCCGAACCCGATCCACCCGGAAGACCCCATCATGCCGAACAGCGGTTACACCCGCATGAAAAAGCTGCTGGCGGAAGCAGGACTTCCGGATATGCGCTTTCACGATCTCCGGCACACCTTCGCCACTCACGCGCTGACCAGCGGCGTGGATGCCAAAACGCTCTCCGGCATTCTGGGCCACACGAAAACCTCGTTCACGCTGGACACCTACACCCATGTCACAGGGGATATGCACCGCAAAGCGTCGGGAATTGTGGGCGAGTTCATGAGTGACTTTGTAGTGAAGGGGTGATCACATGGCAAGGAAACGCAAAAACGGTCAGGGTACTGTCCGCTTGAGAAGCGACGGACGGTGGGAAGGCCGTCACATCGTGGGCTACGATGAAAACGGAAAGGCAAAGCAAAAAAGCGTCCTGGCAAAAACAAAGGCGGAATGCGTGGAAAAGCTGAAAAGGCTTCGGGAGGAGTACACCGAGGTCGCCCCCTTCAAGGTAAAACCGGATATGCGGTTTGGTGATTGGATGAATTACTGGTATGAAAATCACTGCAAGCCATCCATCCGCCCCACTACGCAGAAGGGCTATGAGGAGTGGATCTATGTCCACGCTATTCCCGGTCTCGGGCATATCCCGCTGAATAAGCTGACGCAGGCGGACTGCCAGAAGTTTCTGAACGAAATGAAGGCCAACGGCAGGAAGACACATCGGGACACCAAGGGGCCGGAGATGGCGGAGCGGTCGGTGCGAAGCTGCTATCATGTAATACGGATGGCGCTGGACAGGGCAGTCAAGGATGGCTTGATCAAGAAAAATCCCATCCTCGGCGTCAAGCTCCCACCGCCAGAGCCGAAAGAAATGAAGGTGCTGTCCAAAGAAGAAATTCAGCGATTTCTGATACAGGCCAAAGCGGAGGGGATGTACGAACTCTTCCTGCTGGAGCTGACCACAGGACTTCGCCGGGGTGAGATACTGGCGCTCACATGGGATGACCTGAACTTTGAGACAGGGGAACTCCATATCAACAAGCAGGTCACACCGGTTGGCGGTAAGAATATCATCAGCGAGCCGAAAACAAAAGCAGCGTTTCGCACTATCATCCTGCCGCCTGCCATGGCAGCCCTTCTGCGGGAATACCGGAAAGAAGTATTCTCTTCGCTGATGTTCCCATCCCGCATCAAGCCGGACCAGCCTATCGACCCGGGCTATGTCCGCAAGCGGCTTCAGCAGATACTGGAGCGGGCAGACTGCAAAAGGGTGCGCTTCCATGACCTGCGCCACACCTTCGCCACCATGTCGCTGGAACACGGCATGGATGTGAAGACGCTGTCCGCTATCATTGGCCATGTCTCCGCCAAGACCACGCTGAATATCTACACCCACATCACAAACGAGATGCAGGAAAATGCCGCGGCAAGTATCGACCGCGGCATCGCAAAGGCAGAAGCATCCGAGCAAAAAGCGGAGACTGCACCGAAAGCGCAGACGTTTGAGCCGTACACACCGCCCCGCCGCAGACCCGGCACAGGGTACATCAAACAGATTAAAGAGGACTTATGGGAGGGGCGCTACTCTCCCGTCTGGCCAGATGGGAAGAAGCACTCCCGCAATGTGTATGGCCACACGAAGGAGGAATGCAAGGAAAAGCTGGCGAAGCTGATCCTGCAAATGAAAGCGGAGATCGCCGCCCTGCGGAATGGAACGGCTGCGGAGTATCCGGACGGTTTCAGCCCCAAGAAAAAGCAGCTGGCGGAGTACCTGCGCCAGAACCCCGGCGTGAGCAATAAAAGCTATATCGCACGGGAAACAGGCATGGACCGCAC
>OIXA01001620.1_pt1 | contig 28010 bp, 18 predicted proteins | sample 1587721 | NCBI WGS metagenome assembly OIXA01 (sample SAMEA3888900, study PRJEB22519) | human gut metagenome | biome: human gut; feature: human-associated habitat; material: faeces | place: Denmark | collected 2013
TGATGCTCGGCGTCGCCTGGATGCTGTGGCGCAGTAAACGCGCCGCGCTTTGGCTGTACGCAGCCCTGCTGCTCGGCACTATGATTTGGGGCGTCTGGGAAGTTGGTTTCGACTTCTGGGCGCTGACTCCGCGCAGCGACATTCTGGTCTTCTTCGGCATCTGGTTGATCCTGCCGTTTGTCTGGCGTCGCCTGGTCATTCCTGCCAGCGGCGCAGTTGCCGCACTGGTGGTGGCGCTGTTGATTAGCGGTGGTATCCTGACCTGGGCCGGATTTAACGATCCGCAGGAAATCAGCGGCACCTTAAGCGCCGATGCCACACCTGCCGAAGCCATCTCCCCCGTTGCCGATCAGGACTGGCCTGCCTATGGTCGCAATCAGGAAGGCCAACGCTTTTCACCACTGAAACAAATTAACGCTGATAACGTCCACAAGCTGAAAGAAGCCTGGGTGTTCCGTACTGGCGATGTGAAGCAGCCGAACGATCCAGGTGAAATCACCAATGAAGTGACGCCAATTAAAGTGGGCGACACCCTTTACCTGTGTACCGCGCACCAGCGCCTGTTTGCGCTGGATGCCGCCAGCGGCAAAGAGAAATGGCATTACGATCCTGAGCTGAAAACCAACGAGTCCTTCCAGCATGTAACCTGTCGTGGCGTCTCTTATCATGAAGCCAAAGCAGAAACTGCCTCGCCAGAAGTGATGGCGGATTGCCCGCGTCGTATCATTCTTCCGGTCAATGATGGTCGTCTGATTGCAATTAACGCTGAAAACGGCAAGCTGTGCGAAACCTTCGCCAATAAAGGCGTGCTCAATCTGCAAAGCAATATGCCGGACACCAAACCGGGTCTGTATGAACCGACTTCGCCGCCGATTATCACCGATAAAACCATCGTGATGGCCGGTTCAGTCACCGACAACTTCTCAACCCGCGAAACGTCTGGCGTGATCCGTGGTTTTGATGTCAACACCGGGGAGCTGCTGTGGGCTTTTGATCCGGGCGCGAAAGACCCGAATGCGATCCCGTCTGACGAACACACCTTTACCTTTAACTCACCAAACTCGTGGGCACCAGCGGCCTATGACGCGAAGCTGGATCTGGTCTATCTGCCGATGGGCGTCACCACGCCAGATATCTGGGGCGGTAATCGCACACCGGAACAGGAACGTTATGCCAGCTCGATTCTGGCGCTGAATGCCACTACCGGGAAACTGGCGTGGAGCTACCAGACCGTTCACCACGACCTGTGGGATATGGATCTTCCGGCACAGCCGACGCTGGCGGACATCACCGTTAATGGTCAGAAAGTGCCGGTTATTTACGCTCCGGCGAAAACCGGCAACATTTTTGTGCTCGATCGTCGTAATGGTGAACTGGTGGTTCCGGCCCCGGAAAAACCGGTTCCCCAAGGTGCTGCCAAAGGCGATTACGTTACCCCTACTCAACCCTTCTCGGAACTGAGCTTCCGTCCGACGAAAGATTTGAGCGGTGCGGATATGTGGGGTGCCACCATGTTTGACCAGTTGGTGTGCCGCGTGATGTTCCACCAGATGCGCTATGAAGGCATTTTCACCCCACCATCTGAACAGGGTACTCTGGTCTTCCCTGGTAACCTGGGGATGTTCGAATGGGGCGGGATTTCCGTTGATCCGAATCGTGAAGTGGCGATTGCCAACCCAATGGCACTGCCGTTTGTTTCGAAACTGATTCCACGCGGTCCTGGCAACCCGATGGAACAGCCGAAAGATGCCAAAGGCACGGGTACGGAATCCGGCATCCAGCCGCAGTACGGTGTACCGTATGGCGTCACGCTCAACCCGTTCCTCTCACCGTTTGGTCTGCCATGTAAACAGCCAGCATGGGGCTATATCTCGGCATTGGATCTGAAAACCAATGAAGTGGTGTGGAAGAAACGTATTGGTACGCCGCAGGACAGTATGCCATTCCCGATGCCTGTACCGGTGCCGTTCAATATGGGTATGCCGATGCTTGGCGGGCCAATCTCCACGGCGGGTAACGTGCTGTTTATCGCCGCTACGGCAGATAACTACCTGCGCGCTTACAACATGAGCAACGGTGAAAAACTGTGGCAGGGTCGTTTACCAGCGGGTGGTCAGGCTACGCCAATGACCTATGAAGTGAATGGCAAGCAGTATGTGGTGATCTCCGCAGGCGGTCACGGTTCATTTGGTACGAAGATGGGCGACTATATTGTGGCTTATGCGCTGCCGGATGATGTGAAGTAACCATAATGCCCGGAGAGATCCGGGCATATTTCCGAATACGGTCTTTTTATACCGTAAACCCTAACATCATCCCCGTATCTTCATGCTCCAGCAAATGGCAGTGCGCCATATAAGCATGTTCTTTCGGTGCATCGTGATTAAACTTCACCAGCACTTCGCTGACATTACCTTCTACCTTAACGGTATCTTTCCAGCCTGCGCGATGAGTCGCTGGCGGTTTGCCATTTTCTGACAAGATACGGAACTGCGTGCCGTGAATATGGAACGGATGCAGCATCATGTCGCCCACGCCAGAGATAACCCAACGTTCGTACTGCCCTTTCGCCGCCGCAAACATCGGCTTATTCATATCAAACGCCTGACCGTTGATTTTATTGGCATGGTGGAAATCGAACTTCCCGCCGTGGTTCATATGATTCATATTGCCGTGCCCCATATGGCCCATCATCTGGCTGTGATCCATCCCGGCCATCGCCTGATCGCCATATTTCTCCATCAGCATCTGCATCCCCATCATATCGAGCATTGGGTCCATAGAAAGTTGCAGCTTGCGTACCGTCAGCCCTTCCAGCGAAGGTAACGCAGGCAGGCTACTTAATGTGTCTGGCAAAGCACCAGAGGCACTAATGGCAATCGGCTGAATCCGCATTACCGGATGCGGCTTGTCAAACGGCGTAATCGCCATCCCCATCTGGCTGACCGGCAGCGTCACCAGGTCAAAGGGTTTGTTGTCGTTAACCTCCACCAGCACTTCAAAACGCTCGCCCATCAGCACTGGCAGCTCGTTCACCTTCACCGGTTCAGGTAGCAGACCGCCGTCGCTGGCAATCACATAAAGCGGGCGATTGTCGCTGGTGGCGAAATTGAGCGAGCGGGCATTACAGCCATTGAGCAAACGCAGGCGCAGCCAGCCACGCGGGGCAGCGTGTTGCGGGTAGATTGCACCGTTGGTCAGCAACGTATCGCCAAACCAACCCACAGCGGCGGTCATCACATCCAGTTGATAATCAATCTGCCCGTCTGCGTTAAATTTTTTATCCTGAACAATCACCGGGACATCATCAATACCCCACTGTTTTGGCAGCATTAATTTCAGGATCTCGTCATCTTCAATCACCACCAAACCAGCCAGCCCCATCGCCACCTGACGTCCGGTCTTGCCATGTTGATGTGGATGGAACCAGCAGGTAGCGGCAGGTTGATCAACGTTCAACGTCACCGAGCGCTTGCCACCTGGCGGAATAATTCCCTGCGGGCCGCCGTCCACTTCACCCGGTAGTTCCAGCCCGTGCCAGTGCAACGTCGTCTCTTCCGTCAGTTGGTTGTAGATATCAACCGTTACCGCTTTGCCGCGCTGTAATTTCACCGCCGGCCCCAGCAGATTGCCGTTATAGCCCCAGGTAGTTGCGGTTTTCCCGCCAAAGGTGGACTGACCTGCGCCAATAGTTAACTGAATGCGATTACGGGCATCGGTCGTGAGCAAATCAGGGATTGGTAACGTTGGGCGTTCCGCCGCAAATACTGCGCGGCTCCACAGCGGCAAGGCTGAAGCCACACCCAGCGCGACGGAATATTTCAAGAAATCACGACGTTGCATAGTTATTTCCTTATTCTTAAGCAGGCGAAACAAAATCAAACGTTGAGCATAGTCCTTCCCCTTACGGGAAGGTCAAGCCGCAGACACAATTTAATCGACAATAATGGTCGTCGCCTCGCTCGCAGTGTGCTAACGTTTATCTTCTTTAAGCCCCTGGTAGAAGCCATGAAGACGTTTTTCAGAACAGTGTTATTCGGCAGCCTGATGGCCGTTTGCGCAAACAGTTACGCGCTCAGCGAGTCTGAAGCCGAAGATATGGCCGATTTAACGGCAGTTTTTGTTTTTCTGAAGAACGATTGTGGTTACCAGAACTTACCTAACGGGCAAATTCGTCGCGCGCTGGTCTTTTTCGCCCAGCAAAACCAGTGGGATCTCAGTAATTACGACACCTTCGACATGAAAACCCTCGGTGAAGACAGCTACCGCGATCTCAGCGGCATTGGCATTCCCGTCGCTAAAAAGTGCAAAGCCCTGGCCCGCGATTCCTTAAGCCTGCTTGCCTACGTCAAATAATCCCTGATACCTTTTTGTAGAAATATTGACCGTGCATCCGCGGTCAATGTTAGCTATTATGTTGCGCCATTTTTTTACGGGTGTTAACAAAGGAGGTATCAACCCATGGCCGAAAAAAAACAGTGGCATGAAACGCTACACGACCAGTTTGGGCAGTACTTTGCGGTAGATAACGTTCTGTATCATGAAAAGACCGATCACCAGGATCTGATCATTTTTGAGAACGCCGCATTTGGTCGCGTAATGGCGCTGGATGGCGTAGTACAAACCACCGAGCGCGACGAGTTTATCTATCATGAGATGATGACCCATGTTCCGCTACTGGCCCACGGTCACGCGAAACATGTGCTGATTATCGGCGGCGGCGACGGTGCCATGCTGCGTGAAGTGACTCGACATAAAAACGTTGAGTCAATCACGATGGTGGAAATCGATGCGAGTGTCGTGTCGTTCTGCCGTCAGTATCTTCCCAACCATAACGCCGGTAGTTACGACGATCCACGCTTTAAACTGGTGATCGACGATGGTGTCAATTTCGTTAATCAAACCAGCCAGACCTTTGATGTCATTATCTCCGACTGCACCGATCCTATCGGTCCCGGCGAAAGTCTGTTCACCTCAGCATTTTATGAAGGTTGTAAACGCTGCCTGAATCCTGGCGGTATCTTCGTCGCACAAAACGGCGTCTGCTTTTTACAGCAGGAAGAGGCTATCGACAGTCATCGCAAACTCAGCCATTACTTCAGCGATGTTGGCTTTTATCAGGCGGCGATCCCGACCTATTACGGCGGCATCATGACCTTTGCATGGGCGACAGATAACGACGCCTTACGCCATCTCTCAACCGAAATTATTCAGGCGCGTTTTCTCGCTTCTGGCCTGAAATGCCGTTATTACAATCCGGCAGTCCATACGGCAGCTTTTGCCTTACCCCAGTATCTGCAAGATGCACTGGCTTCACAGCCGTCCTAAGGAGAAGATAAGAAATTGAAAAAACTGAAACTGCATGGCTTTAATAATCTGACCAAAAGTCTGAGTTTTTGTATTTACGATATCTGCTACGCCAAAACTACCGAAGAGCGCGACGGTTATATTGCTTATATCGATGAACTCTATAATGCCAACCGTCTGACCGAAATCCTGTCAGAAACCTGTTCCATTATCGGGGCCAATATTCTTAACATCGCCCGCCAGGATTACGAACCACAAGGTGCCAGCGTCACTATTCTGGTGAGTGAAGAACCGGTCGACCCGAAACTTATCGACAAAACAGAACACCCCGGCCCACTGCCAGAAACGGTCGTTGCCCATCTCGATAAAAGTCATATTTGCGTACATACCTACCCGGAAAGTCATCCTGAAGGCGGTTTATGTACCTTCCGCGCCGATATTGAAGTCTCTACCTGCGGCGTGATTTCTCCGCTGAAGGCGCTGAATTACCTGATCCACCAGCTTGAGTCCGATATTGTGACTATTGATTATCGCGTGCGCGGTTTTACCCGCGACATTAACGGTATGAAGCACTTTATCGACCATGAGATTAATTCGATTCAGAACTTTATGTCCGAAGATATGAAGGCGCTGTATGACATGGTGGATGTGAACGTCTATCAGGAGAATATCTTCCATACCAAGATGTTGCTTAAAGAGTTCGACCTTAAGCACTACATGTTCCACACCAAACCGGAAGATTTAACCGACAGCGAGCGCCAGGAAATTACCGCTGCGCTGTGGAAAGAAATGCGCGAGATTTATTACGGGCGCAATATGCCCGCTGTTTAACGTCTCAGGCGGAGCACGGAGGCTCCGCCTGATTTACTTACTTCTGCTGCACGAAATTACGGTAAGCCGCCACCACCTGAAGAAAATCCTCAACGCCGCACAGCGACAAGCTCTCTTCATCGTAGTAGTTCATCCCCTCTTCCATTTCATCGCCAGCGAATTCCAGTTGATTGGCGCGAACCATCACCTCTTCACCGTCCATCCACAGAGTGTATTCATGCCCTGCCCGTTGCCAGGATCGTTCACTACCTTTCAATGCGTGCGCCGCTTGTTCCACTTCATCAAGCAAGGCCAGGTTTTCTTTCACCTCTTCATTAAACCAGTGCCCGACCACTTCATGCCCCATGGACATGCGCACCTTTACCACTCCGGTAATATCGCGCAGAAATTCGTAATCCATAGTGTGTTCCTCTGCTCCCGGCAATGCGCCGAAATCGCATTGCGCCATTGATGTAATTATCGCAGCCTTACCGGAGAAAAACAGCGGAACGGCGATGGTTTAGAAATAAAAAATGCCCGGGAATCTCATTCACCGGGCATTGTGTCGTTTATGCGCAGCGCGTGCGCTTACTTATTAAACCGCAGTCTGGAAAATCACCCCGTCCGCTTTTTCGGTGTACTGAGAAAGCTGGTCGAAGTTCAGATAACGGTAAGTATCAACGGCTGTTTTATCTACCTGCGCCACGTAGGTCTGGTACTCTTCCGGCGTCGGCAGTTTGCCAATCAGCGCCGCAACAGCAGCCAGTTCCGCAGAAGCCAGGAAGACATTCGCGCCAGTACCCAAACGGTTCGGGAAGTTACGGGTAGAGGTGGAAACCACCGTCGCACCGTCTGCTACACGCGCCTGGTTACCCATACACAGGGAACAGCCAGGGATCTCGATACGAGCACCACTCTTACCGAAGACGCTGTAGTAGCCTTCTTCGGTCAGCTGCGCAGCGTCCATACGCGTTGGCGGTGCCACCCACAGGCGGGTCGGCAACTGACCTTTGTGCGCATCCAGCAGTTTACCCGCAGCACGGAAGTGACCGATGTTGGTCATGCAGGAACCGATGAAGACTTCGTCAATCTTCTCACCCTGCACATCGGACAGCAGACGTGCATCGTCCGGATCGTTCGGTGCACACAGGATTGGCTCTTTGATATCCGCCAGATCGATGTCGATCACTGCCGCGTATTCCGCATCTGCATCGGCTTCCAGCAGCTCAGGATTCGCCAGCCATTTTTCCATGCCCTGAATACGACGCTCCAGGGTACGACGATCGCCGTAACCTTCCGCGATCATCCACTTCAGCAGGACGATGTTAGAGTTCAGGTATTCAATGATCGGTTCTTTGTTCAGCTTGATGGTACAACCGGCAGCAGAACGCTCGGCAGATGCATCGGTCAGCTCAAATGCCTGCTCAACTTTCAGATCCGGCAGACCTTCAATTTCCAGAATACGGCCAGAGAAGATGTTTTTCTTACCTTTCTTCTCAACGGTCAGCAGACCTTGTTTGATTGCATACAGCGGAATGGCGTGTACCAGATCGCGCAGGGTGATACCCGGCTGCATTTTGCCTTTGAAGCGTACCAGAACGGATTCCGGCATATCCAGCGGCATTACGCCTGTTGCGGCTGCAAATGCCACCAGACCAGAACCCGCCGGGAAAGAGATACCGATCGGGAAACGGGTATGGGAGTCACCACCGGTACCGACGGTATCCGGCAGCAGCATACGGTTCAGCCAGGAGTGGATTACGCCGTCACCCGGACGCAGCGACACACCGCCACGGTTCATAATGAAGTCCGGCAGCGTGTGGTGCGTGTTCACGTCAACTGGCTTCGGATACGCCGCGGTGTGGCAGAAAGACTGCATCACCAGGTCAGCCGAGAAGCCCAGGCACGCCAGGTCTTTCAGTTCATCACGGGTCATCGGGCCGGTGGTGTCCTGTGAACCTACAGAAGTCATTTTCGGTTCGCAGTACGCGCCCGGACGAATGCCTTTCACGCCGCAGGCACGACCTACCATTTTCTGCGCCAGCGAGAAGCCGCGGTCGCTCTCAGCGACATCTTTCGCCTGACGGAACACATCACTATGCGGCAGGCCAAGTGCTTCACGCGCTTTGGTGGTCAGGCCACGCCCGATAATCAGCGGAATACGGCCGCCAGCACGCACTTCATCAATCAGCACGTCGGTTTTCAGTTCGAAGGTTGCCAGCAGTTCGCCGGTTTCGTGGTTACGCACTTCACCTTTGTACGGGTAAACGTCAATTACGTCGCCCATGTTCAGGTTAGAGACGTCGACTTCGATTGGCAGTGCACCCGCGTCTTCCATCGTGTTAAAGAAGATTGGTGCAATTTTACCGCCGAGGCACAAACCACCGCCGCGTTTGTTCGGCACATGTGGAATATCATCGCCCATAAACCACAGAACGGAGTTCGTGGCGGATTTACGCGATGACCCCGTACCCACAACGTCACCGACGTACGCCAGCGGGAAACCTTTCTGTTGCAGAGCTTCAATCTGTTTGATCGGGCCAACAACACCAGGCTGATCTGGCTCAATACCTTCACGGGCGTTTTTCAGCATCGCCAGCGCGTGCAGTGGGATATCCGGGCGTGACCACGCATCCGGTGCCGGAGAAAGGTCATCGGTGTTGGTTTCGCCGGTCACTTTGAAGACGGTAACGGTCAGTTTTTCAGCCAGCGCCGGGCGATTCAGGAACCATTCGGCATCCGCCCAGGACTGCATTACCTGCTTCGCATATTCGTTACCTGCTTTGGCTTTCTCTTCTACGTCATAGAAGTTATCGAACATCAGCAGTGTGTGAGAAAGTGCTTTGGCAGCGATCGGTGCCAGTTTGGCATCATCCAGCGCGTCGATCAGCGGATGAATGTTGTAACCACCCTGCATAGTGCCCAGCAGTTCAATGGCTTTTTCCGGAGTCAGCAGTGGGGATTTGGCTTCACCTTTGGCGACAGCAGCCAGGAAGCCTGCTTTGACATAGGCGGCTTCATCGACGCCAGGGGGAACACGGTTGGTTAACAGATCTAACAGGAATTCTTCTTCGCCCGCGGGCGGGTTTTTCAGCAGCTCTACAAGCGCGGCCATTTGGTTTGCATCCAGGGGTTTGGGCGCAATCCCCTCAGCGGCACGCTCAGCTACGTGCTTACGGTATTCTTCTAGCACGACGGTTCTCCTCGCTCTCATTGTCATAGTGCGGCAGGCGATTCTCTTCACGCTCCTGTGAGACAGCAGTTTGTAGGGTAAATGCCCAGTACCGCAACGGGCAGAATAGCAGGATTTTGACGATGTGTTAATCTGTTTACAAAAAAGCAACATAAAAAAGTGGCTGAATCGTTAAGGATGGTCTAGAGATTATTTCCCTCCGTAAAAACTTCGTTAATTCGCATGGTGATAATCACCTTTCTCAACGAATCCCAAGATTAGTCAAAATTTAAACTACGGCCTCTTTATACTCGGATTCACAGCACCTGCGGGTGGCAGTTCGCCGACCATTGCGATTTCCTTGAGATCCGAATTATGAAAATGACTTTGCCGTTTAAACCCCATGTGCTGGCGCTAATTTGCAGTGCCGGGCTCTGTGCCGCCTCTGCCGGGCTATATATAAAAAGCCGCACAGTGGAAGCGCCTGTGGAAGCGCAATCGACACAACAGACTGCGCCTGACATCTCCGCAGTTACGCTTCCAGCAACGGTTTCCGTGCCTCCTGTAACACCTGCCGTCGTCAAATCCGCATTCAGCACTGCTCAAATAGATCAATGGGTTGCACCTGTCGCGCTATACCCCGACTCTCTGCTTTCACAAGTGTTAATGGCATCAACCTATCCGGCAAACGTTGCTCAAGCAGTGCAATGGTCGCACGATAATCCACTTAAACAAGGCGATGCTGCTATTCAGGCGGTATCTGACCAGCCCTGGGACGCCAGCGTCAAATCACTGGTGGCCTTTCCACAGTTGATGGCATTGATGGGCGAAAACCCGCAATGGGTGCAAAACCTGGGCGATGCTTTTCTGGCGCAGCCGCAGGACGTGATGGACTCGGTACAGCGATTGCGGCAACTGGCGCAACAAACCGGCTCGCTGAAGTCATCAACTGAACAAAAGATCATCACGACAACGAAAAAAGTCGTACCGGTAAATCAGCCCGCCAACGCCCCTGCCACACAATCAAATACCGTTTCTACGTCCAGCCCCGTCGTCGCAGAACCTGCACCGACCGTAATAACCATTGAGCCAGCCAATCCGGATGTGGTTTATATTCCGAACTACAACCCAAACGTGGTTTACGGCAGTTGGGCCAATACCGCTTATCCACCAGTTTATCTGCCGCCGCCAGCCGGAGAACCGTTTGTTGACAGCTTTGTGCGCGGATTCGGCTATAGCATGGGCGTTGCTACCACATACGCACTATTCAGCAGCATCGACTGGGACGACGACGATCATGACCATGACCATCATCATCATGACGATGATGATTATCATCACCACGATGGCGGTCATCGTGACGGTAATGACTGGCAACACAACGGCGACAACATCAATATCGACGTCAACAATTTCAACCGTATCACCGGTGAGCATCTTACTGATAAGAATATGGCATGGCGGCACAATCCAAACTACCGTAATGGTGTGACCTATCATGATCAGGATATGGCAAAGCGGTTTCATCAAACCGATGTCAACGGCGGAATGAGCGCCACGCAGTTACCTGCTCTATCGCGCGACAGCCAGCGTCAGGCGGCAGCAAGTCAGTTTCAGCAACGAACACACGCCGCCCCCGTCATTACGCGAGATACCCAACGTCAGGCAGCGGCACAGCGGTTTAATGAAGCGGAACACTATGGCAATTATGACGACTTCCGCGAGTTCAGCCGCCACCAACCACTGACCCAGCAGCAAAAGGACGCCGCTCGCCAGCGTTATCAGTCTGCCTCACCTGAGCAGCGCCAGGCGGCCCGTGAGAAAATGCAGACTAGCCCGCAGAATCAACAGCAAAGAGATGCAGCACGTCAGCGTATTCAGTCCGCGTCGCCTGAGCAGCGCCAGGTGTTTAAGGAAAAAGTACAGCAGCGCCCACTGAACCAAGAGCAACGTGATAACGCCCGCCAGCGTGTTCAATCGGCATCACCTGAACAACGTCCGTTTTTTCGGGAGAAAGTTCAGGAGAGCCGCCCGCAACGTCTAAACGACAGTAACCGTACTGCCAGGCTGAATAACGAGCAGCGGTCAGCAGTACGCGAACGTCTCTCTGAACGTGGGGCAAGAAGACTGGAAAGGTAAATTGCAGACGTAAAAAAAGCGGCGTGGTTAGCCGCTTTTTTAATTGCCGGATGTTCCGGCAAACGAAAAATTACTTCTTCTTCGCTTTCGGGTTCGGCAGGTCGGTAATGCTACCTTCGAACACTTCTGCCGCCAGGCCCACAGACTCGTGCAGAGTCGGGTGCGCATGGATGGTCAGTGCGATGTCTTCAGCGTCACAACCCATTTCGATTGCCAAGCCGATTTCACCCAGCAACTCGCCGCCGTTAGTGCCGACAATCGCACCACCGATCACACGGTGAGATTCTTTGTCGAAAATCAGCTTGGTCATACCGTCTGCGCAGTCGGAAGCGATAGCACGACCAGAAGCAGCCCACGGGAAGGTGGCGGTTTCGTAGCTGATGCCTTTCTCTTTCGCTTCTTTCTCGGTCAGACCCACCCATGCAACTTCTGGTTCGGTATAGGCGATGGACGGGATAACTTTCGGATCGAAGTAATGTTTTTTACCGGCGATAACTTCAGCGGCAACGTGACCTTCGTGAACACCTTTGTGTGCCAGCATTGGCTGACCGACGATATCGCCGATAGCAAAGATGTGCGGTACGTTGGTACGCAGCTGTTTGTCAACGCGGATGAAACCACGGTCGTCAACTTCCACGCCAGCTTTGCCTGCGTCGAGGTTTTTACCGTTCGGCACACGACCAATCGCTACCAACACGGCGTCGTAACGCTGCGGTTCAGCGGGTGCTTTTTTGCCTTCCATCGTCACATAAATGCCGTCTTCTTTCGCTTCAACGGCGGTAACTTTGGTTTCCAGCATCAGGTTGAATTTCTTGCTGATACGCTTGGTAAAGACTTTAACGATGTCTTTATCAGCTGCCGGGATGACCTGGTCGAACATTTCAACCACGTCAATCTGTGAACCCAGCGCGTGGTATACGGTGCCCATTTCCAGACCGATGATACCGCCACCCATTACCAGCAGGCGTTCTGGTACTTCTTTCAGTTCCAGCGCGTCAGTGGAGTCCCAGATACGCGGATCTTCATGCGGAATAAACGGCAGTTGAATCGGGCGAGAACCCGCTGCAATGATCGCGTTGTCGAAGTTGATCACGGTTTTACCGTTCTCACCTTCAACTTCCAGGGTGTTAGCCCCGGTGAATTTACCCAGACCGTTGACCACTTTGACTTTGCGGCCTTTCGCCATACCAGCCAGACCACCGGTCAGCTGATTGATCACTTTCTCTTTCCAGGTACGAATCTTGTCGATATCGGTTTTCGGTTCGCCGAAGACGATACCGTGTTCAGCCAGCGCTTTGGCTTCTTCGATAACTTTTGCTACGTGCAGCAGTGCTTTAGAAGGGATACAGCCGACGTTCAGGCAAACACCGCCAAGGGTGTTGTAACGTTCTACGATTACGGTTTCCAGACCTAAATCAGCGCAACGGAAGGCAGCGGAGTAACCTGCGGGGCCTGCCCCAAGTACCACGACCTGAGTTTTGATTTCAGTACTCATCATGACCTCTATATATTTATCTCCGGCGGTCATACCCGTCGTCTTTCAGGCCGCAGCGGCGTTAGCTTCACGCCCTCACCCCAGTCACTTACTTATGTAAGCTCCTGGGGATTCTGGCGCTTGCTACCTTGCTGCACCCAGAAATCCATAGGGTATGTGAAGTAATACCCTAACCACCACCGGGTCGTTCTATCCGTCGGTATTTTACAAAATTGTTAACAATTTTTAAACAACAAACGGCAACCGATTTGTCTATTCGCTAATAACCTCAATACATTCATGAGATTACCAGAAAAAAGCCGGCCGTTGGGCCGGCTCTTTTACTTACATCACCAGACGGCGAATGTCAGACAGCGTGTTGTTAATGATGGTAATGAAACGGGCACCATCAGCACCGTCGATCACGCGGTGGTCGAAGGAGAGAGAAATCGGCAGCATCAGACGCGGCACGAACTCTTTACCATTCCACACCGGCTCCATCGCGGACTTGGAAACGCCGAGGATAGCCACTTCCGGCGCATTCACAATCGGCGCGAAGTGGGTAGTACCCAGGCCGCCGATGCTCGAGATGGTGAAGCAACCGCCCTGCATTTCGCCCGCAGTCAGCTTACCGTCACGCGCTTTCTTAGAAATAGTCATCAGCTCGCGAGACAGCTCGATGATGCCTTTCTTGTTGACGTCTTTGAATACCGGGACAACCAGACCGTTCGGGGTATCCACCGCCACACCGATGTTGATGTATTTCTTCAGGGTCAGACGCTGACCGTCTTCCGACAGCGAACTGTTGAAGCGAGGCATCTGCTCAAGAGCTGCAGCAACGGCTTTCATGATGAAGACAACCGGGGTGATCTTCACATCCAGCTTACGTTTCGCTGCTTCTTCGTTCTGCTGTTTACGGAACGCTTCCAGCTCAGTGATATCGGTTTTGTCGAAGTGAGTAACGTGCGGGATCATCACCCAGTTACGGCTCAGGTTAGCACCAGAGATTTTCTGAATGCGGCCCAGTTCCACTTCTTCGATTTCACCAAACTTGCTGAAGTCCACTTTAGGCCACGGCAGCATGCCTGGGATACCGCCGCCAGTTGCCGCCGGAGCTGCTTCTGCACGTTTGATTGCTTCTTTCACGTAAGCCTGAACGTCTTCGCGCAGGATACGACCTTTACGGCCAGTGCCCTTCACTTTCGCCAGGTTAACGCCAAACTCGCGTGCCAGACGGCGGATCAGCGGAGTCGCGTGAACGTAAGCGTCGTTTTCAGCAAATTCAGATTTGCCTTCGGCTTTCGCAGCCGGTGCTGCTGCCGGGGCTTCAGCTTTTGCTGCCGGAGCCGGCGCTGCCGCTTCCTGTTTCGCAGGAGCTGCCGCAGGCGCTGCGCCTTCAACTTCGAAGATCATAATCAGCGAACCAGTTTTCACTTTATCGCCAACGTTGACTTTCAGTTCCTTCACGACGCCTGCAAACGGAGCCGGAACTTCCATAGAAGCTTTATCGCCTTCTACGGTGATCAGTGACTGTTCAGCGGCAACTTTGTCGCCCACTTTCACCATCACTTCGGTCACTTCAACTTCGTCACCGCCGATATCCGGAACGTTAACTTCTTTCACGCCAGCTGCTGGTGCAGAGGCCGCTGCCGGAGCCGCTTCCTGTTTAGCCGCCGGAGCTGCCGCGCCAGCTTCACCCGCGACTTCGAAGACCATAATCAGCGAGCCGGTAGACACTTTGTCACCCACGTTCACTTTGATCTCTTTCACGGTACCTGCAAACGGAGCCGGAACTTCCATAGAAGCCTTGTCGCCTTCTACGGTGATCAGCGACTGTTCAGCTTCAACTTTGTCGCCCACTTTGACCAGGATTTCGGTCACTTCAACTTCGTCGCTGCCGATATCCGGAACGTTAACGTCTTTTGCCGCTGCAGCCGCTGGTGCTGCTGCCGGAGCGGCTTCTTTCTTCTCTTCTGCCTGAGCAGGTGCAGCGTCTGCTGCACCGTCGGCGGAATCGAAAATCATAATCAGTGCGCCGGTCTGGGTTTTATCGCCAACAGAGACTTTGATCTCTTTAACGATACCCGCCTGCGGAGATGGTACTTCCATAGAGGCTTTGTCGCCTTCTACGGTGATCAGCGACTGTTCGGCTTCAACTTTGTCGCCCACTTTGACCAGGATCTCGGTGATTTCAACTTCATCAGCCCCGATGTCCGGTACTTTGATTTCGATAGCCATTATTCTTTTACCTCTTACGCCAGACGCGGGTTAACTTTATCTGCATCGATGTTGAATTTGGCGATTGCGTCAGCAACCACTTTCTTATCGATTTCGCCACGTTTAGCCAGTTCGCCCAGCGCCGCAACCACGACATAAGAAGCATCAACTTCAAAGTGGTGACGCAGGTTCTCACGGCTGTCGGAACGACCGAAGCCATCAGTACCCAGTACGCGGTAGTCGTCAGCCGGTACGTAAGTACGGACCTGCTCAGCGAACAGTTTCATATAGTCGGTAGATGCCACTGCCGGAGCGTCGTTCATCACCTGAGCGATATACGGAACGCGCGGAGTTTCCAGCGGGTGCAGCATGTTCCAGCGTTCACAATCCTGACCATCACGCGCCAGTTCGGTGAAGGAAGTCACGCTATAAACGTCAGAACCTACGCCGTAATCTTTCGCCAGGATCTCTGCCGCTTCACGGACGTGACGCAGGATAGAACCGGAGCCCAGCAGCTGAACTTTACCTTTGCTACCTTCAATGGTTTCGAGTTTGTAGATACCTTTACGGATACCTTCCTCAGCACCTTCCGGCATTGCCGGCATGTGGTAGTTTTCGTTCAGCGTAGTGATGTAGTAGTAAACGTTCTCTTGTTTTTCACCGTACATACGCTCCAGACCGTCATGCATGATGACAGCAACTTCGTAAGCGTAAGCCGGGTCGTAAGAGATACAGTTCGGGATAGTCAGCGACTGAATATGGCTGTGACCATCTTCGTGCTGCAGACCTTCACCGTTCAGGGTGGTACGACCGGAAGTACCGCCGATCAGGAAGCCACGCGCTTGCTGGTCGCCAGCCGCCCAGCACAGATCGCCGATACGCTGGAAACCGAACATCGAGTAATAGATGTAGAACGGGATCATCGGCAGATTGTTGGTGCTGTAAGAGGTCGCCGCTGCCAGCCAGGAACACCCTGCGCCCAGCTCGTTGATCCCTTCCTGCAGAATCTGACCTTTCTCGTCTTCTTTATAGTAAGCAACCTGCTCGCGGTCCTGCGGGGTGTACTGCTGACCGTTCGGGCTGTAAATACCAATCTGACGGAACAGACCTTCCATACCGAAAGTACGCGCTTCGTCGGCGATGATCGGTACCAGACGATCTTTGATCGACTTGTTCTTCAGCATCACGTTCAGAGCACGAACGAAAGCGATAGTGGTAGAGATCTCTTTGCTCTGCTCTTCCAGCAGCGCGCCGAAGTCTTGCAGGCTCGGCAGCTCAAGCTTCTCGGTGAAGTTCGGCTGACGGCTTGGCAGATAACCGTGCAGTTTCTGACGCTGAGCGTGCAGATAGGTATGCTCTTCAGAACCTTCCGGGAAGGTGATGTACGGCAGTTTTTCGATATCTGCATCAGACACCGGCACATTGAAACGGTCGCGGATGTGACGCACGCCGTCCATGTTCATTTTCTTAACCTGGTGCGCGATGTTTTTACCTTCAGCCGCGTCGCCCATGCCGTAACCTTTAATGGTATGAGCAAGGATTACCGTCGCTTTGCCTTTGGTTTCCTGCGCTTTCTTGAATGCAGCGTAGATTTTCTTCGGATCGTGACCACCACGGTTCAGTGCCCAGATCTGCTCGTCAGTCCAGTCTGCAACCAGTGCTGCGGTTTCAGGATATTTACCGAAGAAGTGTTCGCGAACATACGCACCATCTTTCGATTTGAAGGTCTGGTAATCGCCGTCAACGGTTTCGTTCATCAGCTGGATCAGTTTACCGCTGGTATCTTTACGCAGCAGTTCGTCCCAACGGCTACCCCACATCACTTTGATCACGTTCCAGCCAGCACCTTCGAAGATGCCTTCCAGTTCGTTGATGATCTTGCCGTTACCGGTGACCGGGCCGTCAAGACGCTGCAGGTTACAGTTGATAACGAAGACCAGATTATCCAGTTTTTCACGGGTAGCGATGGTGATCGCACCTTTGGATTCCGGTTCGTCCATTTCACCGTCGCCGAGGAACGCGTAAACGGTTTGTTTAGAGGTATCTTTCAGGCCACGGTGTTCCAGATATTTCAGGAATTTAGCCTGGTAAATAGCACCAATCGGACCCAGCCCCATAGATACGGTCGGGAACTGCCAGAATTCCGGCATCAGTTTCGGGTGCGGATAGGAAGAGAGGCCATTGCCGTGAACTTCCTGACGGAAGTTATCCAGCTGCTCCTGAGTCAGACGACCTTCCAGGAAAGCACGAGCGTAAACGCCTGGGGAGATGTGGCCCTGGAAGTAAACCAGGTCGCCGCCATCCTGCTCGTTGCGTGCACGGAAGAAGTGGTTAAAGCACACATCATAAATGGTTGCGGAAGACTGGAAGGACGCCATGTGGCCGCCCAGTTCGAGGTCTTTTTTCGACGCACGCAGCACCGTCATGATGGCGTTCCAGCGGATAGCTGAACGAATACGGCGTTCCAGTTCCAGATTACCCGGATACTCCGGTTGTTCTTCAACGGGGATGGTGTTGATGTAGTTGCTGATACCGGTGCCTGCAGCTACGTTGACTCCGCCTTTGCGGGCTTCAGCAAGCAGTTGGTCGATCAGATACTGAGCACGCTCAACACCTTCTTCACGGATGACCGATTCGATCGCCTGGAGCCAGTCGCGAGTTTCGATCGGATCCACGTCATTTGGGAAACGTTCTGACATGGGTTATTCCTTATCTATCTAATAACGTTGAGTTTTCTGGAACCTGTCCCATTGAACTCTCGCCGGAAAGCTCAATAAGACAGGTTCTACGTTTAGTTGCCGCGCTTTTATATGCGCTTGATTTACAACATCTTCTGGATAATTTTTACCAGAAAAATCACTAATTCTTTCGTTGCTCCAGACGACGCAGAGAACGCTCACGGCGGCTCTCTTCACGGCTTCTGTCGAGCAAAATTTCTTCGATAAAGGCCAGATGGCGATGCGATGCTTCGCGCGCTTCTTCCGGCTTACCGGCCATAATCGCTTCAAATATGCGGGTGCGGTGACTACTCACCAGCGGCAGCATCTCGCGACGCGAATAGAGCAATTCGAAGTTCTGGCGGACATTCTGAGCCAACATCGGCTCCATACACCTTAGCAGATGAAGCAGAACCACATTGTGGGCCGCTTCGGTGACGGCAATCTGATACTGGAGTACGGCATTTGATTCCGCGTCCAGATCGCCAGACTGCTGCGCCAGCTCTATGGCATGGTGGAGTTCACGGATGCGTTCCTTGTCTTCATCGGTACTACGCAGCGCGGCGTAATAAGCGGCGATACCTTCCAGGGCGTGTCGTGTTTCGAGCAAGTCATACTGTGATTCAGGATGGTCGGAGAGCAGCTCCACCAGCGGATCGCTGAAGCTTTGCCAGAGGCTGCTCTGGACAAAAGTGCCGCCACCCTGGCGACGAAGCAACAAGCCCTTCGCTTCGAGGCGTTGAATCGCCTCACGCAAAGAGGGACGGGAGACGTCGAACTGTTTTGCCAGTTCGCGTTCCGGTGGGAGTTTTTCGCCCGGGCGGAGAGTGCCTTCGAGGATCAAAAACTCCAGTTGCTGCTCAATCACATCGGAGAGTTTTGGTTGGCGGATTTTGCTGTAGGCCATGAGTTCCTGTCTTAAGCCACTTGCCGAAGTCAATTGGTCTTACCAATTTCATGTCTGTGACGCTAAAGTAACAAAGTATTCACCTTATGTCCATACAGGTTTTGATTGAAATCATGAAACTGTGCACATTTTAACAACTTGACATATATAACGTTTCAAAGTTGTAACTATGCACAAATGTTAAATTTACCCATCAAGGGGTGACCTTAACAGAATTGAAACGAAAAAATATTTCCTCTGAACCGATTCACCAAGCAACAAAACGCATAACAATTCAATTATGTGAATTAATATGTAAAATGAATGTTCAGGGAAGGAGAGAAAGGTAGTATTTACCTATGTTTTCTTTTTACATTGCTTATTATCACTGCAATCGCCACCATAACCTTCTCGTAGCGAAAATCATCACTTAACCAGAACGTGATGATTTTCAGGTGACAGATTCTGTTTAGAGTTCATTCTGAATCTTTGAACAAAGGCAATCCTTGCGAACGCCGCCATTCTTTGACGATTTTCAGGATGTTTTCAGGTTCATCATCTCCCTTCTTTGCAGGATAGTAGATAAGATCGCTCATCAACGGATGTTGTGTAATTCTGGTAAGATGTTCTTCTAGATCATCCCAATATTTGTCAAGCACTTCCCCTTTTAATTGAGCGTTATCCCCGGTTGGATTTGTAAACTCGCCAAGCAACTCAATGAATTCCCGCTCTGTGTAATCTTCTATTTTATCTTTAAAATTATACATTTAACTATCTCCTGTAATAAATTTCATCATGCAAATGAGGTGTGCCCTCCTTAAATTATCAATATCGTAAATTCCGCCACTATATTCAATCGCAACACGATGATACATGTGGAATTTTTTAACGATTTCTTTAGTGCCATAATGCCAACCTTCAAGTGGTGCTTTTGCGATTAATCCTTGTTTTATACGTGTTTGATTACCGCTTGAAAACTGCGCTATCAACTCCGGATACTGACTCACCTCCAGCCAAAGGGTATCGGTAAAAGCGGGAAAATGATAAAATAACCTAATGAGGCTTCAGTATTTTTACCTGTTTTTTAAGAGCAATCACATTATTATTTTATGTCATTAATATCATCGCATTAGCCAGATGCGATGATGTTCCATATATAGTTTTATTATCTACTTTATTTAGAGTCTTTAAACAAGGGTAGCCCCTGTGAACGCCGCCATTCTTTGACAATTTTCAGGATGTTTTCAGGCTTATCATCTCCTTGACTTTTAGGGTAGAAAATTAGATCGCTCCCTGACGGATGCTGTGTAATTTCAATAAAATGATCTACTAATGAATCCCAGTACATTTCTAGCTCCTTACCTTTTAATGGCTTTCCATCTTTCATAGATGATCTCAATCCACCTAAAAAATTAAGAAATTCCTCCTCGGTATAATCTTCGAGCTTTTCTTTAAACATATTTATCTCCTGTAGTGAATCTCATCGTGTAGTCTGGGGGTAACAATTCGTAAATTATCAATATCGTATACGCCGCCGCCATATTCAATAGCAATAAAATGATGTATCTGAAATTTTTTAAGTGTTTCTTTAGGACCAATATAGTGTCCTTCGTCGGGGGCAAAAGGTGTAAAGCCCTGACTAATACGTAACTGATTAATTTCCGAAAACTGCGCTATCAACTCCGGTTCCTGACTCACCTCCAGCCACAGCGCCTCGCGAAACTCATCAAAGGTTTTAAACTCCCGTCCGCGCAATTTATCAACAATATGCGCCGGGATTGGTGCGCCGTTGCCGTTATTGGATACCGACATATCCAGCCAGCGAGTTCCTGGTGAAAGCGGGACGCCGTGCCCTGTTACAACACCAGGCAGCTTTCGCGGATCCTCCTTCAGGTAAACATAGATAGGCTTAATACCGGATCCCGCCGGAAAAACCAGAATATAATCGTTGAATTCTTTCGGATCAGGAACCGGGAATGGCGGCGTGGTATAGGTATCGGTGCCGTCCGGAATCGGCGTCACCAGAATGGTGGGCTGCTCCAGCGGCGGCCTGTCGTTACCGGTATGGCCCGGAACATTCCCATGTTCCGGATTTTCCGGCGTCCAGGTAATCAGGGGGCCATCGACATCGTGAGCGGGGGTAAATTCATAACGCTGCGTCTGCTCGTTCCACTGCATGTTCGCCACGCGGACGTTTTCATACGGCGTACCTTCACCCGTATGAACACCATACACCTGAGGCTTGCCGTGAATGTCAGTTCCCCAGAAAAAACGCACCCGGGTGGTGGCGGTACTGCCTGCTAGTGCTTTCTGCCGCAGTTCTTCCTCATACCAGAACTCATCACGTCCAGGCACACGAGCACTGCCCTCACCCGCAGAGGGAATATACAGAGCAGATGCCAACGCACCGATGTAAGAGCCGCGGGTTGCACTGAGTACGCCACTGAGCGACCATTTTCCCCATATTTGAGTCGCCAACACACTACTCGGGAACAGTAGCATGGTTTGAGCTTCTGCGGGTTCCCCGATAACGTTAGCCTCGGGATGGTGGTATCCACAGCAGTCATCAACCACTGGCTGAACGAAAATCGCTACTTGACCGAAGTTTTCAGCGGGTTCTTCTGCCGTTCCGGCATCTGTACATCCCTTCACCTTCAGACAGGATTTGGCATAGACCGGGTTAACCGCTGGTGAAGAGAGTGGAAGGTTAACAACTGGTAGCGGTTCAGGCTTAAGATTACTGGCAGGTGGACTTTTAGGCGGAATAAATAAGCTATTATAGCCAGCAGGAAAGGCCAACCAGTCAAATTCCGTATTGGCTATGAGATGTTTACATAATATGTAGTCATAATCGACAGTTACACATTCGGTAGGAAGATTATTGTCAGAAATGTTTACATGAATAGCAGTTAATGAAGCATTTCTTAGCTGAATATAATAATACCGTTCCCATCGCCCGCTTTTATTTATACGATACAAATCGATTTCAATAAATAACCGCTCATTCTGATTGATGGCATTAGACAGTAGCGGTGAGCTTTTATCAATGAGTTTGCAAAATTGTAGCCCCTGTAGATTAACGCCATTACCAGTACTGGTAATGGCGTTGGTGAGTGCAAAGGCAAAAATTTCATCTTCATGGCCAACCTGCCAGCGATTACCAACCGACGCATACGTCCCACAGCCTGAAGAAATATCGCCCTGCTTCTCACCGATTATTCTCAGGTAAACAATATCGCCCACTTTATTTCATTCCCGTTTATCCTTAACTTATTTGCATTAAATAGAAAACTTATTTCTCGATCAATAAGAAACGCTTTTAATGAAAAATTATTTCAATTACTTAACGTTTTCACTTAGCTCGCAATATTATATTTAAATACTCGCGTTACAAACCCATTGTATTATTAACATCTATTTATTCTTATATGACCTTTTGTAAGATTATTGTGCTGGTGGCTAAGGCATGGTGTTCAGCAGGCAGACAAATCCGGTATATAGCTAGTTAAAACAGTATGTTATCAGACTTAAAGTATCTATTAAATGTGATGAAAAACTTACAATTGCTTTTTTTTTATCCAGAAAATCAACACATCTACATAAAGCAGGTGCATTCTCGCGCGTATACCATTATCTTGTGATAGTTGAAAGTACTATCATCATAATTCAGTTACATAAAATGTAAAGAAACCAATACAACAAACGGAATTACAAAATTACACACGCATTGCTGCGTAGTTCAAAAAAACAACACAACACGAGGTTTCATAATGGAAGGTCAACAGCACGGCGAGCAGCTAAAGCGCGGCCTTAAAAACCGCCATATTCAGCTTATCGCGCTGGGTGGCGCGATAGGGACCGGGCTATTCCTGGGTAGCGCCTCCGTAATACAGTCCGCAGGGCCAGGGATTATCCTGGGTTACGCCATTGCTGGTTTTATCGCCTTTCTGATCATGCGTCAGCTAGGTGAAATGGTGGTCGAAGAACCTGTCGCAGGCTCCTTTAGCCACTTTGCTTATAAATACTGGGGCAGTTTTGCCGGTTTCGCCTCTGGCTGGAACTACTGGGTACTGTACGTTTTAGTTGCCATGGCAGAGCTGACTGCCGTGGGTAAATACATTCAGTTCTGGTATCCGGAAATCCCAACCTGGGTTTCTGCCGCCGTGTTCTTTGTGGTGATCAACGCCATCAACCTGACAAACGTAAAAGTGTTTGGCGAGATGGAGTTCTGGTTTGCCATTATCAAAGTTATCGCAGTGGTAGCGATGATCATCTTCGGCGGCTGGCTGCTATTCAGTGGCAACGGCGGCCCGCAGGCGACCGTTAGCAACCTGTGGGATCAAGGTGGTTTCCTGCCGCACGGCTTCACCGGGCTGGTGATGATGATGGCGATTATCATGTTCTCATTTGGTGGTCTGGAGCTGGTCGGGATCACGGCTGCTGAAGCGGATAATCCGGAACAGAGCATCCCGAAAGCCACCAACCAGGTTATCTACCGTATCCTGATTTTCTATGTGGGCTCGCTGGCCGTTCTGCTTTCACTGCTGCCGTGGACGCGCGTCACCGCAGACACCAGTCCGTTCGTGCTGATCTTCCACGAGCTGGGTGATACCTTTGTGGCCAACGCCCTGAACGTCGTGGTACTGACCGCTGCGCTGTCCGTGTATAACAGCTGCGTATACTGCAACAGCCGCATGTTGTTCGGTCTGGCCCAGCAGGGGAACGCCCCGAAAGCGCTGATGAGCGTTGATAAGCGCGGCGTGCCGGTCAATACCATTCTGGTCTCTGCCGTGGTCACCGCGCTGTGCGTCCTGATTAACTACTTCGCACCGGAGTCGGCCTTTGGCCTGCTCATGGCGCTGGTGGTCTCCGCGCTGGTGATTAACTGGGCGATGATTAGCCTGGCGCATATGAAGTTCCGTCGCGCTAAGCAGCAGCAGGGCGTGGTTTCACGCTTCCCGGCGCTGTTTTACCCGGTCGGCAACTGGGTCTGCCTGCTGTTCATGGTGGCGGTGCTGGTGATTATGCTGATGACGCCGGGCATGGCGATTTCCGTTTACCTGATCCCGGTATGGATTGCGATTCTGGGTATCGGCTATCTGTTTAAACAGAAAAGCGCCAGCGCACTAAAAGCACAATAATACATCTCACTATTCTGTGCCCGTCCCGTCATGGCGGGCACAGAGCATTGTTATCTGGTTCACACTTTCCCTTCCACAGTCGTTTTATCCATATCGTCGACCTGATACTGCAACGCATTTATCGGTGATTGCGCAAATAATTCTCTCCATACCGCAACGGGGAGATCTCCAGATGGCAGGCAATAAACTTTCAGTGAGAGAAAAGATTGGCTATGGGATGGGCGATGCCGGATGCAACATCATATTTGGCGCCATCATGCTGTTTGTTAACTACTTTTACACCGATATTTTTGGCCTCGCGCCAGCGTTAGTGGGCGTTTTGCTACTCTCCGTACGCGTCATCGATGCTGTGACCGACCCGATCATGGGCGCCATGGCCGATCGTACGCGCAGTAAATATGGCCGCTTCCGTCCGTGGCTACTGTGGATGGCCTTCCCCTACGCGCTGTTCAGCGTCCTGATGTTTACCACGCCGGAATGGACCTATCACAGCAAAGTTATCTATGCCTTCGTCACCTACTTCCTGCTCTCGCTGACCTATACCGCGATTAACATTCCCTACTGCTCGTTAGGCAGCGTGATTACTAACGATCCGCAGGAGCGCGTCGCCTGCCAGTCGTATCGTTTTGTTATGGTCGGTATTGCCACGCTGCTGCTGTCGCTGACGCTGCTGCCGATGGCCGACTGGTTCGGTGGCGCTGATAAAGCCAAAGGTTATCAGATGGCGATGACCGTACTGGCTGCAATTGGTATGTGTATGTTTTTATTCTGCTTTTCCACCGTCCGTGAACGTGTGCGCCCGGCTGTGCAGACTCATGATGAACTGAAGCAAGACTTTAAGGACGTCTGGAAAAACGATCAGTGGGTTCGCATCCTGCTGTTAACGCTGTGCAACGTCTGCCCCGGGTTTATCCGCATGGCCGCCACCATGTACTACGTGACCTGGGTCATGCAGCAAAGCACCCACTTTGCGACGCTGTTTATCAGCCTCGGCGTCGTCGGGATGATGATCGGCAGTATGCTGGCAAAAGTGCTGACCGATCGCTGGTGTAAGCTGCAGGTCTTCTTCTGGACCAATATCGCCCTGGCGATTTTCTCCTGCGCGTTCTACTTCTTTGACCCACATGCCACCATGATGATTATGGTGCTCTACTTCCTGCTCAACATCCTGCATCAGATCCCGTCGCCGCTGCACTGGTCCCTGATGGCTGACGTCGATGATTACGGCGAGTGGAAAACCGGCAAACGCATCACCGGGATCAGCTTCTCCGGTAATCTTTTCTTCCTGAAAGTCGGGCTGGCGGTAGCGGGCGCGATGGTCGGTTTCCTGCTCTCCTGGTACGGTTACGATGCCGGTGCTAAAGAGCAGAGCGCCTCGGCGGTAAACGGTATCGTGCTGCTGTTCAGCATCATTCCAGGTATTGGCTACCTGATTACCGCAGGCGTCGTGCGGATGCTGAAGGTCAACCGCGAGTTTATGTGCCAAATCCAGGCGGACCTGGAAAAACGTCGCGCTAACTATGAGGAACTCAATACCTGGCAGGATCTCAAAACCAGTGAACACATAAGGAAAGCTTGATGAGCAACTGGCCTAATCCGTTTATTGAACAACGCGCGGACCCCTATATTCTGCGCCATCAGGATCACTACTATTTTATCGCCTCGGTCCCGGAATATGACCGGCTGGAGATTCGTCGCGCGGCAACGCTGGAAGGCCTGCGCGAAGCGCCGCCGGTGGTGGTCTGGCGTAAACCGGAGAGCGGCCCGATGAGCCAGCTCATCTGGGCACCGGAACTGCATGAAATTGACGGGAAATGGTATATCTATTTTGCCGCCGCTCACACCCACGACCTGGACCAACTCGGGATGTTCCAGCACCGGATGTTTGTCCTCGAATGTGCCGACAGCGACCCGCTCAGCGGCCAGTGGGTTGAAAAAGGTCAGGTAAAAACGCCCTTCGATACCTTTGCGCTGGATGCCACCACCTTTCAGCATCAGGGCAGGCGGTGGTATCTGTGGGCGCAGAAAGCCCCACATATTGCAGGCAATTCCAACCTCTATCTGGCGGAGCTGGCAAACCCGTGGACGCTAAAAGGTGAGCCTGTCATGCTGAGCAAACCGGAGTTTGACTGGGAATGTCGTGGTTTTCGGGTCAATGAAGGCCCGGCGGTTCTGGTTCACGGGGAGCAGCTGTTTGTCAGCTATTCCGCCAGCGCGACCGATGAAAACTACTGCATGGGACTCTTGTGGATAGACCTGCTGGCCGACCCGCTGCGCCCGGAGAACTGGCATAAATCGCCGGAGCCCGTATTTCGCACCAGCGATGAGAATCATCAGTATGGCCCCGGCCACAACGGTTTTACGCAAACGCCGGAAGGGGAAGATGTGCTGGTCTACCATGCGCGGAACTATACCGGGATTGAAGGCGATCCGCTGTACGATCCGAATCGCCATACGCGGCTCAAGCGGGTTCGCTGGCAAGAAAACGGGATGCCTGACTTCGGCATCCCGCCTGCCGATACGTATTGATCCCCTCCCCCGCCCGGCGGCGGGCGGGGCTTAAATCAAGGTACCGTAAATGGTGAGTAGCGCCATGATAACGACCACCACCAGCGACGTTTTTTTGGCCATTGAGACCGCCGCTTTAGGCGTCTCGACCTTATCCACATGCGGTTCGCGCGCCAGCGAAAACTGAGCCAGTCGGGTCAGAACCTGGTACTGCGACGAGTGACGATCGCCCAAAGAAGCAAACCAGGCCGGCAACGCCCTTTCACCGTGCCCCACCAGCGCATAGACCACGCCGACCAGACGCACCGGCAGCCAGTCTACCACGTGCAGAATGGCATCAATCCCCGACTGTAGGCGATGGCGCGGCGTCTGATAACGTGCCAGCCACGTCTGCCAGGCGCGCAGCACACAGTAGCCAATCAGCGTAATGGGTCCCCATGGCCCGCCAACCACAAACCAGAACAGCGGAGCCAGGTAGTAGCGGTAGTTAATCCACAGCAGGGCATTTTGCAGTTCGCTCAGAAACTCGCGGTCATCACAGCCTGGCGGCACGCCGTGAATCAGCGTCAGCTCGCTGGCCATTGCGTCGCAGGCATGACGATCGTTGCGTGATGCGGCTTTCAGATATGCATGATAGTGCAGCCGTACCCTGCCCGCGCCAATACACAGCAGGCCGAGCAAGATCCAGAAGACCAGCAGCGGGACGTTAAACAGCACCCCGTGCAGCACGCGCTGAATAAGATAGACCACCGCCATGGCCAGCGCCGTCATCAACAGGGTCGCAGGGAGTGAAAAGTGTTTTACCCGGCGAAACAGCACTTCCAGGCGGTGATCGAGCTGCCAGTGCTCACCCAGCTTAAACAGCCGCTCAGCGATGAGAACCAGCAGCGTAGTAAACAACGTCATGGCATCTCCTTTTCTGACGAAGCGGCCAGCAGGCCGCGAAATTTTGCCCAGTCAAAAGCCGGACCGGGATCCGTTTTTCGGACTGGCGCAATATCGCTGTGGCCAGTCATATGGTGTGCGATGGCCGGGTACAAAGCGATTAGCTGCCGCGTCACCGCCACCAGCTGCTGGTACTGCGCATCGGTATAGGCCAGCGTGTCGGTTCCTTCCAGCTCAATGCCGATAGAGAAATCATTGCAGCGTTCACGCCCCTGATAGCTGGATACCCCCGCGTGCCACGCGCGCTTATCAAAGGGAACATACTGCACAATTTCGCCATCGCGACGAATAAGACAATGCTCGCTCATTCCTGTCGCAAACGGCTTCGCCTCGTCGAAATCGAGCACATCCCCATCGAAGACTTTGTAGCGAAACTGCACCTTCGTCGGTTTGAGTGCGGTGACGGCAAGCTGCACAACGACCTTGTCCCCGTATCGAACGGACTCGCCGTAGTCACACTCGACATGGAGAACGGGAGAGACAAGTCCCCGCGCTTCCAAGTCCGCATAGGGAAATCCTAGCTCAGCAAGATATTTCTCACGAGCATCTTCAAAGTAGAGTATGTAGTTGGCATGATAGACGACTCCCATCATATCGGTTTCGCCGTAGCGAACGGATATGGGCACATTCAGACGCATAACGAGCGCACCTTCTAAAAAACGGTAGAATATCTCTTAGTATGGTAGCGCATTGC
>OIXA01001621.1_pt1 | contig 28001 bp, 15 predicted proteins | sample 1587721 | NCBI WGS metagenome assembly OIXA01 (sample SAMEA3888900, study PRJEB22519) | human gut metagenome | biome: human gut; feature: human-associated habitat; material: faeces | place: Denmark | collected 2013
ATTGATTTTCACCTATAAAGGTACAAAATATTTATGAGACTACCAACTTTTTTATAAACTATTTCTTATCCCGAACTGGGGTATTATTTACCTTACTTAATAGTCGTTATGGGCATTCACTATTGGAATTCTCCTTGGATAACCACCTAAAGAGTGTTCGTTCGAAGATCATTCCCCTCTACCAAAGTAAAAACCAATCGAGCGAACTTGATTTGTATATTGGAAAACTTATATACTTGGGGGCATTATACGGAGTAGAATATATTGAGCCACAAAGTTATAACTATGATAATATCAGTTCAGAGATAGTAAAGCATATAACTAATCTATTAAAAAATTAAGCTATGTACAGATATATCATAAGCCTTATCGCTTTTCTCTTATTTACCAGTATAGCTTTGTGTAACACGGCGTCTTTCGTTTTCCCATCAAACAGTGACACTTTGCGTAATGGTAATGTTATTTGTCCTGACGGGAAGAATAAGAAGACGATTCTCATCTATGTTAACAACAGAATGTCAAATAGCAAAGAGAATTTTGAATATTACTCCGAACTTACTGACGAACTGCTCGGTGAAGGCATCTCATGTTGCTACTACGATAACCGTCCTCTCCTGCCTGAAGATGCTGCGTTGCCCACCACTTTGTTTGATATGGCAGATGATGCTGTGGCCGTATATCATGCGCTGAAGACAAACAAACGGTTCAAGAACTATAAAATCGGATTCTATGGTGCAAGCGAAGCTGGCAGTTCTGCATTGATGGCAGCCTCAATGGTTCCTAATCCTGCTTTTCTGGTTCAGCAATCTGCATGTGTTATTCCACAAATTGAGAATGATTTTTTGATATACACAATTTACCAGTTTAATCTCATTGCAATATTTACCAACCCTAAGTTTTTGGGTATACCTTACTATCGTTATGCCTCCATGATAAGAGAAATAAATGAGGAACTTAAAGACAAGCATATTAATGATACGAAGGCATATGCCCAGATAATCATTGACAAGTATTTCTCTGATTTAAATGAAGATAAAAAAGCAATATGCAACCGCATTTTGCCTAAATTGGTTTATGACATGGCAAACAAACTGGGCATCGCCAATAGGCTTATTTGGAATGCAAGACCATATTATCAGAATGTTAAGTGCCCTATTCTGTATATAGGTGGTCTTCAAGATACCAATGTTTTCGGCATCACTAACCTCGTAGAATTTGAAAAGTTCATGTTTGAGAATGACCATAAAAAGTTTAACACTATTCTTGTAGACGTAAATCATCAAATGCTAACATCTCAAGAAGTATTTGAAAAAAGATACAGACATAAAGAACCTGTAGGAGTGAAAAGGCATTTTATATGGGCTTCTATTAAGAAATGGATTATGGGTATATAAATGATAAAAAACAAGGGATTATGAATGAAATCATATTAGAATATAATGAATGGTTAGTGAAACAAAATATATATAGCATGTCAATTCGGTTATTAAATGGACGAATGGGGCTATGTTTATATTGGTATCAACAGAGTAGGGAATTCTCAAATGCATTATATGAGAAAATGGCAAGTCATATATTAGATAAAGTGATAAGAAAGAATATGATGTAGTTTGGATTATTACTTTAGGTGACAAAGTTGACTTAAATTTACCAAGCGATATTGTAAGTATACATTATCACACTTCAGATTTATATTTATTAAATTATGAGCCAATAACCTCGTATCTTGTTCCTAGCAGTTGTCATTTTCTTCCTTTGCGTTTCTTTCTTGACAATCCTGAGTACCATCATTATTGGTTTATAGAATATGATGTAGAGTTTACAGGTAAGTGGGATGTTTTGATGAACGATTGCGATACAAATCTGGATGGGTATGATTTCTTAAGTTGCCATATAGAGCGTTTTGATGAAACAAATAAAGATTGGGGGTGGTGGCATCACTGCAATGATAGTGGTTATCCATTAACTGAATGTATAAAGGGCTTTAATCCTATATGTAGATATTCTAATAAAGCTTTGGATTGTTTGAATAAATATCTAAAACAAGGATATTCTGCACATTCCGAGGTGATGTTGACAACTTGCTTGTATCATCATGGTTTTAAGATCGGCGACATAGGAGGTACAGGTGAGTTTACTCCGCATGGATATAGGAACAAATATTACGTACAAGGCAGAGGAGTCAACAATGGCACCATGCGTTGGCGCCCACTTTATACTATGGAGGAGATAGAAGCATTAGGTACGAAGAACAAATTGTTTCACCCGATAAAGTAACTACTCAGATTTATTTTATACTCTTGATGATGCAGCAAAGCAATAGTGCTTTGCTGCATCATCTTTTTCTTTTCTTTTTATATCATTATTCAGTTATTTTTTCGTATTTTTGTACCCAACAAATCAAGCCTAATTTTTTATATGCAAATCAAACTGACATAAAAATAATGAAAAAACTAATTTGTACATTGATGTCAATGCTAACATTGACAACTGTTACGGCACAAACGGAACTTACTTATACAGAGGCAAAGAACTTGTATAAGGACAAGGTGAAGACTTCGGTGAGTGTTCACGACCCATCGGTGGTTTACGACAGCAACAGCAAGAGATACTACATCTTTGGCTCGCATCGTGGTTGCGCTTATTCTACCAACATGCAGGATTGGACTCCGGCAACCTTCACTTGGCAGAATGGCACTAACACCAACGTCACCAATGCCGAGGCTTTCACCACACAGAGGGTGAAGACCATAAAGAAAGGCGGAGTGGAGGTTGCGCTGCCACAGTTTAACGCGATGGAATGGTCGGCACGCACCGACGAGAAATACGACATCAATGGCAACATGTGGGCACCCGACGTGGTGTGGAATCCGGTGATGAAGAAATGGTGCTACTATCTTAGCATCAATGGCGACGCATGGCATTCAAGTATCATATTGCTCACTTCCGACAATATCACGGGTCCTTATCAATATGAGGGTCCGGTAGTGGTCTGCGGTTTCGACGCTTCGGAGCATTCATACAAGGACACCGACCTGGAGTTGGTGCTCGGTGCTCAGGCTTCGTTGCCAGCAAGATACAACGTGGGCAAAAAGTGGGGCGAAAGATGGCCACATACCATCGACCCTTGCGTGTTCTACGACGAAGAGGGCAAACTATGGATGGCTTACGGCTCATGGTCGGGAGGTATCTGGATGTTACAGCTCGATGCAGAGACAGGTTTGCGCAACTATGATGTTACCTATCCTTCCGTTGGTGGCTCTACAAACGGCGTGACAAGCGACCCTTATTTCGGTACAAAGATATCGGGCGGATATTATGTTTCGGGCGAAGGCTCATACATAGAGCATATTGGCAAATATTATTATCTCTTTGTGAGCAATGGTTTCTATTCGCCTGATGGTGGATACGAGATGAGAGTGTTCCGCTCTGAAAAGCCTGACGGACCATATAAAGATACTAAGGGTAAGAGTGCCATTTTTAATTCATACGTGATGAACTATGGCTACAATGGCGACACTCGTGGCGAAAAGCTGATGGGAGCTTACAACCATTGGGGATTCATGGCTGTTGGCGAATGTGCGCAGGGACACAACAGCATCATAGCTGCCAACGACGGTCGAACATACCTTATTTATCATACCAAGTTTAACAACAACACCATTTGGCACAGCGTGCGCACCCACCAGGTGTTTGTGAATAGCGATGGATGGCTTGTGGTTGCACCTTTCGAATATAATGGTGAGCAGATTACTGATGCTGACATTGCAGCAAAACAGCCTTTTACCATTGACGAGATTGTGGGTACTTATAAGTTGCTCGTACATAAATACGGCATGGACTATAAGAACTACGAAGAGGTTACTCCTATCGACATTAAGCTCAATGCCGACGGCACTATCTCGGGTGCTAAGACTGGCAAATGGAGCATCACTGAGGGTACAGGCTATATCGCGCTCACCATCGCCGGAATGAAATATAATGGTGTGATATTCGAAGAGGTGATGGATGGTAAAACCATTCATACTGTCTCGATCACAGCTTGCGCTCCTACTACGGGAGTAAACATGTGGGCATACAAATGGACTCCTAAATACGACTTGGCGTGGCAACTCAACAATCAGAAAGAGCCTGTGGTAGACAATCAGGATGTAATGGGCGACCTCGACCTCGCGGGCTTCGACCTCAAGGCTGGCAACGTGAAGACTACATGGACAAGTAGTAATCCTGACGTAATATCTACAGTTGGTAAATATAATCCTGCAAACCTCGCAGAAGATACCAACGTAGACCTCTCGGTAAAATTAGAAACTCCAGGCTATTATTGGGCTAAAGATTATACCGTAAAGGCTTTCTCTTACCAGCATTCCACACCGTCTGCCGACTGGCAATCAGGAATGATGGCTTACTATGGTTTCGATGACGATGCGCTCGCTAACGCCATGGACAACAGCCAGAAAGCATCATTGGGCGCTAATGGAACAAATAAGAAACCATCGCTGCAGGAGAATGCTGCTCTGCGCAATGGCAAAGTAGTAAAGCTTGAGTTTGGTGCCAACGGCAACGAGAGCTTTGTGGCAATGCCTAATCCTTTGTTGGGTCAAGAATTGAAAGATGGAGCGACAATCTCTTTTTGGATTAACCGCGCCACAGAGAATGATTGGGATGCATTGGTTGGCATTACTGACGGCACAGCAAGACTATATATGACTGGCCGCACATACGTAGGCTACAACAATGGCAAAGCGGGCAACGAGAGTTGCTGGCTCGACATAAACCATCCTACGGCAGAAAATATTCCAAACAACATCACCGTGGGCAAATGGCACCTCGTGACATTGGTTTTCAATCGCACAGCCGAAGTTGCGCTTTATATTGATGGCAACAATATGGACTTCACCAAGTGGAATGGCTCGCTCAATGGCAAGGCTATAAGCTCAGCCACAGGTTTCGACTATAGCCTTATGGTAGACCTACTGTCTTCGGCATCAGAAATTTGTTTGGGTAAGGGTTCATTCTGGGGCTCAGCCGAAGCTTCGTTTGACGATGTAATCATCTACAATCGTCCACTCTCAGCCATCGAGGTTTTAGCTCTCAGCAGAATGGAAAACCGTGTATTCGATTTCAACACTTGGGCAACAGGCATCGAGGAAATAACTCCTGACTCGCCAGCCTCTCCCACCCTCGACACTAACACCATCTACGACCTACAGGGCTGTCGCATAAATGGCAAACCAACAAAGGGACTATATATAATAGGTGGAAAAAAGGTAGCTTTGTAGCTACCTTTTTATTTTTCTGTCTTTTATTAAGTGCGACAATTTAGCTCATAGCAAACATTATGAGTACTTGCGCTATGAGCACTCGGAGAAACATGCCTAATGGATAGACAGAAGCGTAGCTCACGCTGGCGCTGTCGCCATCCAAAGTGTCGTTAGCATAGCCAAGAGCCATTGGGTTTGCCATGGCTCCACACAGAATGCCGCAGATGGTGGCAAAATCAAACTTCTTTGTTTTCAAAGCTAACACACCTATTATTATACATGGCAACATGGTGAGCAACAAACCAATGCCCAACCACAGCAAGCCCTCTGGACGAAATACGGTAGAGAAGAAGTCGCTACCTGCCACAATGCCCAAACAAGCCAAATAGAGCGACAAGCCAAGTTTGCGAAGCATCAACGAGGCAGAACGCGTGGTGTAGGAAATCAATCGCAAACGTGGACCAAGGGCTCCAACCAATATTCCAATCAATATGGCTCCTCCTGCCACACCAAGATGTATTGGCATTTGCATGCCTGGAATGGAAATAGGAATAGTGCCTACTGCCAAACCAAGGATGATGCCGAGGAATATGCTGCCGATGTTAGGTTCTTCGAGAGTTTTAACGGCATTGCCGAGGAAACGCTCCACATTGTCTACAGCCTCATGTTCGCCAACTACTGTTATGCGGTCGCCATATTGCAATCGCAAATCGTCGGTGGCAAGGAGCTTGATGTCGCCACGTAATATTCGGCTCACATTAACTCCATACAACTTTCGCAACTGCAATCTGCCAAGCACCTTACCGTTCAAGGCTGTGCGCGAAAGCACTACTACCCTACTTTCAAGTTGCGAGTCGATGGCATTCCAGTCTATCTGCTCCTTGTTCCAGTCTTTCTGTTCTTCTTCGCCAAAGAGCAATTCCAAAGCTCGCTCGTCTTCGCGAGTGGTTACGACGAGCAATTTGTCGTTAGCATGCAATCGGGTTTGAGCCATAGGCACAATAACCTGTTTGCCACGCCAAATACGCGAGATGATGAAATGCAAATGGCTATTCTGCGAAATGTCGGCAATGGTTCTGCCCTCGATAGCTGGATTCACAACGTCGAACTCAGCAATATAAGTATGGTCGTCGTCAATCTGCGACTTTGATTTCAGATCGTCGCTTTTAACGCAAAACTTGCGCAACAGCATCATCACAAAGATTACGCCCACCACACCAAGCGGATAAGTCACGGCAGTGGCCAACGCCACGCTGCCACTCGACAAGCCCAACGAAGTCAGCGACTCTGTGGCTGCACCAAGGGCTGGAGTATTGGTGGTGGCACCGCAAAGCAATCCCACCATATCGGGCAGACTGATGCCTGTGAGCGGAATTAGCACCATTGCCAACACCGTGCCCACAACCACCAAAGCAAGGCTCCACATATTAAAAGCCACACCCTCGTGCTTCAGCGAACCAAAGAAGTTTGGTCCAACATGCAGTCCAAGAGTATACACAAAGAGAGCCAAGCCAAAAGTCTCGGCATATTCCACCACCGTTGGGTCGACTGCCAAGCCAAAATGACCTGCCAAAATACCAATAAAGAATACGAAGGCTATGCCAAGCGACAAGCCCTTTATCTTCACATTGCCTAAACCAAGGCCTATGGTTATTATCAGCGACAATATTACAACAGCCTGTATTGATGAATGTATGGTAAATAGGCTGTTTATCCAATCTGTCATAGCTACTTAAAAATTGGTTATTAGCTGTTTTATTAGTACATTTTCATATATAGAGTGCAAAATTATATATTTTTCTTGATAGGAGGAAATAAAAGAGTTAGAAGTTATAGAATTAAAAGAAGTTATCGCTACCATTGGTAGTTAGAAGCTAAAGCTAATAGCCTTATGTTGGAGTTTGCTACAGGCTTTTAATCATAAGATATATGGCTTTAACTTCTCTAACTTCTTTTATTCTCGTTAACTTCTACCCAAAAGCATAAAAAAGGCATAAAACCGTTATGTGTTCGCACACACAATGTTGATTTGTATCAATAAAACATATATTTTTTATATATTTCTTGCACGTTTTCTTGGTCTGTTTGCGCAAACATACTACCTTTGCATCGTCAAAAGGTTAATATATTGTTTAGGTTAGTAGTAATAGATTTAGGTTTTTAGTTATTAGGTAAAGATTGTTTTAATAGGTATTGAGTGAAGGACGACCTCGTGAGAAGTTTCCAACACGTTTTTAAGGGAAAAAAAGATTAACATTCAGGTAACACGTATTTATCGGGGGAACTTTCCCCCCACGAAATGCAGAAGTGCACGGCATACAGACTTTTTCTGTTAGCTGTGCACTTCTGTGTTATATGGGTCGACAGAATGGCAACATGGAATAGTTCCCAGTGTCTACAATTCCAGTATGGCTTTTGTGATACTGTCTACAGAAGTAGTTTATTAATCAAAAAAGTTTCTAATGAAATCAGAAAAAGACACAGGAAAAAACACATCTAATGATACTTTGCAAAGTAATACGTGATACTTTGCAAAGTAATACGTGATACTTTGCAAAGTAATACGTGATACTTGGGCAAGTATCACGTGATACTTTTTTCGCCATATTTTCTGTATTGTTGGTAAAGATACTTAGAGGTATAAAAGATTGATCAGTATTATCATTAGTCATTATGTCATTAAGGACTTTGATGTGACCAATAATAAAAACAAAAGCAAGGTTCCTTGGTTGGAGCCTTGCTTTGTTTTATCATGCATAGAGCAAGAAGACGCTTGCTCTATAGTTGCTTATACGTTTTAGCGCTCTATATGCGCTGCGCCATTGGGCTTAGAAATTGTATACTGCGAAAGTCTGAGCAGGAACCTTGATGGTAAGGGTAGAGCCTGCTGTGGCTGGGATGTCGACAGTATGAGGAACAACATTGAATTTGTTTTCGATGCTGTTGGTAGCCTTAGGGTCATCGGAATGGATGGTGGTAACCTTGCCTGCAGGGAGCTTCTTCAAGCCCTTGAAGTTGAGAGTTACGTCCTGCTCCTTGTCACCAGCATTGGCAATCTTAACGATGTACTGTTTCTTGTGCTTATCGTAAACGGCGCTTGCATAGAGTGAGCCTTCGCCCTTTACAGCATTGCCATTCTCGGTGAGCTTAAGCATGTTGGTGCCGCGGTTGGTGCCATAGAGCATTTGCACATACCAGTTTACTGAGCGTACAGACTCGAGGTTGTTGAACCATATGAGGTCTGGACGCCACTGCCAACCTTCTACATGTGCAAAGAGAGGTGCATAGGTAGCTTGATAAACTACATCAGCATTGCGCTCAAGACCTGTCATGAAGGCTGCCTCTGATAGTGCTGCTCCGAAGTTGTTCATGGCTACGGTAGGAGCATTTACACCACGCATGTGGCTTGCATACTCTCCTGCAAATACCTTAGGACCTGTGCGAGGATAGTTGTCGTAGCGACCAGCATTCTTGAGGAACCAATCTGGTGACATATAGTAGTGCTCATCTACGAGGTCGACACCGAGCTTGCGCATTTCTGCCCAACCGTAGTCAAAGTTTTTGCCATCGGCAGAAGGACCGCTCGAACCACATATCTTTATATTAGGGTATTTAGCTCTGATCTGCTCGATGAACTTAGCGAGGCGCACAGGATAGACTTCGCCCCATTGTTCGTTTCCGATACCAATCTGCTTGAGGTTGAATGGTGCTGGATGTCCCATGTCGGCACGAAGCTTGCCCCACTTGGTGTTTACGCTACCATTGGCAAACTCGATGAGGTCGAGAGCATCATCGATATACGACTGGAGGTCGTCAACAGCTACATGCGCATTCTTATCGTCATCGCGATTCTGATACTGGCAAGCCAATCCTACAGATAAAATAGGTAATGGCTCTGCGCCAATCTTCTCAGAAAGAAGGAAGTACTCATAGAATCCAAGGCCGTAGGTCTGATAGTAGTTAGGATACAGACGATGAGCAAAGGTATTGTTCCAACGATTCTCGTTGAGCGGACGGTTTTCAGGTGCGCCAACAGAGTTTTTCCATTGATAACGAGTTTGGAGGTCGGTACCCTCGACGATACAACCGCCAGGAAAGCGGAATATACCAGGGTGAAGGTCTTCGAGGTCTTTTACCAAGTCGGCACGCAAGCCATTCCAGTTGTCGGCAGGGAACATAGAAACATGATCGAGGTCTACGCTCTCGTTGCCTTCGAGGAAGATGCGCATATAGCCCTTCTGCAGGGTTTGCTTGGATGTGAGCTCAACGCTATACTTCTTCCACTGGTTGTTGGTGATGGTGATAGACTTGCGCTCCATAGGATTGTTGTTTTCATCCACGAGCTCAACTCTAATCTTAGCCTGCTTGCCATTGAGGAGATGCAGACGACCATAGACGCTGAAATTATATTTCATGCCCTTTTTCAATCCCATGCCGAAGAAGCCACGGTTTTCGAGTCCGGTAGATTTTTCGCGATGGCCAGATGGTTCGAGAACAACATAGTTAGGGTTGCGGTCGAAAGCAGGCTTTATGCTGCTTACTGAAACATTGCCCCATGTGTTCCATCCCATTAGGCGGTTAGGGAATTCGAAAGAACGGTTTTCTACCATCTCTGCATAAAGTCCGCCATCGGCTCCGAAGTTGATGTCTTCGAAGAATATGCCATACATGGTAGATTGGACAGGCGCTCCAGGCTTAGTCGTGATGTCGAATTGGCGCTGTGCCGCTGCTGGGGTTACCAGCAGGGCAGAGAGTGCCACCGACGATAGAATGCGGTTTAGCTTCATTTTTTGTTTTAGTTTATAGGTGAAATTACGAATGTAAACGTCTTATCGCCATAAGAAATACGATGCTGTGGCAATGGCCATGAGCCCCAACTATTTTCGCCACCAATACCGAACTGCTCCTTGTCTATGCAAAGCTCTGTATACTTAGACTGTGGCACCTGATAGCTATGGCGCTGATCTTTTTCTTCACCCTCGTCAAGGTCGTTGATGCTATAGTGGAGTGCACTTGCATCGAAAACATTGTCGGAAGTGATACGGAATCCCTTACCTGCCTTGTCTGTCTGCTCCCACCAGCGGAGGTCGCTCTTGGTACCAGTCTCTTGTGGGCGGATGTATGGGAAGAATTGCTCGTCGGCAGTCTGTGTATAGATACCGATGTTCTGCGAATACTTGCGGTCGATATAGTTTTCAATTGGTCCACGACCGTAGAAGTGGCTCTTATCCATGTTGTAAGGCAACTGCATGAGCATGCCGAAGCGGAACATGCTTGAAACCTTAGCATCCTTGGTGGTATTCATAGTCTGCTGTACGCGCATTGTACCATCAGGAGCGATGGTGTAGACGATGTCGAGAGTTGCTTTTACATCAGGCATATCATAGCTTGTTGTAACAACAACAGTGTATGTCTTACCGGTCTTAACTTTAAGGGCATTGACATCCTTGAGGTTGAGGGCTGGATTGCGCCAAGCCTTGAACTTATGCTGGAGCTGTGCACCCATATCGTTGTCGGTAACGGCACGCCAGAAGTTTGGCTTCAATGTACCGCCTTCGCCAAGAAGGTCTACACCATTTACCTTATATTCCTTCAACAAGCCTGTAGCCTTGTCGAAAGCTATATTGATAGCATCGTTTGTGACCTTAATTTCGGTCTCTTTCTTCTTGTTAACCAACTTAATCTTGCCTGCAGCATCAGCATCAGCGATATTGTTAGTAATCTCGCGGATTGGCAACTGGCGGTAAGCAACTACCTGACCAGCCTCCATCAAAGGTTCAGCCTTTTTGAGTTTGAACTCGATGTTAAGAAGGATTTCACCCTCTGCAGGAACTGTGTAAGGCAAGGTGAGCTCTACCTTCTGATGAGGAGCAACGTTGAGCTTGTCTACTGTACCATTCTGTACAGGCTTACCATTCTGAAGGATAGTCCATACGAGCTGATAGTTAGAGAGGTCGCGGAAGAAGTTTTCGTTGTATACGCTAATCTTACCTGCCTTTATGTCTACAGCCTCAGCCCAGATGTTCTGGTATACGTAAGCAACCTCGTAGGCATGAGGGTTGAGCTGACGGTCTGGACCGATGATACCATTGCAGTTAAAATTGTTGTCTGATGGGTCGTAGTTATTGTAGTCGCCACCATATGTATACTGAATCTTGTTGTACTCCGGATAAGAGAGGTTGCCCTTAATAGACATAGGAGCTACAGGAGTGCGGTGAAGAGCTTGGTCAACGAAGTCCCAAATATAACCACCCTGGTTCTTTGGATACTTACGTGTAATATCCCAGTATTCCATCAAACCACCACTTGAGTTACCCATGGTATGGTTGTATTCACACTGGATGAGTGGGCGAGTATACTTGCTGTCCTTTGAATAATCGTCGCAAGCCTTGTGACTATAGTACATAGGACAGAAGATGTCGGTAGCTTCACCTGTCTTGCCTGCCTGCTCATACTGTACAGGACGGCTCTTGTCTTGCTCCTTAATCCACTTGTATGCAGCTATGAAGTTGTCGCCATAAACAGTCTCGTTGCCCAACGACCATACTACAACAGAAGGATGATTGTATTGCATCTCTACGTTGTGCTGATTGCGTTCCAAGATCTGCTTAGCAAACTCAGGCTTCTTGGCAGCAGCATCGTCGCCATACTGGAAGCCGTGGCTCTCTTGGTTGGCCTCTGCTGTTACATAAAGACCATATTCGTCACAAAGGTCGTACCATACGGGGTCGTCTGGATAGTGGCAAGTACGAACGGCATTGATGTTCAAGCGCTTCATAATCTTGATATCCTGAATCATGCGCTCGCGAGATACTACATAACCTCCATCAGGGTCCATTTCGTGACGGTCTGCACCCTTGATATATACAGGCTGACCATTTACAAGGAACTGTGAGTTCTTTATTTCAACCTTACGGAAGCCCACCTTTTGAGGAATGACCTCAACGATGTTGCCTTTCTGATCCTTTACGGTAGCAACAAGTGTGTAGAGGTATGGATCTTCAGCGCTCCACTTCTTCACGTTCTTCAATACGAACTGTGCAGTACCATTAGTGCGCTTCTTGAAGTTAGCCTCACTCTTTACAATCTCGATGCCATTATGGTTGAGGAGTTTGTATTCTACTATAGGCTGCCCCTTTACCTCTGCATAGATCTGAACTACACCATCAGCATAGTCGTTCTGAAGGTCTGGAGTAATTTTGATATTAGAAACATGAACCTTAGAGTCACGAGCATAGAGATAGCTATCGCGAGCAACACCTGAAAGGCGCCAGAAGTCTTGGTCTTCACACCAAGAGCCATCACACCAACGGAATGTCTGGAATGCAATAAGGTTTTCGCCCTTCTTAAGATAAGGAGTAATATCAAATTCGGCTGCAACCTTTGGATCTTCTGCGTAACCTGCAAACTGACCGTTTACATAGAGGTAGATGTTAGAAGTTACAGAACCAAAATGAGCAATAACCTGCTTGCCATCCCAATTTTCTGGGATGTTGATGATGCGGCGATAGCTACCCACATTATTGTCCTTGGTAGGAACAGCAGGAGGCTGCTGATCAAAATGTCCGCGCCAAGCAAAGCCTACATTTACATACTCTGGGTCGCCATAGCCATTCATCTCCCAAATGCCAGGAAGGTTCATGGTCTTCCAAGAACTGTCGTCGAGATCAGTCTTATAGAAGTCGGTAGGACGCTTGTCGGCATCTTTCACCCAATTAAATTTCCATGCGCCATGGAGTGAAAGGAAGTTGGCACTCTTTGTCATGTCGCCAGCTTTAGCTGCTGCTTCATTCTCGTAAGCAAAGTAATTTGTGTGAAGCTTAAAGCGATTTACTTCGTTTACCTGAAGGTCGTGCCATTCTGTAAATGTCGGAACTAAAGGAGTTGGAGCAACTACTTTTTCCTTGGCAGCAAAGGATGTCAATGAACATCCCATCATGGCAGCCATGAGCAAATGTCTTGGGCTAAGCCCAGAGTTAATTTGTTTCTTCATTGTTATTGGTTTTGTTGATAATTGATAGTCTAAAGGGTTATTTTACATTAATATATAACAACCTGCCTGCAAAGATAATGCAAACGAGCGCAATGTAAGCTTGCTTACAAATTGCCGAGTGCAGCTTATCTTCTGCAAAGATACGATAAAATATCGGTCTTTAGCTATTTAGCGCGATAAAATATTACGGCATAGGGAGTAAACCTTCCCATTTTACATTCCAATCCTTAGGGAAACCTGGATTCTTGGTTGTTGCACCATCCCATCCGGCACACATCATGGCTACAGCTGTTAGCAATCCACCATTGCCAGGCATATAGACACGCAGGCGACCATCTTGATAGTTGTGACCATTAACGAGATAGGTATTGGTACGCTTATTCATGAGCAATGCATCGATGGCACGACTAGGCTGACCAAGGCGCGCGCAGGTCATGGCAACCATAGGATAGTCCCATCCCCATGTCTTGTCCCAGTTCCAGTTGTCCCAAATCCAGTCGAGAGTCTTTGCCATTACGCGCTTATTGATGAGCTTGCTGTCGGGCATCATGCCGAGAGCACCAAGAAGAGCAGGATGGTCGCTGGTAAAGCGTATGTCGGTGTAGGTATTCTTGGCAGTTTCGGCAGCAAGATAGAGGCTGTCTTCATTGAATGCCAATAGAGAAAGCTTATTGATGATAGAATCCCATTCGCCCTTGTCGTCGATGCCACTACGCTGACGCCATTTCTCAGCCATTTGCAGAGCTGTGTGCCAATAAGAAAGTTCGAAAGGAGGGTTTATGGTAGAGTCGGCCTTGAGGGTTTCTTGCGCAGGAATACATCCACGCAAGATATAGCGGTCGCGGATGGAGTCGTATTCTGCAAAGTCTGCCATAAAGAGAGCTGTGGCATTAACGGTGCCTGCATATTTCTTGAGTAGCTCTTCGCGCTCGGGAGAACTCTTGGCTGCACGATAAAGGAGTTCGGCAAGATAAATGAAATGTGGCTGTTGCCAGATAAGATAAGAGCCTACATTAGATGGAGCCTCGATGCCCGAAGGGTCAGTCATCTTCATCCAACGGATGCCATTAAAACCTTGGCGCTTAGCTATTTGGCGAGCAAGCTTCTGAGCATAGAGGAACCAGCCGAAGCATTTTTCCATACACTCAGGCTTATTCCACAAGCCATAGTGGGCAAGGTGCCACCATGTCATCTCAAGGTGGAATTTGCCAAACCATGAATTATAGGTGAGTCCTGTTTCTTGAGGAGGAAGAATACCACACTCTTGTGCGCCCATGAGATATTGGCTAAGGATTACTCTGCGCTCGAGTTCTTTGGCACGAGGGTCTTTCACATCGCCAAAGTCTACGAAGCCACCTTCGTTCCAATAATTGCGCCATCTGCCTGCCGAAGCCATGGCGAAGTCGGCAAACGGACGGTTGCTGAGATAGAAGCCCATAGGAGTGTTGCCATTGAAACCTACGTAGAGGTCGAGGGCTCCCTTCTTGGTAGAGATTACAATGGTGTGGGCACCCTGTTTGCTAATGCGTGCGCCATCACTAAACTCTACATTAATATAATATGTGCAATTATCCAGCTTGCGCTTAATAACGGCGTGGGTACCTTCTTTTTCGAGAGTTGTGGTGTGGCGGCTATCTTGATTCCAGTCGCAAGCGTCGTCGCTATGCTTTCCTGTAGGATAAGGGAATCGCAACACCACCTCGATGGTGCCATCCGACTCGATATGCGAAGCCACAACATCCTTGTCGGGGTCGCAAACGGTTTTGACATGATAGTTTTGTTCGCCATATTTGAATCGGCTCTCCACCTTTCCTGTCCAAAGGTCGAGAGTTTCGTCAATATTGCTCACGAGGTTAGGGTCGGCAAGGTTGAGACCAATATTGCCGAGATGAAGGCGATGAGGATTTTGACGGAAGTAGTTGGAAGCATCTTGCTGACGACCAGGGGTGCGGAACTGTGCAGCATAATATTCATCGTGACCACGATGGAAATCGTGATTGACAAGGGCTTCTTCTATCTTGTAGCCTTTGTCGTTAGGGAACGAATGCCATCCCCAGTCAGACATGGTGCCAAGAGGCACTCCGTTGCTATATTTCTCAGGAAAGGTCTGCAAACCTGTAGCATCAACGGTAAAGGCGAAGCCTCCGTTGCCCACGGTGAGCGAAGCTAACGAGTCGATACTGGTGATGTGAGGATTGTGACGAGTGACAACAGCCTTGCGGTCTATTTTGTTGTCGGCATGTGCAGCCAACGCCATAGCGAAAGCTACGAAAAGAAGGACGATTTTTCTCATCAAGATTAGTTTTTAGTCATTATTATGGTTCTGATTTGTATAAAAACCATTGTGTAATGGTCTGTTATATATTAGAATATGCAAATTTAAGTATTATTTTTGTTATATCAATCGCAATATTATTTTTTTATCGTTATTGCATTCGTTTTCACAAAAATTACCTTTAAAATCACAATATTTTCACTCTTTATACTATAATTATCCATATCTTTGCACCATCATCAAACATAAGCCATTAAACTATAATTAAATAATGAGAAAACTATTATTATCAACTCTTTTCGTCTTTTCTGCAATCGTCACCTTTGCTGCCGACATAGTAACAAAAGAGGGTGCATGGTGCTGGTTTGCCGACCCTCGTGCTATTCATTTTGCAGATGCTGAAGCTGGCATTGATGCGTCTTACATCGGATATATCGATGTGCATGGCAATGTAAAAGCTACTCAGATTGATTGGAAAAACAATAAGCGCACAGAGGTTTTGGTGCGCAGCTATTTCCAGCCAGACGATCACAACAACCCAACTTTCATTGTTCTTCCAGATAAACGTGTGATGATTTTCTATACTCGTCATACCGATGAGGCAAAAATTTGGTATCGCATTTCGCAGAAGCCTGGTGATATCACTATGCTTGGTGAAGAGAAGTATCTTACTACCAAGAATAACACCACATATCCTTCGCCTTTCATTCTTAGCGACGACCCTGACCACATATATCTCTGTTGGCGTGGTATCAATTGGCACCCTACTATCGCACGTCTGACAATGCCTGACGAGAACGACAACTGCTCGTTTGACTTCGGTCCTAAGCAGATTGTGCAGAGCACAGGTGCACGCCCTTATGCTAAATATTACAGCAATGGTAAGGATAAAATCTACCTTACATATACCACAGGCCACCCTGACAACGAAATGCCTAACTGGTTATATTTCAATGTTATCGACATCAATAATGGTAATGGCCCTATCTTGAAGGATATCAAGGGTACAACTTTGAAGAAGGTTGCCGACGGACCATTCAATGTCAACAAGACCGATAGCTATGCTAAGTCGTATCCTTATACAGTGGTCGACAAGACTGCCAACTGCCGCAACTGGGTTTGGCAAATTGCTACCGACAAGGATGAGAATCCTGTAATAGCACTCACACATATTGATAATGCCAAGACAACTCACGTATACCACTATGCACGCTGGACAGGCTCTGCATGGCGCGATACATGGGTACAATATGGTGGTCATGCCTTCCATCAGAATTGGAATTCTACCGAGAAATGCTACTCTGGCGGTATGGCTCTCGACCCTGATTCTATAAACAATCTATATCTCTCTATACCTACAAAGGATGGTGTATACAACAAGGATGGTGTATATGAGATATGGAAATATGTGATTGGCGATGATGGCAGGGTTGTTTCTCAGGCTCAGGTCACAAAGAATTCTGAGAAGAACAATATGCGTCCATATATCCTCAATGGCTCTGTAGGTTCAAAGGCTCGCTTGGCATGGATGAATGGTGACTATTATTACTGGATGGTAAAGACTGCTTATCCTAAGGGCTACCCTACATGCGTGATGATAGATACTGAATTGCCACACGAGGCTGTCGACCTTAATGCAGGTGTTAATGCTAACGCTGGTGATAAGACTTTCACTATAACAAAGTTTGCATCCATGGATGCCACCAACTATAATGGTGTGTTCTTCACCGCTGGCAATATAGAGGTTGGATTGAGTGCTGATACAAAGCTATATATTTCTGCCGCAGGCAAGACTTATACCAGTAGCAGTATGTTCTATACTTCCGACGACTGGGCAACAAAGTCTTCTGGTACATCTGGTGACTTCCACCCTACAAAGCTCACATCAGCAACTATCACTCTTGCCTACGATGGCGAATATCTCTATCTCTATCGCAACGAGATGCTTGAGATAAAGGTTGCTGTTGCTGACCTTACTTATACAAACGTTGCTAACGGCACAATAGCTGGCGAAGTGAAAACTTGGAGCCGTAGCCTCAACCAAGAAGAGGTTGCTGAAATGAAAGGTATGCTCGCTGCATCTATGCTTTCTGTTCCTACAACCGTAACCACCGACATTGTTTTGCCTTCATCGGCAAGCGGTGTTGAGGTAAAATGGACTTCTTCTAACCCAGAGGTTATATCTAATGATGGTATCGTAAAGTTTCCAACTGCAGAGACCGAGGTTACTCTAACAGCTGCTGTAGGCACCATCGTTAAGGAGTTCAAGACTATCGTGATGCCTCGCAACATCAACAACAATCTATTGGTGAAATATGATTTTGAGGAGGATGACGTATATACTGAGGACAACGTAAAATATGTACGCGACCTCAGCGGCAACGGCAACGATATGAAGGTTATGGGCTCTGCAAAGGTTGATGGCACATTAAATTTGAAGTATAATCAGCCTGTGGCTTTCTCTACCAATGGCTATGGTTTGGCTCCTGCAGGATTGCTCAAAGGTATGCGCTCTTACACTTTTATGGTAGATGCAAACCTTAGCAATCGCGGCAAGATGCCACGATTCTATGACTTTGGTTCTAATAGCGGCAATAGTATATTCTGTCGTATCAATGGTAATTTCTATTATGGTGCTGGCGAAAAGTATGCTGGTGGCTCTACTCTTATGGTCGAGGCTACTGCAAATGCAATAGCTCTCAATACAACTACCACCATCGTTGTTACCTTTGATGCTGCTACACATACTACTACAATATACGCGGATGGTAAGAAAGTGGTTCAGGGCACAAAGATTACCTACGAGCCTTGGCAGGCAGCTCCTGCTGGTGAGGATAGCAGAAATTATATCGGTCGTACACAATGGTGGGACAACAACTCCGACAATGGCGATGTTTGTGGAACTATCGACAACTTCCGTCTTTACAACATTGCTCTCACTGCCGAGGAACTCTCTGAAATCGCCTCTGACATCAATAATATGGTGACAACCATTACTCCTGCAGACACAAAAATATATTCACTTACAGGTGTAAGACTAAACAGTGAACCTAATAAGGGCTTATATATAAAAGATGGAAAAAAAATAATAAAATAGCTCCTAATCTTAGGTATAAAAAATTGTTATCTGGTCTAACAACGAAAGCAATTAAAAACAAACCGTTTTAACCCAAATCGGTCATTAGGCCGTTTGATGTATATTTTTAGAACTGCTTGCAGTCTTTTGTTTTTTATAAGGTGTCTTTTGCTTGTTTTTAATTCGCAATAGCTCGCTATTACTCATTAAAAGCCAAACAAAATCCACTCTTCTAAAAATCCAAAATACAAGCAAGCCCTAACGACCGATTAGGGTTTAATTTAATCCTAAAAAACTAAACTATTTGTCCAAAGACAGTAAAAGGAGCCTATAATTGGCTCCTTTTACTGTCTTTATTCTTCATTTCGATTTTATTTCTTCATTCCCACGCCGAGATAGAAGCCTGGCTCTGGTGGCTGATTGTAAGCCACATTCTCGGTAGCTATGCTCAGACGATAAGGAACATCCTGCATGAGGCAAGTGATGCGATGGTCGGTAGGAATATCTGTGGTGTAGAGCTTAAGCATAGTGCTCTGAGCATCGCGCACCAACACCTCTTCGCGCCAGTCGCCAAGGATGTCGCCACTAAGACAAGGGTTAGACTTGGTGCCATTGTTGAATCTGCCGTCTAAACGCTTAATAACATTTACCCTGCCTGTTTTCCAATCGTATTTCTGAACTGTCTCGTGGTCGAGAAGTTCGCGAAGCAAGTCGCCATCCCACCAGATGCCGAAGTTTGTAGACATTCCTCTGCGCTTATTTTCGTCCATGGTAGGCTCTTCGTATTCTGTAGGTAGGATGAGTTCGCCCTTGACATTTCTTACGCCTCCGCTATTGGCACTCCACATCTCCAAACCTTCGTTGGTAGGATCAATATCGGCAGCCATACATCTGCCAACATCAAAGTTGCCCGGAATCTGGAATATTACTTTGCCTGTGGCAGCATCGCGGAAGTCGCTACCATCGCGGCGATTCTCGTGACAGTCCCACACCTGCAACTTATCGCTATTAGGATAGAAAGCCATCAGGTGCAAGGCGTCGCCATGACCGAAGCCTGTGTTGTAGAGTCCACGACCATCGTGGTCAATAGCCATAGAACCGTATGTTATTTCGTCGCAGCCATCGCCATCAACATCAGCCACTCTGAGGTTGTGGTTGCCTTGACCAGCATAGTTTGTCCACTCAGGATGGTTGGTGTCGAAGACCCAACGGCTGGTGAGATTCTTTCCATCCCAATCCCAGGCAGCAATAACTGTGCGAGTGTAATATCCACGACAGAAGAAAGCAGAAGCCTTTTTGCCATCGAAATATCCTACGCCTGCAAGATAACGCTCAGAACGGTTGCCATGGTCGTCGCCCCAACTGGTAAGAGGTCCGCGACCAGGAATATAGTCGACGGTTTGCATAGCTTCTCCTGTGAGACCATTGAAGACAGTAAGATATTCAGGACCATCCATAATTCTTCCCAAGCGGTTGTTTTGCTCATGGCAACGCCAGTCTTTAGAGCCATCACCAACAACATAGCCTTTGCCATCGATGGTGCCATCGGCAGTCTTCATCATGAGTTCGGCTTTGCCATCACCATCGAAGTCGTATGCCATAAACTGGGTGTAGTGGGCTCCAGCACGGATATTCTTTCCCATGTCGATACGCCACAGACGTGTACCATCGAGCTTCAAGCAGTCGAAATACACGTTGCCCGTATAGCCAGCATGCGAATTATCATGTGCATTTGAAGGATCCCACTTCAGAATAATCTCGTATTCCCCATCACCATCTACATCTGCCACCGAGCAGTCGTTGGCGCTATAAGTGCACACTCTGCCATCAGGCATAGTAAGGTCGGCAGGCTTCTGAAGCGGAATAGAGATAAAACCCTCTTGGGCATCAGCCTTAAGACAGAACGAGCCATTGCAGCTGCCACCTCGAACCTCGTAGGTAGCGTCGCCACTAACAGGCTGCTCATCAACGAAGAAGGTTCCGCCTTTCTTCAGCGCTTTGCTGTTTAGTTTCTTACCATTACGGTACACATCGAATGCAGCATTCTTGCCATCTTCCGACAGCAATCGCCACGACACAGCCACCTTGCCATTGCTCTTGGTGGCTACAACACCCCTGTTCAGCTTTTCCATCATGATATTCTTCATATCATAACGTGGTTGGGCAAAGCCCGCTGAACATACTGCGAGTAAGCAGATAGTAGAAAGTAGTTTCATAATAAAAAATTATATTGCTTTAGTAAACGTTTACAAGTATGAAGTTAGAGAAGTTAGAGAAGTTAAAGAAGTTAGAGAAGTTAAAGAAGTTAGAGCCAATAGCCTTTTTACCAAGTATTTACCTACAAAAAATAATCCTCTCCCCTCTTTGAAGTGCCCCCAAAGAGGTGGAGAGGGTAAAGCTTTGTTTACTTCTCAAGATGTCTTGCGTATTCGCAAGCAGCAAGCAGGAAGGCACCAGTACCGAAGTTTGTTACACTCTTCTGGTTTACCACCTGTCCAGGAATAGCCTTTTCGCCAATAGGCTGCACATAGCCTACTGTGCCATCAGGCTGAAAGGCTATAGTAGCAAGATAGTTCCAAGCCTTATCAACAGTCTTTTGGTATTTCTTAGATAGGTAACCGTTGTTGATACCCCATTGAATACCATAAGCAAAGAGCGCTGTGCCACTTGTTTCGCGACCTGGAGCCTGCTCTGGGTCAACCATAGAGCGAGTCCAATAGCCCTCGGCTTGTTGGCATTTAGCTACAGCCTTAACAATCTTCTTATAATAAGAAATGTATGTCTTGCGATGAGCATCATCCTTTGGAAGGTCTTTTAATATCTTAGCAAAGGCTGCTACAACCCATCCGTCGCCACGAGCCCAAAAGTCTTTCTTACCATTGTTAGTGGTATGCTTAGGATAAACATATTTGCCATCGCGGAAGTATAGACCTGTCTCCTTATCATACATGATGCTATTGGCATACTCCCAGTTTTCGTACATCTTCTGCAGATACTGCTTGTCGCCAGTAATCTTATACATCTTTGTCATCACAGGCATCACCATATACAAAGCATCTGCCCACCACCAGTAGTCGGACTTGTCGCTATATGCCTCGTAGTGCATAACTTCCTTGGCACGCGCCAACATGAAATCTTTGTCGGCAGGAGCTATAGGAGAATTATAGAGGTCGATATAAGTCTGGAAGCAAATCTGCCAGTCGCCAAACAAGACGAAATCGTGACCTTCACCGTATTTTTCATAGCGCCACTTGCTCTTATCTGTTTCGCGAGCACCCTTCCATTGGTTCTTTTCAGCCCACTCGTATGAATACTTATACCAATCATTATTGTTCAAATACTGAGCAGCTTCCATATTACCTGTATGATAAACGGCAGGATCCCAAAACGAGCGTTCTTGCTTTGGATGATTCTTCTGCCAGGTATTGTTTACCTTAGTAATAATATCTTTCACCTCGCCTACTGTCCAGTTCTTAGCCATAGCTGGCTGCAAACCCAAAATGGCGAGTGCCAATATTATTATCTTCTTCATAATTATTGTTTTTAGTTAATGTTTGATATTTAACAGATTACCATTTATCTTTAGTTTGAATATCATCAGCCCATCTATGGTCTTTAGGGAAATCCTGTCCGTTCCATGCTTTTACCTGAGTCCATGGCTTTGCCTCGTCAGTCCAGAAAGGAGAGGTGGCAGGAAGACCAAGAGGCATAAATGCCAATGAGGTCATATATAGCGAACCATTGTTAGTATACCAATCGGCTATATTCTTCTGTGAGCCACAGAATCCGATAGTAAGAAATCCACCCTCGTTATAGTTGTTCTGATGGTCAAACATGCGGTGCATAACCTTTGTCAACGCAGCTCTCACCTGACCATTGCTGAGGTCAGAAGGCAACTTTTCATACCAAGCCATCAAAGCCAAAGGTTGCATAGCTGCAAGGCGGTAAGGAGTAGAGCGACCGATAACAGGGTATGTACCCTCAGGCGAAATGAAACGCTCAAGAATGATAGAGAACTTCTGTGCTCTCTTCAGCTCACGCTGATAATACTTCTTATAATCCAAGCGAGTGTTAGCCTTTGCATCTACCATAGCCTGAAGGGTTTCGAGATACATAGGGTGGAATACATAGCTTGAATAGTAGTCGAAAGCGAATACTGGACCATCGGCATACCATCCGTCGCCAACATACCACTCTTCAGTCTTGCGACAGGCTGTATTCACACGAAACTCATCATATGGAGCACCAGCCTTAGCGAGGAAACTCTCTATAACACTAGAGAATAAGAACCAGTTAGTATAAGGTGGGTCTACTCGTCTCAACTGAGTAAACTCCTCAAAATAGCGTTTCTTTGTTACCTCGTCGAGTGGTTTCCACAATGCGTCGTAAGCTCTAAGGAAGCTCTCAGCCACGTATGCTGCATCCACCAATGCTTGCCCATGTCCTCTCCAAGCCAAATAGTCAGGGTTTTTAGGGTCTACAGCATTCTTATAGCTTGCCAATGCCCATTCTCTGAGCTGCTTGCGCTGTACACTTTCTGTAGTTTCGTCATCTGGCAACGATAGCCAAGGCGCAATACCAGCCATCAATCTGCCGAAGCATTCCATGTAGGCAACCTTCTTGTTTCTGCCATCCCAGTTTGGCGACACCTCGAGTTGCATATTCTTTTGCAGCTCGCCTTTAGCCATGTTTTCCAATACAGGCTGTGCCATCTTATAAGCTTGTTGGCACCAGTACTCACGATCAGTTAGCTGTTTTTGTTTCTTCTTTGCAGCCATTGCACCAATAGGCAACAGCACAGCAAGCACTATTATTAGTGCTTTGTGGAATTGATTAGTCATAGTTCAAATTTGAATATTGTTGATAATAATATTATTTTTTAGGTTTTTACGTTGCAAAGATAATGCTTACAAGCGAAATGTAAGTTTGCTTACAAATTGCCGAGTACATCTTATCTTCTGCAAAGATAAGCCTTTTATATTTATTAGACAAATTGTTAGTTAATAAAAATATTGAAAAGATTATTTATATTGTCATAAAAACAACAACAGACATGGCGCAACGAGGCAAATTTCTCTTGTTTTGCTTGCATAAATGCAAGAAAATACCCTTTTTCTTTGTCATATCTTCAAATTATAGTAATTTTGCAACCACAAACTTAAAATAAATACCAATTAGAAGGAATAATGGCGAATTTAAGATTCGAAGTTGTAGCCGAGGCTTTCAAGAAAAGACCCGTCGACGTTCTCGCACCATTGGAGCGACCATCACAGTATTATGGTAAATATGTCTTCAACCGGGCCAAGATGTACAAATACCTGCCTGCCGATATTTATGCAAAACTCATCGACGTTATGGATAATGGTATTCGTCTTGACCGTTCTATTGCTGACGCAGTAGCACGTGGCATGCGACAATGGGCAGAAGAGAATGGAGTTACACACTACACTCACTGGTTCCAACCTCTGAACGAGGGTACTGCCGAAAAGCACGATGCTTTCATTGAGCACGATGGCAAGGGTGGAATGATAGAGGAATTCTCTGGAAAACTACTCATGCAGCAGGAACCTGATGCTTCAAGTTTCCCTTCGGGCGGTATCCGCAACACCTTCGAGGCTCGCGGATATTCGGCTTGGGACCCTACATCGCCTGTCTTCATCATCGATGACACTCTTTGTATCCCTACCATCTTTATCTCGTATACTGGCGAGGCTCTTGACTACAAGGCTCCGCTGCTTCGTTCGCTTCATGCTGTGAACGTGGCTGCCACTGAGGTATGCCACTATTTCTATCCTGACGTGAAGAAGGTGCAGACAAACCTGGGATGGGAACAGGAATACTTCCTCGTTGACGAAAGCTTGTATTCAGCTCGTCCTGACCTTATGCTTACTGGTCGCACTCTTATGGGTCACGACTCAGCAAAGAATCAGCAGATGGACGACCACTACTTCGGAACTATCCCTGAGCGTGTGCAGGCTTTCATGAAAGACCTTGAGATACGGGCTCTTGAACTTGGTATTCCTTGTAAAACTCGCCACAACGAGGTTGCACCAAACCAGTTTGAGCTTGCTCCTATTTATGAGGAGTGCAACTTGGCTGTAGACCACAACATGCTCTTGATGAGCCTTATGCGCAAGGTTGCTCATAAGCATGGCTTCCGCATGTTGCTCCACGAAAAGCCTTTCGCAGGCATCAATGGTTCGGGTAAGCACAACAACTGGAGCTTGGTTACAGATACTGGCGTATTGCTGCATGCTGCAGGCAAGAATGGCGAAGACAATCTTCGCTTCGTAGTATTCATCGTAGAAACCCTTATGGCTGTTTATCGCCACAACGGATTGCTCAAAGCGTCTGTGATGAGTGCCACAAACGACCATCGTCTTGGTGCCAACGAGGCTCCTCCTGCTATTATTTCAAGCTTCCTCGGTAAGCAGCTCAGCGACTTGCTCGACCATATCGAGAAGGCTGACAAAGACGAACTCTTCAATCTTGCTGGCAAGCAGGGTATGAAGCTCGATATTCCAGAGATTCCTGAATTGCTCATCGATAATACCGACCGCAACCGCACATCGCCTTTCGCATTTACCGGTAACAGATTCGAATTCCGTGCCGTAGGTTCTGAGGCAAACTGTGCCAGCGCTATGATAGTGCTCAACACCGCTATGGCAGAGGCTCTCACCAACTTCAAGAGTCGCGTAGACGCTCTCATAGCCAAGGGCGAAGACCAGACAAGCGCCATCATCGATATTGTTCGCGAAGACATCCTTGCTTGCAAAGCTATCCGCTTTGATGGTAATGGATATAGCGATGAATGGAAAGAAGAAGCTAAGAAGCGCGGTCTCGACTGCGAGGCTTGCTGCCCTAAGTGCTTCGATCGCTATCTCGACAAAGAGAGCATCGCTATGTTTGAGTCGATGAACGTGATGAAGGAAAACGAGCTTAAAGCACGCAACGAGGTGAAATGGGAAACATACACCAAGAAGGTGCAGATAGAAGCTCGCGTTATGGGCGACCTCTCGATGAACCATATCATCCCTGTTGCCACCCATTATCAGAGTCGCTTGGCTAAGAATGTGGAAGGCATGATGAATGTGTTTGGTGCTGAAGAGGGAAAGAGCCTCACAGCCCGCAACGTGAAGATTATCAAGGAGATTGCAGAGCGCACTCAGAGCATCGAAACCCTTGTAGAAGAGTTGGTAGAGGCAAGAAAGAAGGCCAACGTAATAGAGAGCGAACGCGAAAAAGCTATTGCTTACCACGACACTGTGGTGCCAAAGATGGAGGCTATTCGCTACCAGATAGATAAGCTCGAGCTTATCGTTGCCGATGAGCTTTGGACATTGCCTAAATATCGTGAACTATTGTTCATTAGATAATATTACATTAAGGATAATATACTCTTAGGAGTATAGATATAGAATTAAACCAGCCTTCATGGCTGGTTTTTTTATCACTATCTATGAAAGAATGCGAAGAAAATACTATCTTTGCAAAAAACAAAACAACAAAACAGATAATAAATGGCTAATAAGAAAGAATATGCTCTTGCCAACAAGCAATGGCTCGAGGAAAAAGCTAAGGAAGAGGGCGTGAAGGCTCTTCCTCGTGGTATTTATTATAAGGTGGTGGCTGAAGGTAAAGCCGACGGCAAACACCCTACCCGACGCAGCATCGTTACGGCACACTATACAGGATGGACCATTAATGGCAAGAAATTCGACTCTTCGCGCGGCGGCACTCCTGTTGCCTTCCGTCTGTCTGACTTGATAGAGGGATGGATAATAGCTATGCAGCAGATGTGTGTAGGCGACAAGTGGGAAGTTTATATTCCTGCAGAAGTGGGATACGGAAAATTCTCACAGCCAGGCATTCCTGGCGGTTCTACATTGATATTCGAAATAGAATTGCTGGGAATAGCATAAGCTTGCGACCGTAAAAGGTAAACTTCCATAATATCCTTAAACATAAAATAAACTTTCATCATAATAGAAAAAATGAAAAAACTATTTTTTATCATCCCTGCTCTCATGCTGGCGCTTACTGCAACGGCTCAGCAAGCACGCAAAGATTTCAAACGCGACATCACTCTGTCTGCAAGCAACTATGTAGCCTACCCTGGACCACAGAAGGCACTCACTCCTGCACCTAAGGGCTACACACCTTATTATATTAGTCACTACGGACGCCACGGCTCACGCTATCTTATTGGCACTAACGACTACGAGCGTCCTTACGACATGCTGCTGAAAGCTCAAAAACAAGGCATGCTGACAGCAAAGGGCGAGGAGACTCTCTCTAAGATAAAGACTATAAAGGACGAGGCTTGGAAGCGCGATGGAGAACTGACTCTTCGTGGCGCTGAGCAACATCGTGGTATTGCCAAGCGAATGTACGAGCGTTTCCCTGAAGTTTTCAAGGGTGATGTTAGAGTGGATGCTAAGTCTACCATCGTGATTCGTTGTATACTCTCTATGGAAAATGCGCTTCAGCAACTCAAAGCCATGAACCCTAAGCTCGACATTCGTCACGATGCCAGCGAGCACGATATGTGGTACATGAACTTCGACGACAAAAAACTTTTCTCGAAGCGAATGCCTAAGGAGGCTAAAGAGGCATACGACGCCTTCTCTAAAAAGCATGAAAACTATGAGAAAACTATGCGAAAGATATTTAACAACGAAACCTACTGGCGCGACAGCATAGACGCTTCATGGCTTGGCGACAGACTGTTTAAGCTTGCCAGCAATATACAGAGCACCGAATTGCGCCACACCATTTCGCTCTACGATCTATTTGACGAAGACCAGATTTACGACTTCTGGCTTCGCAATAATGCATGGTGGTACATCAACTATGGTCCATCGCCTCTCAATGGCGGAACACAACCTTACAGCCAGCGTAACCTCTTGAAAATGATTATCCATGAGGCAGACAGCTGTTTGAAGCTCAAGGCTCCTGGCGCCACTCTCCGCTATGGCCACGACACTATGGTAATGCCACTCACTTGTCTGCTAAATATCAATGGCACAGGAAAGCAGATTGCCGACCTCGAACAAATCGACGACGAAGGATGGAACAACTATCGCATATTCCCTATGGCTTGCAACCTGCAGTTTGTGTTCTATCGCAAAGCAGGATCGGAAGATATTATTTTCAAGATTCTTGACAATGAAGACGAGGCTACACTACCTATAAAAACAGATATAGCTCCATACTATCATTGGAATGATTTCAAGAAATATTGCAACGAAATTTTATCTAAATACGAAGAGTAACAGTTCGAAACAACGGGTAAAACTAACTATTATTGGCTTGAAAGCTCCCTATCTTTGTTATAAACCTAAAATCCGCAAGCAATCTCAATGACAATCTCAATTGCAGTAAAGAGCTTGA
>OIXA01001628.1_pt1 | contig 27932 bp, 18 predicted proteins | sample 1587721 | NCBI WGS metagenome assembly OIXA01 (sample SAMEA3888900, study PRJEB22519) | human gut metagenome | biome: human gut; feature: human-associated habitat; material: faeces | place: Denmark | collected 2013
TCATACTCCGCGAAGCGCCTGAGCACCTACGGAGCGCAAGAATGTTCAATTAATGATAATTAATGTTTAAGAAATGCGCGAAGCGCAAAAGATTATTTTATCACAACATTGTTTTGTCTGAACCCTTTTCTTGGTTCAGCCCCTGTATGTTGTGCCATTGTGGGTTCAGTCTTCCTCAAGCTTCGGGTAGAGGAAGTCGTTGTAAGGATATTTCTGCACATGCAGCTCGCGCACCCTGTTGTAGAGAATGGTCCTCAGCTCGTCCACGTTCTCCTTCTCCCTTGCCGAGATGAAGATGCAGCTTGCGCCCAGCCGCGCCATCCATGTGCGTCGCAGCTCGTCGAGCGTGGTGTTCTCCTTGGTGGCAGGCGTGAGGTCGTCTTCCTCCTTTTCCACCCATGTGTAGCTGTCGATCTTGTTGAACACGATCATCGACGGCTTGTCGGCGCAGCCCAGCTCGCTCAGCGTGTTCTCGACCACGGTGATCTGTTCCTCAAAGTCGGGGTGTGAGATGTCGACGACATGAACCAGCAGGTCGGCCTCGCGCACCTCGTCGAGCGTCGACTTGAACGAGTCGACCAGGTCGGTAGGGAGCTTGCGTATGAAGCCCACCGTGTCGGCAAGCAGGAACGGCAGGTTCTCTATCACCACCTTGCGCACCGTGGTGTCGAGGGTGGCAAAGAGCTTGTTCTCGGCAAACACCTCGCTCTTCGACAGCAGGTTCATGATAGTGCTCTTGCCCACGTTGGTGTAGCCCACGAGCGCCACGCGGATCATGCGTCCGCGGTTCTTGCGCTGTGTGGTCTTCTGCCGGTCAATCTCGGCAAGGCGCTGCTTGAGCAGGCTCATGCGGCCGAGAATGATGCGCCGGTCCATCTCGAGCTGCGTCTCGCCAGGGCCGCGCAAGCCCACGCTGCCCTTGCCGCCGCCCGAGCCCGAGCCGCCGCCCTGGCGCTCAAGGTGCGTCCAGAGGCGCTGCAGGCGCGGCAGCATGTAGCGATACTGTGCCAGCTCCACCTGCGTCTTTGCCTCTGCCGTCTGTGCGCGCATGGCGAAGATGTCGAGAATGAGCGATGTGCGGTCAAGGATCTTCACCTCCAGCTCCTTCTCTATGTTGCGTATCTGCTTTGCCGACAGCTCGTCGTCGAAGATCACCATGCCCACGGGGCGTTCGGCGTCTTCCTCGTCCTTGATATATTGTCTTATCTCCTCAAGCTTGCCCGACCCCACATAGGTCACGGAGCTGGGTCCGCCCACGCGCTGTGTGAAGCGCTTCACGGTCACGGCTCCTGCCGTGTCGGCAAGAAACTCGAGCTCGTCGAGATATTCCTTTGTCTTTGCCTCGTCCTGGTCTTTGGTTATGAGGCCCACCAGCACCGCGGTTTCGGCCTTCACCTCCGATATTACAAATTCTTTCATCTATCTTGTTTTTCTTGTTTTCTTGTTCTTGTTTTTCCCGTTTTGGTTCCCCCGTTTTGGTTCCCCCGTTTTGGTTCCCCCGTTTTAGTTCCCATATTTTTGGTTTCCCCCGTTTTGGGTTTGTTTTTGGGCGTTAGCGTTTCTGCCGTTTTTAGCGTTAGTGTTGTTGTTTCTTGTTAAAAGCAGCGAAGCCTTTTTTCCGTCCATAATATAATAAGGTGCAAATTTACAAATAATTATTATATCGCGCAATCTTTTTCCCTAATTCTTCCCTCATCCCTTAATTCTTCCCTCTTTCCCTTATTTCTTCCTCTCCCTCCCTATCTTTAAAAGCGCCATCTTAGCGAGTTTAAAAACGCCATCTTGACGAGCGCGGCGACGCTCGACTTTGTCGCTTGCCAGAGCAAGAAGGCGGCGAATATCCATAACCGCTAGTGAAGAGAGCGAAGCGAACGTAACCTGCTTAAACGATATCTGCCAAAGCTCTCTAACGGCGCCACGATAAGACCTGGCAACGGACCGTTCGCGCTGAAGAAGGGTAGCGTGGCGGTGGGAGAGTATCTTATGCCAGGCGTGGTGGTGAAATCGTCACAAGCCGTTGCCAGTCTTTGCACGAGAATTAAAAATCAATTGGCACGACACGCAAAGGTGACGCTGAAAATTGACGGCGAAGAACACGGGGAAATTAAGGAATAATGCAGGTCGCGGATTTTAGGAATAAAAAAATAATTGTTCATCCTTCCTCTTTCCTGAGAGAGCGGAGGACGCAAAAACAAGGAAAACGACGGGGGCATAAATAATTGTGCTTCGTTTTTTGGCGGACATTATTTAATTTCGTACCTTTGCACACAGCTATGACGATAAAACCTTGGCCCTTACCTTTGTAAAAAAGGCTGCAATGCTAACCAAAAAGAACCGATTGACATTTAAAGGTAATTTTTAAAGGTAAAAAGGTTTAAAGGTAAAAAAGGTAAAAAAGCTGCGGGCTTGAGAGCTATCTTTTAAAGGTAAAAAGGTAAAAAGGTAAAAAGGTAAAAAAGGCTGCGGGCTTGAGAAATTTTGGGGCTTGGAGCTGTCTTTGAGCTTGAGGGGTTGTCTTTGGCTTGAGGAGCTGTCTTTGGCTTGAGGGGCTGTCTTTGGCTTGAGGGGCTGTCTTTGAGCTTGAGGGGCTGTCTTTGGTTTGAGGGGCTGTCTTGGGCTTACGGGCTGGGCGCGGCTTGAGGGCTGAGCGTGGATGCGTCATGGCGTGAAGAGTGAACAAGCATTATTTATACTCAAAATAAATTATAAGGAATTATGCGTTTAATCATTGAACAGAACTACGAACAGCTCTCTAAGTGGGCTGCAGAGCATGTAATTGAGAGAATCAACAGTTTCAACCCCACACCCGACCACAAGTTTGTGCTCGGCCTGCCCACAGGCTCTTCTCCTATCGGCATGTATAAGTATCTGGCTGAGGCTTGCAAGGAGGGACGTGTGTCGTTCAAGAACGTTCTCACTTTCAACATGGACGAGTATGTCGGTCTGCCTGAGGAGCATCCCGAGAGCTACCACTCGTTCATGGCTAACAACTTCTTCAACCACATCGACTGCCCGAAGGAGAACATACATATCCTTAACGGCAACGCCGAGGATCTCGAGGCAGAGTGTGCCCACTATGAGCAGATGATTGAAGAGGCTGGCGGCATTGACCTCTTCATCGGCGGCATTGGTCCCGACGGCCATATCGCCTTCAACGAGCCGGGCTCTTCGCTCACATCGCGCACACGCCAGAAGACGCTGACCACCGACACAATCGTGGCCAACTCGCGCTTCTTCGACAACGACGTGAAGAAGGTTCCCACCACAGCTCTCACCGTTGGTGTGGGCACCGTGATGTCTGCACGCGAGGTTATGATCCTCGTCAACGGCCATAACAAGACACGCGCGCTCCAGGCTGCTGTGGAGGGCCCCGTGACACAGATGTGGACCATCAGCGTGCTCCAGATGCACCAGCATGGCATCATCGTTTGTGACGAGGCTGCTACAGACGAGCTTAAGGTTAGCACATACCGCTATTTCAAAGACATTGAGAAGAACAATCTTTAATGGCGGAATTCTTGAAGTTTAATTTGGGGCAGAAGTTTTGTGCTGTTTCACATCTCGCGTGTGGCAGGGCGAAGTTTCTGCCCCTGCTTTTGGGCGCTTGCCTGGCGGCCGGGGCTGCAGAAGGCGGGCATGACGGCTCGGGGCTGACGGAGCGTGGCGGGCTGACGGCTGGCTTTGACCGGTCGGAGCGTGGCGGGCAGCTGGCTCGCTTTGACCAGACGGAGCGTCGCGTGTCGACGGCTTGTGATGGGCAGGCGGCAAACAGAAAAAAAGACGTGGTTATGAAAAAGATTATTGCAAAACACATTGACGCAACAAAGATGCCTGTGGAGCTGAGCGACATTCCGGCAAGGCTCGATGCAGAGGGCGTGGCTTACAACGCCATCGGGTGCAACAACTGGCCCGAGGCGTTCCCTTACACGCCCAAGGTAGAGGTGCGCGTGGCTCACACGGGCGACGCCATCGTGCTTCACTATCGTGTGGAGGAGAGCACCGTGCAGGCTGAGGCCGGGGACAACGGCAAGGTGTGGGAAGACTCTTGCTGCGAGTTTTTCTCCATTCCTGCCGGCGACGGCGTTTATTATAACATTGAGTGCAACTGTGCCGGACAGATGCTCATCGGCGGCGGCGCTGAGCGCAAGAACCGTGAGCGTGCCGCCAAGGAGGTGCTCGACACCGTGAAGCGCTGGTCGTCGCTCGGGCGTGAGCCTTTTGCCGAGAAGGCGGCTCCTGCCTCGTGGCAGATGGTGATGGTCATACCTGCTTCGGCTTTCTTCAAGCACCACATAGGGAGCTTTACGGGAAAGACCATTCGCGCCAACTTCTACAAGTGTGGCGACCGCCTGAAGCAGCAACACTATCTGTCGTGGAACCCCATAGACCTGCCAAGGCCCAACTTCCACTGCCCCGAGTTTTTCGGGGAGCTGACGTTTGAATAAGGAAAAACTGTTAAGGCTTTCGCAGGCGCATAATAGAATTCTGCTTCATGCATCTGTTGTCTCTTGATGTTTGACAATGTGCTTGCGAAAGTTTTTCTCTTTTTTTTACTTAAATGGTTAATGGTTGTCTTTTTAAAAGAAAAACAGTTCTTTTTGTTGTTTTAGTGAAAAAGAATTGCTATTTTTGCAAAAACAATAAGAAAAGAAAGGAATAATGAATGGAACTGGTTCTGAACGATTATCACAAGAAAATAAATGCTGTAAAAATGCAATCGGTGGCATCTTGGAGCAAGCTGAATTTATCGCGCAAGGAGTGCTCCAATCAGTTCAAGCGGTTGCGGGAACAACGAATTGCAAGGGAGTGCAAATAGCTCGTGTTGCAGAATGGGCGAAAGCAAACGGTTGTTGGCTTTCAAAAGAAACATTAGGAAATTATGAGGATAGAGGATCTGAGAACGAGGTTTATCTATCCTCAAAAGAAAATGTGGTTTGTAAATTGAACGATTTTCGTTACTCTGATGATAATTTATATCCTTTTTTTGAACGAATAAAAGCGCATAATGAATATTTCCCTGATTGTGCTTATACGATGGTCGGTTTCGCTGAAAATATGAGTAACAAGATTTGTGCTGTTCTCCAACAACCCTTTATAATAGCTGCCCGTGAAGCCTTAGAAGAAGAAATTTCTGAAGAATTATTGCGTCTTGGCTTTAAGCCTCAAATGGATGGTGAATATTATTCTAATGGTATTCATGATATTTTTGATGCTACACCAAATAATGTTCTTGTAGGAATAGATGGTAATCTGTATTTTATAGACACAATCATTTATAAATCAGATGAGGATAATCTTATTACTTACCATAAACAATCTCCAAAATTCTTATAAAAAAAATAACCGTTTTCGGTTTTCTCTCCTATGAAAGACAATGTGAGCTTCGACCCCTGTCAGCAAGAGGTGATAGAGGCCAGAGGAGGATGGCACCTGGTGCTCGCTCCTCCGGGCTGCGGAAAGACGCAGATCCTGACCGAACGCATACGGCGTGCCCACAGCGAGGGGGTGGCTTATGCCGACATGCTGTGTCTGACCTTCACCAACCGCGCGGCACGGGGCATGAGTGAGCGCCTGGCAAGCACCATCGAAGACGAGGGGGCAAAGGAGGTGTATGTGGGCAACCTGCACAGGTTCTGCTCGCGCTTTCTTTTTGAAAACAACCTCGTTACAGCCGACACGTCCATCATCGACGACGACGATGCCGTGAGCATTCTCGCACGCTTTACAGGCGACGACGAGATGGTTGTGGCTGCCGACTATAAGCAACGCCGCGGCTACATGGAGGTCGTGCAGGTGGGGGCGCTCATGCACCAGATCGCCCATGGCCATCCGCGCGGGTTGCGCCTGCACCCCGACTGTCTGCAAGCCGACGATGTGAGGGCGCTGAGGCTGTTGTGCGAGATGCAGAAGGTGGAGCTCACGCCTGCCGCCATGCTCGACATCTATGCCCACACCGATGCCTACAGAACCCTGGCCGGAGGCAGCTCTGCCGACTTTGGCGAGAAGACCGTTGTGGGCAGGACGCTCAGAAAGCTGTCGCTGGCGTGGGAGTATGAGCAATATAAGGCGAAGAACCATCTGCTCGACTTTGAAGACCTCTTGCTCATGGTCTACGACGTGCTTGCCGGCACAGGCCCTGACGCCGCGGCCTTCAAGCGCTATCCGTGGATCCAGGTTGACGAGGTGCAAGACCTTAACCCGTTGCAGATAGCCCTTGTGGAGCTGCTGGCAACCGACCCTGCCGACACCGTGATGTTGCTCGGCGACGAGCAACAGGCCATCTTCTCGTTCATGGGGGCAAAACTGAGCACGCTCGAACAGCTGAAGGAGCGTTGCCGCGGACGTGTGCACCACCTCGACGTGAACCATCGCTCGCGCCGCTATCTGCTCAACGTCTTCAACACCTATGCCGAGGAGGTGTTGCACATTGACCCCGACCTCCTGCCCAAGGCCGACAACGACCAGCAGGCTGCAGCCGGCGACCTCACGATGCTGCAAAGCGAGACCGTGGCCAGCGAGCTGGCAGATGTGGCGCGCCGCGTGAAGCAGCTGCTTGAGGCGTCGCCCACCGACACGACAGCCGTGGTGGTGTCTTCAAACAGCGATGCCGACGACGTGGCAACTGCGTTGAGAGAAGCTCACATTCCGCATTTCAAGGTGTCGGGCGCCGACCTCTTTGCGCAACCTGGCATGAAGCTGCTGCTGGCGCACCTTAACGTGCTGGCACGCCCCAACGACTTCCTGTCGTGGGCCCGGCTGCTTAGCGGCCTGCATGTGTTTGAGCAGAGTTTTGCGGCACGCAATTTCGTGAGAGCCTCGCTCAACCTCGCCATCCTGCCCGCCGACCATCTGCGCTCAGACGGCGGCACCTATGTGAACGACTTCATGAAGGCCTGCGGGGAGGGCGAGCTGGTGGTGTTTGACACCGAGACAACGGGGCTCGACGTGTTCCATGACGACATTGTGCAGATCGCCGCCGTGAAGATGAGCAACGGGCAGATTGTGCCTGGCTCTGCGCTCTCGCTCTTCATAAGGACGGAGCGGCCCATACCAGAGAAGCTGGGCGACATAGACAACCCCATCATTGAGGAGCTGAAGCACCACGAGCTGCTGGAGCCTGCCGAGGCGCTAAGGAGGTTTGTCGACTATGTGGGGGCGAGACCGCTCCTCGGCCACAATGCCGACTACGACTATCATATTCTTGACCACAACTTGCGCCGCTACTGTCCTGAGATACAGCTCAGCAGCAGGTGCCCCGTGTGTTTCGACTCGCTCCGGCTCATCCGCCTGCTGGAACCCGACCTTAAGGTCTACAAGCTCAAGGCGCTGCTCGCGGCGCTCGGTCTGGAGGGCGAAAACTCGCACCTTGCCGACGAGGATGTTAACGCCACCTGTTCGCTCGTGGCCTACTGCATGGCGAAGGCGCTGCCGCTGCTGCCACGTCAGCGGGCTTTTCTGAAGGAGGACCGTGTGGTGAGGCGGGCAAGGGTGCTGAGGGCGCGTTACGCCGACAGCTATGACGAGGCCCGACGGCGGCTCTATGAGCAGAGGCCCAAGGGCGAGACGCCGGCGATGGTGGACGAGCTGCAACGTTTCTACAAGCTCATAACCGCCGAACATCATGTCGAGCAGGTGGAGGGGCTGCGTTATGTGCTCAACCATCTTGCCGCCGACGTGATCGTGACGGGTGAAGAACCGTCGCTCGCGGAGCAGCTGGCGAACCACATCATGGAGCTGAACACCATGAAGGAGGCCGACCTGTGCAACAGCAGGGCCATGACGGAGCGCGTGTTTGTAAGCACCGTGCACAAAGCCAAGGGGCTGGAGTTTGACAACGTCATCGTGTTTGATGCTGTTGACGGACGCTGGCCCAACTTCTACTCGCAGAACAACCCTGCAAGCCTGGCTGAGGACGCACGCAAGTTTTATGTGGCCATTACGCGTGCCACACGCCGACTGGTCATTGCGTGGAGCCGGAACAAGACGTCTTACAACGGCAACGCGCGCCCGCAAAGCCTGACGCGCTTCATGACGCCGCTGCTGAAGATGTTTTGAAGAGAAAGGTCTGCACGATACCCCTTGTAGCCAGATAGCAGATGAAGGCCAGCCACAGACCGTGGTTGTGGAGGGCAGGGGCGGCAGCAAAAAAGACGGCGAAGAAGAGCACGCCAGCCACCGCCGAGGACAGGAGCATGGCGCGTGTGGAGGTGGTGCCTATGAACACGCCGTCCCACACGAAGGCAGCCACGCCGGCCACGGGTATGGCCACCGCCCAGGGCAGATACCGGGCTGCGGCGGCAAGCACAGGAGCGTCGTCGGTGAGGAGCGACAGGAAGGTGTTGCCCCCGATGGCGTAGACGGCGGTGTAGGCCGTGGTGAGGATGGCTCCCCACACGAACAGGCGGCGCACCGTGGCGTGAAAGCCCGTGCGGTCGCCAGCGCCGGCATACTTGCCGCAGAGAGCCTCGCCGGCATAGGCAAAGCCGTCCATGACGTAAGAGAAGAGCGTGAAGAGCTGCATGAGCAGGGTGTTGACGGCAAGCACAACGGTGCCTTGCGTCGCTCCTGCCGACACGAAGAACAGGTTCACGGCAACGAGAAACAGGGTGCGGAGGAAGATGTCGCGGTTGACGTTGAAGAACTGCATGAGAGCCTCGCCCCGCGTGACAGCCCTGAGCGACAGAGACCGGAGCAAGCCGCGGTGCTTGAGGCAGGCATAGGAGGCAGCAACCAGCAGTCCGCCCCATTGGGCTATGAGCGTGCCCGTGGCCACGCCGTCAATCTTCATCCCCAGCCCATAGACCAGGACGAGACTCGCCACGATGTTCACAATGTTCTGCACGATGCTCACCGTCATGGTTATGCGCGTGTTCTGCAGGCCGATGAACCAGCCCGTGAAGGCGTAGAGGCAGAGCATGGCGGGAGCGCCCCACACGCAGATCTGAAAATAGGTCCGGACGAGAGGCTGCAACAACGGCTCCACGCCCATGACGCTTATGGCCAGGGCGAGCAGGGGGCGCTGAAGCACGAGTACGGCGAGCGCCACGGCAAGCGCCACGCACAGGCCGCGCATGAGAAGAAGCATGGTCTCGGCGCTGTCGCCACGGCCGTAGGCTTGCGCCGTCATGCCGCTTGTGCCCATGCGCAGGAAGCCGAACACCCAATAGATGACGTTGAACAGCATGCTGCCCACGGCAATGGCGGCTATGTAGGCGGCGTTGCCGAGGTGACCTGTTATCGCCACGTCAACCAGTCCGAGCAACGGCACCGTGATGTTTGCCACTATTGCGGGAAGGGCAATGTTCAGAATTTCCTTGTCTTTGTTTTTCAGCAATTTCATTTTGAGGTTTTTTATCTGTCTTCACCATCGCTCTCTACTTTGTCGCTTTGACAGAGCAAGAGGAGGACGAACAATGTCAAAAACATGTGTGCGAGGGGGCTTGTAAATCTTAATTGTGTGCAAAGGTACCACTAATTTCAAAAAAAATAGAGACAACGGAGACAATTCTTGTTTAGCCGATTTAAAGAAAAACGGCATTTTAAGAATTGTCCCTATTGTCTCTATTGTCTTTTTAAAAAACTCAAGAAGCCTGTGCCCCATTTGTCTTTAGCGAAGCCCGCCAGGGCCTATGTGCTCCATTGTCTTTTCTTCTTTTCTTAGTTTCTGAACACCAGCTTGTTGTCAGCGGCATCGATGGTGATGGGTTTCTCGCGGCTCACCTCGTCAGAGAGAATCTTCTTGGAGAGGTCGTTGAGCACCATGCGCTGGATGGCACGCTTCACAGGACGGGCACCAAACTCGGGGTCGAAGCCCTCGTCGGCAAGCAGACTGATGGCGGCGGGAGACACGTTGAGCGTGAAGCCTTGCGGTTCAAGCATCTTCTTCACGGCGTTCATCTGGAGCGTCACAACCTGGGCAATCTCTGGCTTGGTGAGCGGCAGGAACATGATGGTCTCGTCGATGCGGTTGAGAAACTCAGGGCGTATGGTCTTCTTCAGCATGTCCATGACCTTGGTCTTGGTGTCGGCGATGACATGGTCGCGGTTGTCGGGCGTTATGCCTGCAAACTGGGCCTGTATGTACTGGCTTCCGAGGTTAGAGGTCATGATGATGATGGTGTTCTTGAAATTGACGGTGCGACCCTTGTTGTCGGTCAGACGGCCGTCGTCGAGCACCTGAAGCAAGATGTTGAACACATCGGGGTGAGCCTTCTCTATCTCGTCGAAGAGCACCACCGAGTAGGGTTTGCGGCGCACAGCCTCGGTGAGCTGTCCACCCTCATCGTAGCCGACGTATCCTGGAGGCGCACCGATAAGACGGCTGACGCTGAACTTTTCCTGATATTCGCTCATGTCGATGCGCGTCATCATGGTCTCGTCGTTGAACAGATACTCGGCCAACGCCTTTGCCAGCTCCGTTTTGCCTACACCCGTGGTGCCGAGGAAGATGAACGAAGCGATAGGACGCTTCGGGTCTTGCAGTCCGGCACGGGAGCGGCGCACGGCATCGCTCACTGCCTTTATTGCCTCGTCCTGGCCAATGACGCGCTTGTGGAGCTCCTCCTCCAGGTGCAGCAGCTTCTCGCGCTCGCTCTGCATCATTCGGGTGACAGGTATTCCGGTCCAGCGGCTCACCACCTCGGCAATGTCGTCGGCGGTGACCTCCTCGCGGATCATGGCGTTGCCGCCCTGCGTGTTGCGCAGCTGGGCCTGAATGTCCTTGATGTCTTGTTCGAGAGCCTGCAGCTTGCCGTAGCGTATCTCAGCCACGCGCTCATAGTTGCCTTCGCGTTCAGCCCGCTCAGCCTCAAACTTGAGTTGCTCCATCTGCTGCTTGTCTTGCTGAATTTTATTCACCAGCCCCTTCTCGCTCTCCCATTTTGCACGGAACGACTTCTCCTGGTCCTTCAGTTCGGCAATGTCCTTGTCGAGCTGTGCAATCTTGTCGGCATCGTTCTCGCGCTTTATGGCTTCGCGTTCGATCTCGAGCTGTTTGAGCTTACGCGTGATCTCGTCGAGCTCCTCAGGCACCGAGTCGCGCTCCATACGCAGCTTGGCAGCCGCCTCGTCCATGAGGTCTATGGCCTTGTCGGGGAGGAACCGGTCAGAGATGTAACGCTCCGACAGCTTCACGGCAGCAATGCAGGCATCGTCCTGGATACGCACCTTGTGGTGGTTCTCGTAGCGCTCCTTCAAGCCGCGCAAGATAGAGATGGCCGACAGCTCGTCGGGCTCGTCGACCATGACGGTCTGGAACCGGCGCTCCAGGGCTTTGTCTTTCTCGAAATATTTCTGATACTCGTTGAGCGTTGTTGCGCCGATGGAACGCAGCTCGCCACGCGCCAACGCCGGTTTGAGGATGTTGGCAGCGTCCATTGCTCCCTCGCCGCCTCCTGCACCCACGAGGGTGTGGATCTCGTCGATGAAGAGAATGATGTTGCCGTTGCTGTTGGTCACCTCCTTGATGACGCTCTTCAGACGCTCCTCAAACTCGCCTTTATATTTGGCACCTGCAACCAGGGCACCCATGTCGAGCGAGTAGAGCTGCTTGTCCTTAAGGTTCTCAGGCACGTCGCCCCGCACTATGCGCTCGGCGAGACCCTCAACGATGGCTGTCTTGCCTGTGCCCGGCTCGCCAATGAGGATCGGGTTGTTCTTTGTGCGGCGCGACAGGATCTGCAGAACGCGGCGAATCTCCTCATCACGGCCAATCACAGGGTCGAGCTTGCCTTGGCGTGCTTCCTCAACGAGGTTCTTGGCATATTTGGACAGGCTCTGATAGTTTTCGTCGCCCGACTGTGACTGCACCTTCTGTCCTTGGCGCAGCTCCTGAATGGCCTTAACGGTCTCGGCCTCTGTCATTCCTGCATCCTTCAAGATGCGGCTTGCTGTGGAGCTAACCTGCAGAAGGGCGAGGAGCAGAGGCTCGACGCTTGTAAACTCGTCGCCGTTTTTCTGGGCGAAGTCTTGAGCGCGTTGCAGCACCGTGTTGGCGTCGTTGGAGAGATAAGGCTGTCCGCCCTGCACGCGTGGCAAGCGCTTGATCTCGCTGTCTACCACCATCTCTATCTGACTGGCATTGGCTCCGAGCTTCTGGAATATGTAACCTGCCACATCCTTGGCCTTCACCATCACACCCTTCAGAAGGTGTACTGGCTCAATAGACTGCTGTCCGTTCTGCTGTGCGGTGTTCACAGCCTCCTGAACGGCTTCCTGAGCTTTGATTGTGAATTTGTCAAATGTCATATTTTAATCTCCTTTCTTGTGCTTTGTTTTCTAATTGTTGTTTCTGTTTCTTTTTGAAACGTTGTTTCTGTTTCTTCTTGAAACGTTGCTTCTATTTCAATTCTTTGTTTCCGTTTCACAATAATTTTTTCACAAAGTACATGCCTTGGAATAATTTAATGACAAATTGTCGGTTGTTGGTGACAAATTGACAATTAAGATATTGTGCTCAAGAAATTAGACTGCTTTTATTTGTTTTATAATCAGATGGTTATGAGCTGTTGATTGCTTCTGCCTGTTTTTGCCCTTTTCAATTTTTTTCCATCTGTTTTTATCTTTTTCTTTCTGATTTGGCCTGTTGCCGTCTTCCATCATTGGGCGGAAGATGTTGGTGTAGACCATGCCCATGCAGACGGCTACGAAGGCGAGACGGGCCTTCATGTTGTGGGCATCGGCACTATTGCCTCCAATGTGGATTATGCTTTGGAGGGTGAACGCCATTATGTCGCCGTAGCCTGTGGCGATGATGAGCAGGTATGTCATGGCAAAGCCCACGACAGGAGCGCCTTGCGTCTTTCCTCACATTCGGCAACGATGGAGCGCATGGTCTCTTCTGCTGTCAACACCTTGTTTATATAGGCAGCCGACTGGCCGATCTCCAGTTCGCCGTTCTCGATGTCGCCTTCAAAGATTCCACGTTTTGAGGCAGCAGGGCCAAGGATCTCTCTCAGCTGCTCCTTCGTGACGTTGCCGCTCTGCTCAGCCTCCGCAATGCGGTCGTAGAGAGCGTTGCGCACAAGGCGAGTGGGGGAGAGAGCCTTCAGGCAGAGCATGGTGTCGCCCTCGCCGCCTTCAATGCACCTCTGCTTGAACGCGTCGCTTGCCGAGCTCTCGGCACACAGCGCAAAGGCAGAGCCTATCTGCACGCCCTCAGCACCCATGGCCATGGCGGCAAGCATCTGTCGGCCTGTGGCAATGCCTCCTGCCGCAATGACGGGAACGGTCACCGTGTCGCAGACGGCGGGGATGAGCGACAGGGTGGTGGTCTCTTCCTTGCCGTTGTGGCCTCCTGCCTCGAAGCCCTCTGCCACGATGGCGTCGACGCCAGCCGCCTCACACTTGGCTGCGAGCTTGCTGCTCGGCACCACATGCACCACCGTCATGCCTGCTGCGTGGAGCATGGCGGTGTATTTCTTTGGGCTTCCTGCCGATGTGAACACGATCTTCACGCCCTCGTCGATGAGAATCTGCATCAGACGGTCGATCTCGGGATACATCAGCGGCACGTTCACGCCCCACGGCTTGTCGGTGGCAGCCTTGAGTTTGGTTATGTGCTCAACGAGCGTTTCGGGGTGCATGGAGCCGGCGCCGAGCAGTCCGAGACCGCCAGCGTTGCTCACGGCAGCAGCCAGTCGCCATCCGCTGCACCACACCATGCCGCCCTGTATGACGGGATGCTCTATCCCGAAGAGCTTTGTTATTCTGTTCTGTTTCATAGTGCTTATTGGGTTTTGTGGGTTCTTGTTCTGTTTTTTGTTCTTAGGTCTTTGCCCTTTGTTCTGTTATAAAAAAAGAGGATGTGTCAAAACGGAATTTTAAAAAACTCCCTTTTTTACACACCCTCTCGCTTTTTGTTATAGCGCGTCAGCTAAGCGCGCCAAGAAAGATTGTCTTACAAAAAATGTTTCCGAAAATATTTCCGGGTATAATCCGAAAAACAATGCTCAGAAAAAGCTCCGAAAGCCTTTACTTCACAAACTTCTTTCCGTTCATGATGTAAATGCCCTTGGGCAGCGACGAAGCGTCTGTGCCCACATACACGCCGTTGACGGTGAATATGCGGTTGTCGGCGGGGCGCACGTTGGCCTTGTCGGTAACCACGTTCTCGATGCCCGTAAGCGTGACGGTCTGCTCGATGAGCAGGTCGTCGAACCACAAGCGGCTCACCTCGTCCTGAGCTGTGAACGAGAGCTTGAAGGTGCCGTTCAGCGTGGTCTCGATAATGAACGTGTTCCACTGGCTCTTCTTCATCGTGAACTCTTTCTCCAGCTTGTCGCCGAGGTTCACCTTGAGCGTTGTTCCCTTGTCGTTGGCAAAGGGAGCCACCTTGATGGTGATGGTAGCCTTGTCGCCGTTCAGGGTGAAGGACGGCGATGTGAAGGTGGGGTTGTAGTTTTTCTGGCCAAACAGCGCACACTTGTTGCCGCCGTATGCGTGGGCATCAAGACCTGGGGTCCATCCCTTGAGGTCGGGGTTGAAAGCGCTAGATGTCTGTGAGCCCCATGCTCCCATTCCGCCGCGTCCCTTACACTTGTCGAAGCTCTCGTGCATCACGGTCTCTGTCTTTGTTGTAGGCTCTGCGGGCTTGGTGTTTGAAAGGAACATGAACGACACTGTTCCGTCGCTGTTGCGCTTGATGTCGGTGAGACCGTGGTTCAGCATGAAGGTGCCGTCGGTGTTCTGGTTATAGAGGAACGGCTTGGGCGATGAGGTGTAGACAAATCTGTTGCGTGAGCCGTAGGGGAAGCAGTCGCCCTGCTCGGTGTATTTGCTCAAGGTGCCGTCGGCAGGCGCAATGGTGCAACGCTGGTGGCCGGGATCGTCGTTAGGCTTGTTCATGTTCCACACGTCCTCGTCATAGTCGACATGCGTGATGAGCAGACCGCTGCCGGAAAGCGCTGTGTCCCAGCCTGTGCGCTGGCGATTCTCCATGATGTAGAACTCGTTTCTGTGGGCGTCGTTATACATGATGTAAGCGTTGCCGCCCTGCGATGTGGGCTTCACGTTGTCTATCTGCTTGTCCTCAGAGCCCAGCTCTACGGGTGTGAGCCATCCTGCCACCCATTTCTCGTAAGCTGTGTAGTTGGCAGGGCGGAAAGAGTTTTCGTTGTAGCTGCCTGAGCTCATGATGTCCCATGACCCCATGCCGTAAGCGCCAGAATAGTCGACGTCGTAATAGTCGGGGAAGCCAAGACAATGAGAGAACTCATGGCAGATTGTTCCAATGCCGCTTATGAGGTTGGCGTTGGGGGCGTTGTCCTTGATCTGGTCAATCTCGTTGCTGCAGGCGTATTGTTTCAGCTCTTTGCCGTCGTATGTGGCGAAAGCTGTGGTTCTGCGGCTGGCGTGTGGCCAAATAGAACTCTTGTCGGTGCTGGTGGCCTGTCCGTAACCAGCGTAGATAAGGTAGACGAGGTCAACGTCGCCGCTGTTGTACCAGTCATATTGTGCCATGTTAACACCTTCGTTATGTGCTTGCTTAAGACACTCGTTCACCACATCAACGGTCCTTTCCTCGTAGTTGTTGCCATAATATTCATAGTTGGAAGGCATCATGTAAGGGCCTTTCACGTCAAATGTGAGGTCAAAGCGTCCGTCGCTCTGGGCGAGGAAATAGTCTTTCACGCTGCCCACAAATCCGTCGCTGGTGCTGAATCCCTCTTTGTTCATCATGTCGTAGTAGAACGCGTTGTCGTGGCCGTCCTTAAACTTCTTGTTAGGGAACTCGGCAAGGAGTATGAGGCAACGTTTGCTGCCAAAATACTTGTTGCCTACGCCAGCCACGCGCTTGGGGCTTGTGTGGGAGATGGCGCTGAACTTGGCGCGGCGCTTGCTTGCCTTTTTCTTGAAGGTATCGGCCGATGTGAGCGAGTAGGTGCCGTCTTCGTTGGCCATGTAGATGTTGCCTTCCTTGTCTTCGTAGAAGTTGACGGTCTCGTCGCCCTTAAGCTGTGCATAGACCGTTGTTCCGTCTGCGAGTGTGATGTTGTGCCATATTCCCGGAAGGGCGGGCACGGCGAATGTCATGATAGATGTCAGCAAAAAGAGCGACATCAGCAGGATCGTTTTTTTCATTTCTGTTTCTTACGCTGTATTTTTGTTCTTTTTTTCTTGTTCCTTTATTTTGTTCCTTTATCTTGCTTCTTTGTTTTATCGTTTCTCTTCCTTCCCTCTTCCATTTTTTTTCTTTCTTCTCCTCTCTTTCCTTTTTTCCTCTCTTTCTTTCTTTTCCTCTTTTTCCTTCTTTCTTTATTTTCAAAGGCCTTTTCATCTTTTACAAGAGGTCTTTTAAAATTTTTGTTTTAGTAAATTATCCTTGTACACCAAAACAACTTGCAAAATTACAGATTTATTCGCATGTGGCAATGATTTGTAAATTTAATTCAGTTTTTTTAATTTATTTCGTTATAATTTTGAATATAACACAAACATTCAGTAATTTTGCAGAATGGAACTTATTAAGGAAAGAGATTTTTAAGTGAAGAGTGAAGAGTGAAGAGTGAAGAATTCAATGGCTAAGGCTGTTTGTGGCTGATGCTTTGTTTTGGCGCTTTTTTCGTCCTTTTTGGGCTTTGCTTATGCTTTTTATGGCATTCTCTGCTTTTAAGCTCTTTGCTTTAGTGGCAGCTCTTTGCTTTTTAGCTTTTGCTGCAACCGTTAACTTTTTGAACGACGCATTTGAGGGAAAATCACAACAATAATAAAAATAAGATTACAAAAAAATGAAAGAAAAAGAGAAAGAGGTAGTACAGCTACCTGAAAACGCCTTCAGAGAACTGAAAGAGGGCGAGGAATACCAGCCGCTGATGAGCGGACGTAAGGTGTACCCCGAAGTGAATTTCTGGTCTGTGACATGGGGCGTGCTCATGGCCATGGTGTTTTCAGCAGCTGCCGCCTACCTGGGCTTGAAGGTGGGTCAGGTGTTTGAGGCCGCCATTCCGATAGCCATCATTGCTGTGGGCGTGTCAACAGCGGCTAAGCGCAACAAGGCGCTCGGCGAGAACGTCATCATTCAGAGCATCGGTGCCTGCTCGGGAGCCGTGGTGGCAGGTGCCATCTTCACGTTGCCCGCCATCTACATCTTGCAGGCTAAATATCCCGAGATGAGCGCTTCGTTCATCAAGGTGTTTATCTCGTCGCTGCTTGGCGGCGTGTTGGGCATCTTGTTCCTCATCCCGTTCCGTAAATATTTCGTGAGCGACATGCACGGCAAGTATCCTTTCCCCGAGGCCACAGCCACAACGCAGGTGCTCGTGAGCGGAGAGAAGGGCGGCAGCCAGGCTAAGCCGCTGCTCGTTGCCGGACTGATAGGCGGTCTTTACGACTTTTTCGTGGCAACCTTTGGCTGGTGGAACGAAAACTTCACCACGCGCGTGGTGTCGTGGGGACAGAGCCTTGCCGACCACGCCAAGGTGGTGTTTAAGGTGAACACAGGAGCTGCCGTGTTTGGTCTGGGCTACATCATAGGTCTCAAATATGCATTCATCATCTGTCTTGGCTCGTTTGCCGTGTGGTGGCTGCTGGTGCCAGGAATGTCTATCGTGTTTCATGACACCGTGCTTAACGCTTGGAGCCCGGAGATCACAAAGACCGTGGGAGCAATGTCGGCAGAGGAGATCTTCAGATATTACGGCAAGAGCATAGGCATCGGCGGCATTGCCATGGCAGGAATTATCGGCATCATCAAGTCGTGGGGCATCATACGCAGCGCCGTGGGACTGGCTGCCAAGGAGATGAAGGGCGGCAGCTCGGCCAACAAGGAGCAGCTGCGCACCCAGCGCGACATCTCGTTCAAGATCATAGCCGTCGGTTCCATTGTCACCATCGTCGTGACGTTCCTGTTCTTCTGGTTCGGCGTGATGGAGGGCAACATCCTGTTTGCCATTGTCGGCATTCTGCTCGTAACCGTCATTGCCTTCCTCTTCACCACCGTGGCGGCAAACGCCATTGCCATCGTGGGCAGCAACCCCGTGTCGGGAATGACGCTCATGACCCTCATCCTCGCTTCTGTCGTTATGGTGGCCGTTGGCCTGAAAGGCACGGGCGGCATGGTGGCAGCCCTCATCATGGGTGGCGTGGTCTGCACGGCCCTGTCGATGGCGGGCAGCTTCGTTACCGACCTCAAGATCGGCTATTGGCTCGGCACAACCCCTGCCAAGCAGGAGACATGGAAATTTCTCGGCACCCTGGTGTCGGCTGCTACCGTTGGCGGCGTCATGATTCTGCTCAACGAGACCTACGGCTTCGCAAGCGGCAGCCTGGCTGCTCCACAGGCCAACGCCATGGCAGCCGTCATTGACCCTCTGATGAACGGTGTGGGTGCTCCCTGGGTGCTCTACGGCGTGGGCGCTCTCATAGCCATTGTGCTCACCTGGGCTGGCGTTCCTGCTTTGGCGTTTGCCCTCGGCATGTTCATTCCGCTGGAGCTTAACACCCCGCTGCTCGTAGGCGGCATCGTCAACTGGTATGTGACCTCACGCTCTAAGGACGCAAAGATAAACAGCGAGCGCGGCGAGAAAGGCACGCTCCTTGCCAGCGGCTTCATTGCCGGCGGTGCGCTGATGGGTGTTCTGAGTGCTCTGCTGCGCTTCGGCGGCTTGAACCTCGTCGACGAGAATTGGTTGGCCAACCCGCTGTCGGAGCTGTGCTCGCTCGGAGCTTACATTCTGCTCATCCTCTACTTTGTTTATGCTACAAAGGTGAAGAAGGCATAAGCCCTGTCAAAAAAGCCTGCCTGGCCCTTGCTTTATAGGCTCTTAATGTCAAAAAAGTGGGCTGCAACTCTTACCGATAGAGACAACAGAAACTATGTCTTTCACATTCATGAGTGTTGAAGACGTGTCGTTCCCGTTGTCTCTATTCTTGTTTTGCCGATGTCCCGTTTTTTGTCTGACGGGCATCTTGTTTCCGAAAAAATTTTCTTTTCTTCAATGTTTGGGGTTTAAGCATTTCAATATCAAACCATTAAGGCATTATTAAAAAAACGGGGCCAAAAATAAGTTGAAAATTTAACCGTTTATATTTTTGGAATATCGAAAATAGTGCTATCTTTGCAGTCGAAAAATCTCTCCTTTTGGTAAACAATTTTTCCTTATTCGCAAGCAATGTTTTCTGAAACGGAAAACTTTTTGCTTTTGCGAAAAATGTAAGTTGTTGATAATGAGGAGGTATTGTTTTTAAAACGGAAAACTTTAATATTAAATAATCAAAAATAAATTAAACTGACAATGGAAATGCAGGACTTTACTATTACCAAACGTGACGGCTCAAAGGACCGCTTCTCGCTTGACAAAATAATGAACGCCATAATCAAGGCTTTTGACAGCGTGGGACAGGCCGTGGACCTTGGAACAGTATCGAAAATTATCAGCCATATTGACATTCACGAGGGCATTAAGGTGGAAGACATTCAGAACCAGGTGGAAGAGGGTCTGATGCGAGAGGGTCACTATAAGGTGGCAAAATCGTTCATGCTCTACCGCCAGCAGCACACCGAGGATCGTGAGACAATACAGAAACTGCAATTCCTTACCGACTATATGGAGGCTACCAATGCTGCCACAGGCTCAAAGTATGATGCCAACGCCAACGTGGAGCATAAGAACATCGCCACGCTCATTGGCGAGCTGCCCAAGTCGAGCTTCATCCGCCTTAACCGCCGCCTGCTCACCGACCGCATAAAGAAGATGTATGGCAAGGCGCTGGCAGACGAGTATATTGACATGCTGACCCACCATTTCATATACAAGAACGATGAGACCAGCCTTGCCAACTATTGTGCTTCTATAACGATGTATCCATGGCTTATCGGTGGAACGACATCTATCGGTGGCAACTCTACAGCTCCCACCAACCTCAAGTCGTTCTGCGGCGGCTTTATCAACATGGTGTTCATGGTGAGCAGCATGCTGTCGGGTGCGTGCGCCACACCCGAGTTTCTGATGTACATGAACTATTTCATCGGCAAGGAGTTTGGCACCGACTACTATCAGCATGCTGACAAGGTGATAGACCTCTCGCTCAAGCAGCGCACCATCGACAAGGTCATCACCGATTGCTTCGAGCAGATTGTCTATTCGCTCAACCAGCCCACAGGCGCACGCAACTATCAGGCTGTGTTCTGGAACATCTCTTATTATGACAAATATTATTTTGAGTCGCTGTTCGAAAACTTCTATTTCCCTGACGGATCACAGCCCGACTGGGGCGGCCTCTCATGGTTGCAGAAACGCTTCATGAAGTGGTTCAACGAGGAGCGCACAAAGACCATGCTCACCTTCCCCGTGGAGACCATGGCCATGCTGACAAAGGATGGCGACTGCGTGGATACCGATTGGGCCGACTTTGCTGCGGAGATGTATTCGGAGGGCCACAGCTTCTTCACATACCTCAGCGACAACGCCGACTCGCTCAGCTCTTGCTGCCGTCTGCGCAACGAGATCCAGGACAATGGCTTCAGCTACACACTCGGTGCCGGCGGCGTGAGCACAGGCTCAAAGAGTGTGCTCACCATAAACCTTAACCGCTGCATCCAGTATGCGGTTAACCACAAGAAAGACTATAAGGAGTTCCTCGCCCATGTGATAGACCTCTGCCACAAGGTGCAGATGGCTTATAACGAGAACCTGAAAGACCTTCAGGCTCATGGCATGCTGCCGCTGTTTGATGCCGGTTACATCAACATCTCGCGCCAGTATCTGACCATCGGAATTAACGGTCTGGTTGAGGCTGCCGAGTTTATGGGCTACAAGATCAATCCTAACGACGAGTATCTGCATTTCGTTCAAGGCATCTTGGGTCTTGTGGAGGAATATAACAAGAAATATCGCTCAAAGGACGTGATGTTCAACTGTGAGATGATTCCTGCCGAGAACGTGGGTGTGAAGCATGCCAAGTGGGACCGTGAGGACGGCTATTTCGTGCCGCGCGACTGCTACAACTCTTATTTCTATGTTGTTGAGGACGACAGCCTGAACGTTATCGACAAGTTTAAGCTGCATGGCGCACCTTACATCGAGCACCTCACAGGTGGCTCAGCTTTGCACATGAACCTCTCGGAGCACCTCTCCAAGGCACAGTATCGCCACCTCTTCTGCGTGGCAGCAAAGGAAGGTTGCAATTATTTCACCTATAACATCCCCAACACCATCTGCAACGATTGCGGACACATAGACAAGCGTTATCTGCACAAGTGTCCTAAATGTCAGTCGGAGAATGTAGACTACATGACCCGCATCATCGGCTATCTGAAGCGCGTAAGCAATTTCTCTATGCCGCGTCAGGCCGAGGCACATCGCCGCTTCTATGCCGGTCAGGGAAAGTTGGGAGAGTAAGAATTTTAATATTTGAAATTTTAAGAGAAGAACCTTTGGGGTAGACGCTTTGAAAGGGCCGATTGCTTTGAAAGGGCTGATTGCTTGAAAAGGCTCATTGCTTGAAAAGAGCAATTGCTTGAAAGGCTCATTGCTTTGAAATGTCAATTGCTTTGAAAGGGCCGATTGCTTTGAAAGGTTCAATCTCTTTAAAAACAAGTCTTTAAAAAAGAGGAAGGATTAGAAAATAATGCTTAAATATGTAAATACCGACATCGTCTTTCAGGAGATTCCTGACGAGGTGACCCTTGCCATCAACATCTCCAATTGTCCGTGTCGTTGTCCCGGTTGTCACAGCAAGTATCTGTGGGATGACATTGGTGAACCGCTCACCATGCACGCCATCGACGGGTTCGTGAAGCGTTACGGTCGCGACATAACATGCATCTGTCTTATGGGCGGCGATTCGGAGCACGATTGTGTGAGCAAGATTGCCGAATACATTCACGAGCATTATCCTTATTATAAAGTGGGATGGTACACTGGTCGCACAAAGGTGACGGGAGATGTGGACAAGGAAAAGTTCGACTACATCAAGGTTGGCCCTTACATCAGTCATCTCGGCGGATTGAAAGACTGCACCACCAACCAGCGCCTCTACCGTAAGGCGGCTAATGGCGAGTTTGAAGACATCACCTCGCGCTTCTGGCGAAGATAATTCGAATTTTGAATTTTGAATTTTGAGTTTTGCGCTCGGCTCGTAGAGACGCTTGCCTAAGCAAGAATTATCGGCTGCGCCGATTAGGAATTATTCAATTTTGAGTTTTGAATTTTCATTTTTGAATTTTTAATTGAGGAAACGTAAAATTATGGAACATATATTGCGCGATAGGCGCAGATCTTACGGCATGAGCAGATCTTACGGCCAGCGGCTTACGGCTCTTGTTGTGCTCTCGCTTGTGTGGGTGAGCGCCATGGCTCAGCTGCGCATGAACCTGGGCGATGACAGCCCAATGCGCAAGCTGCAAATAGCAGAGATGGCTATCAGCAACCTTTATGTCGACTCCGTGGACGAGCAGAAGCTCGTGGAGGACGGCATCAAAGGCATGCTTGAGAAGCTTGACCCACACTCGTCTTACACCACAGCCAAGGAGACACAGGCCATGAACGAACCGCTGCAAGGGTCGTTCGAGGGAATAGGCGTGCAGTTTAACATGTCGCAAGACACGCTCATGGTCATTCAACCCACGCTCAACGGCCCGTCAGAGAAGGTGGGCGTGCTGGCTGGCGACCGCATTGTGGCGGTCAACGACACAGCCATCGCGGGCGTGAAGATGAGCCGCGAGGACATCGTGAAGCGTCTGCGCGGAAAGAAAGGCACGAAGGTGAAGCTCACCGTCGTGCGCCGTGGCATCGCCGACAAGCTCACGTTTGTCGTCACACGCGACAAGATCCCGGTGAAAACCATCGATGCCGTTTACATGATACGCCCGAAGGTGGGATACATACGCATAGGCAGCTTCGGTGCCACCACCTATAACGAGTTTATGGAAGGTGTCGACTCGCTCAAGCAGCACGGCATGCGCGACCTCATACTCGACCTTCAGGAAAACGGCGGCGGTTACATGCAGTCGGCCATACAGATCGTGAACGAGTTTCTTCACAAGAACGACCTCATCGTCTACACCGAGGGACGCTCCAGCCGCCGACACGAATATAACGCCGACGGCAAGGGCAAGCTCCTTGACGGCAAGGTCATGGTGCTGGTGAACGAATATTCGGCTTCGGCAGCAGAGATCGTGTCGGGAGCGCTTCAGGATCAGGACCGCGCACAGGTGGTAGGCCGCCGCTCCTTCGGCAAGGGTCTGGTGCAGCGCCCCATAGAGTTTAAGGACGGCTCGATGATTCGTCTCACCATCGCCCACTATTTCACACCCTCCGGCCGCTGCATACAGAAGCCGTATGTCAAAGGCGACAAGGACGCCTATGCCATGGACATAGAAAAACGCTTCAAGCACGGCGAGCTCTACAGCGCCGACAGCATCCATTTTGCCGACTCGCTAAAGTGTTACACCCTGCGACGCCACCGCGTGGTCTATGGCGGCGGTGGCATCATGCCCGACTTTTTTGTGCCGCTCGACACAACCCAGTACACGCCGTTCCACCGTCAGCTCTCGGCAAAGAGCTACATCATAAACGCCAGCCTGCGTTACATCGACACGCACCGCAAGGAGCTGCGCAAGAAGTATGCGTCGTTTGACAAGTTCAAGGACAGCTACGAGGTGCCGCAAAACGTCATCGACACGCTCCTTGCCGATGCCGCCAAAGACAAAGTAAAGCCGAAGGACAACGACGAGCTGAAGCGCACGCTCCCACAGCTCCGCTTGCAGCTCAAGGCGCTCGTGGCTCGCGACCTGTGGGACATGAGCCAGTATTTCTGCATAATAAACGAGAACAACCACATCGTGCAGAAGGCGCTACAACTCATACAATGAGACAGCCGCAAAAAAACGCAGATAAAAAGCGAAGACAAAAAACGAAGATGCCCAAGCATCCACATGGCTTAAGCATCAGAATATCCAGACACGACAATCCCCACATCTTGCATAACTGTGCAGAATGTGGGGATTTCTTATTTATTTGTATGAATGTCAAATCAATATTTATGAATGTCAAAACGCCCTCTTCTTTATCAACGTTCTATCCTCCATAGCTGAAGGCCAGTTGAATTGTTTGTGACGTCTGTTTCGTTTCCGTTCTTTACCTCTGCCGACGCAACCTCATTACTGCCCGTTGCTGACACAATGGTCCCTGCCTGCATCTTTATGTCAGACACATGCTTCATTGCGGTGTTTACGTTGCATAGGGTGCATACAAGCTCAGCGGCTATAATAGCCATCGCTGGAATTACAAAAATTTTGTTGTTCATCGTGTAGTTTGAAGAGTGTTATATGCCATCCTCTCCTTCGGCTCAAATGTTTAGTTTTTTTCTACTACTGCATTGTGTTGGTAACTGGAGCAGTTTTTAAACGCACTAACGTTTTGTGGACGCATTGTGCATGGCTAAAGTTTTTTGTTCCATTTCATGGCACCTTTTCTCGCCATGGCATAACTCGAGCAAGCTCGGTTCTGCTCATCTGGCTTAACGAAAACGTTCCATTTCATGGCACGTTTTCTCGCCATGGCAAAGCTCAAGCAAGCTTGGCTTTGCTCATCTGTCTTAACGAAAACGTTCCATTTCATGGCACGTTTTCTCACCATGGCAAAGCTCAAGCAAGCTTGGCTCTGCCCATCTGGCTTAACGAAAACGCTCTATTTAAAGGGTCATAGAGGTTTCATTCATCAATTTTCAGCTACACATCAATTTTCAGCCACACCCTCTCCACAAGCACGAGCAAGAACAGTTTTTATCGACAAAAGGAACAGCTGTGGCTTTTGGGGTGAACTGCCGCGTCCGACGGCTCACAAGATACCCATGCGGAAGGCGTTTCCTATGAGCTGTGCGATGTTTCGAGAGTTGGTTTTCTTAAGCATTTGTCGGCGATGATATTCTACGGTGTGGGCAGATATAAACAGCTCCGCCGCAATTTCTTTGCTGTTCAAGCCTCTTGAAAGGAGATACAAGATCTCTTTTTCGCGCGTGGTGATGCTGTCCTTTATATCGGTACCCATGTAGATGAAAATTTGGAAATTAATAAACTGTCTTCTACAAAGGTAGCGAAAATAAATAAAAGATAAAATCTATTCTTCCGGGTAAACCCCGCTCAAAATGCAAAAACTATGGTTTTCCGTAGGGGACGAACTATGGTTTTCCGTAGTGGAAACAGATTTTCTGTTGGTCTGACGGGAAGGGTGAAAGCCTTTTGTCTGTCATGTTTCTGTCAGATGTTTGTTTTCCACCCAAGCTCTGTGGCGCGTCTTATCATCTCGGCAGCGTTGGCGACGTTGAGCTTCTGCATGATGCGTCGGCGGTGAAACTCGACGGTGTTGGCGCTGATGCCGAGCTGCGCTGCCATGTCGGAGGTAGAGAGGCCCTTTGCCGTGAGGTCTATGACCTGCTGCTCGCGTTCCGACAAGCGGCTGGGCTGTAGCTTCAGCCCGTTGAGCAGACGCACAAACGTGGCGCTGTAGTGGCCTTTGCCCTCGTTGAGGTTCTTCACCGCCTTGACCAGCTCACTGGCGTTGTCGCTCTTCATCACCACCCCCTCGGTGTCGATGTCGGCCATCTGGCACACCGACCACGGCTCCTCGTGCATGGTGTAGATGACGATCTGAAGGCTTGGCAGAATGTCGCGCACGCGCCTTATGAGCGTCAGACCGCTCTCGCCGTTGAGGTCGAGGTCGGTTATCATGATGTTCACGTCGCGGGTGGAGCATGCCTCTTCGGCCTCCTTCAGGCATGACGCGTCCATGACCTCGGCATCGGCAAACGCTGAAGCCAGCAAGGCGTGTATGCCTTTCCTCACGATGGGGTGGTCGTCGACGATAAGAATTGTCATTGTTGTGCTTACTTTACGGTTGATTTTTCTGTGTGGAGCTTAAGCGTGAGGGTGAGCGTGTGGTGTGTGCCCACGGCCTCTACGGTGAGCTTGGCGCCTATGTGGTCGGCACGCTTCTGGAGCGTCTGCTGGCCTATGCCGCTGCCGTGGGGCTGCCTCGGGCTGTCGGCGGGGTTGCTGGCGCTGTCAGGGTTGCCCACGGCGCTTGCTGTGGGCACGGCGTTCACGATGCTCACCCGCAGGATGTCGTCCTTTACCGTGAGCGAGATGTCTATGCTTCCGCTGCCGTGCTTTATGGCGTTACCCGTTGCCTCCTGAACAATGCGGTAGGTCTCGTAAGCCACCCGTTGGGGCAACAGCTGCCAGGCAAAGGAGCTGTCGATATGGAGCTTCACGTCGTTCTGGGCGTTGTTGCCGACGGTCGCCACATAAGAGCGCACGGCGGCGTCGAGCGTCACGTTCTCGAAGCTGGGCGGCATGAGCTCATGTGAGAGCTGCCGCACGTTGCGCCACACGTCGTTAAGATAAACCTCTGCCTGACGGCTGTCGGTGGCAAGCAGCAGTTTGGAGGCCAGGATGTCGTTGCACACACCGTCGTGAAGCTCCTTGGCAATGCGTTCGCGCTCGTTCTCCAGACCGTCAATGTAGCTCTGCTTCTCGTGCAGCAAGGCACGCTGGGCGGCAATGCGCCGCTTATAGAGCATGAGCACCACCACGCCGGCGAGCACCGCCACGGCCACCACGAGCCACAGCACCTGGTTGGCTTTCTCTGCCGTCTGCTGCTTCTGCTCTGCCAAGGCTTTCTCCGTCTCCAGCGTCTTGTATCTTACCGAGAACTCGCTCATGCTCTTCTCTATGTCGCTCTGCTTCACCGAGTCGAGCAGGTTGAAAGCCCTGTTCATGAGCGTCAGCGCCTCAGCCTTGCGGTCCATCTTCTCCAGACAGAGAGCTTTCATGCGCAGCATCTTCTCCAGCGGCATGGCCTGGTTCTGTGCGCCCGAGGCCATGATGCTGTCTATCAGGGCGAGCTGCTCGTTGTAGCGGTGTTGTGCGCCAAGCAGGCTGGCTTTGACCTCCAGAATGCCCAACACGCCGTTGCTGTTGGTTGCCATGCCTGCCATCACACGGTCGGCATATCTCATGTATTTGTCGACGGCTTGATAATCGGCCAAGGAGCTGTACGACTTCAGGATGACGGACAAAAACTTCAGCGTGAGCACGTTATACCCCACCCTCTTCACCTCAGGCCAGCAAGGCAGCAGGGCGTGGAGTGCCGCCTTATAGTTGTTCTGCCGCATGTAGATGCCGCCGATGTTGGCCCTTGCCGATAGGCGTTGAACGGTGTCGTTGGCTGCTGCGGCTGCCTTCTCGGTCTTACGGGCATAGTGGAGCGCCTCGTCGAAGCGGTTGCTCTCAGAGTAGAGCACCGTGACGCAGTTGTTAAGATAGATCTCATATTCTGTGTTTTGCTCCGCGAGCGCCATGTCTATACCTTCTTTATATTGCACAAGAGCCGAGTCGGTCATGCCCTGCCGCCTGTAGGCTATGCCCATCGTGCCGCGCAGGTTGAGCATGGCCTCCACATCGTGGAGCTTGCGGGCAAGGGCATAAGCGCCCTGGGCCACACCCACGGCATCGGCCATGCGCCCCATGTCGACAAGCGTCACGGCCTTCTCGCTCATGAGCCAGCAGCGTGTGGTGTCGGCGGGGTTCAGGGCCAGGGCACTGTCGGCAAGGGCCAGCGCCGCCGGTTTGTTGCCAAGAGCGTTCTGTTCTGCCACGCGTTCAAGCATGGCATAGGCTTTCTCGGCTGTGGGCTCGTCGCCTCGCTTGTTGCATGCGAGTGTGATTAAAGCAAGGAGCAGAATTAGATATTTCCTCATTCTTTAGGTCGGTCTTTATTTTGGATGTGACAAAAATACAAATATAATCTGAGAAAAAACAAATATAATCTGAAAAAGAAAAATTTTTAGTAGGCATTTTTCTTCTTGACCTTTCTTTCTTGCGTGTTTTTTAAGACAATGAAGACCCGTTTCTTTTTGCGCTTTCCTGCGTGGGGTCAAAGACAATAGAGACAATAGGGACAATTTTTTGATTTGCTGCGGCTGTTATAGCT
>OIXA01001636.1_pt1 | contig 27814 bp, 28 predicted proteins | sample 1587721 | NCBI WGS metagenome assembly OIXA01 (sample SAMEA3888900, study PRJEB22519) | human gut metagenome | biome: human gut; feature: human-associated habitat; material: faeces | place: Denmark | collected 2013
TCGCCATGACCTACGGCTACGTTTACGTCGCCCAGGTCGCTATGGGCGCGAACATGGCGCAGACGCTCAAGGCCATCAAGGAAGCCGAAGCGTGGCACGGCCCGTCCCTCATCATCGGCTACTCCCCCTGCGAGATGCACTCCATCAAGGGCGGCATGGCCAACTGCCAGCTTGAGATGAAGAAGGCCGTTGACTGCGGTTACTGGAACCTCTTCCGGTACAACCCGGCGGCGGAGAAGCCCTTCTCGCTCGACAGCAAGGAGCCCAAGGGCGGCTATCAGGACTTCCTGAAGAACGAGGCCCGCTACGCGCGTCTCGCCACCGCCTTCCCCGAGCGCGCCACCGAGCTCTTCGAGAAGAACGAAGAGAACGCCAAGGCCCGCTACGAGCACCTGCTCAAGCTCAAGGCGCTGTACGAATAATTCCAAATCGCAAAAAAGGAGCTGGGAGAAATCCCAGCTCCTTTTCTTGCTTAATGAAAGAAATAGCGGGTATTGAATTTTGAAATTCAATATCCGCTATTTCTCGTCCGGAATATATAAAATGACGTCCTCCACAGAGCAGCCAAGGATCGAGCATATGTCGTTGAGCGTGGTAAGAGTAATGCTCCGGTTGTGCTTCATGGCATCCAGCGTCCCCTTGCTGAAGGAGTATTTGGTTATCAGCGTGTATGTTGTCACGCCCTTCTTTTTCATTGTTTCCCATAAGGGGTCAAAGGTGATCAACCGCATTTCCTCCTGCAAAAAACAACTCCCTACACAAATTATAATTTAGAAAAAAGGGTTGAATATACCCGAAAATCAGGGTATATTGAAAAGACTAAGTGAAAGGAGAAACACAAATGAAAAAGAGGATCAGCAGTGCTTTAGCGCTTCTTCTGGCAGTTTCCCTTCTTGCGGGCTGCGGGAAGAGCAAAGAAGTAAGAGCGGTTGAGAAGAGCATAGCTTCCATTGGCGAAGTTACCGAAGAAACGGAAGCGGCGATTGGCGATGCCCGCGCGCAGTATGAAGCGCTGCCGGAGGAGGAAAGGAAGAGCGTCTCCAACTACGAAACGCTGCAGGAGGCCGAAAAAAGATTGGAAGAACTGAGGCGTCTGGCGGAGATCAACGCAGTCGAGCAGGAGATCGCAGACATTGGCGAGGTGACAGAGGAGAAAAAGGAGCAGATCCAGAACATCCGCGAAAAGTACGAAGCGCTCTCGGAAGAAGAAAAAGGCATGGTGTCCAATTCGGATATTCTGAGAGAAGCGGAGGAAAGACTGGAGAAACTGAAACTCCTTGCTATCGTCGGAACATGGAAATCGAGCATTGTTGGCATTACCTTAGTCTATTCTTTTAAAGAGGACGGAACGTATGAAAACTATGCGCAGAATCCGCTCGGATTAAAACTGAGCGTGCAGGGAGGAAAGGGAACCTATTCCTATGACGGAGAAACGGTGACGCTGTATCATGATGGCAAAGAAAACGTGTTCCCCGTAAAGATAACGGAGAATAGTCTTATTATTATGGCCACAGACAACAATCCGATTGGAGACATGATCTATACACGGGTGGACTGATCGGCAGCCGCGAGAGATACCGGCTGCTGCCCTCTTGACCAGACGGCGAAAACTGTGATATGTTTACAGGTACGAATCGAGTCGATAACGGAGGAGGGGAGGAGCGCCATGCACTTTGATAAACGGACGAGTGCCAATCTGGACTATCTGAAAGCGTTTGCGGCGTTTCTTGTGGTGCTGGGCCACTGCCTTTCCTATTACACCGCCTGGCAGCCTCTGCCGCTCTTCGCCGGGATCGCAGAGGACCTGATCTATCATGTGCATGTGCCGCTCTTTTTCACGATCTCCGGCTTTTTGTGCCACCGGCAGCCGCTGCGCCCGTACTACAAGAAAAAGGTGCTCCGTGTCCTCGTCCCGTTCTGGTTTTTCGCGTTTTTGAAGGTATTTTTCAGCACCGTAATCGTCCGGCACTTCGCGCACGCGGACACGATCGGCGGCCAGCTTTACGATGCGTTCGTCATCGGCCGCGCCTACTGGTTTGCCTACGCGATCTTCCTCATGCTTCTGATCGCGCCGCTATTCTGGGAAAAGGACGAAAAGACTGCTCCGCGAAAAGCGATCATCGGCATGATCGCCGCCGCTGTGTTCTGCGCCTTCTGCTCCATAAAAGAGCTTTCTCTGCTAACGGAGGTCTTCCAGATCAGCCGGACCGTAAAGCACCTCCCGTTCTTCCTGTCCGGCATGGTGCTGCGGTATTATTATCCAAAGCTGAAAGAATTTTTCGACCGGCGCCGTATCCCTGCGCTGTGCCTTGCCGCCGCGATCACGGCGGCGAGCGCGCTCTGCTTTGCGTTGCAGCTGAATATCGATGCGTATCTGCGGCTGCTTGTCACGTCCTACGTGCTGATGGCACTGCTGCTGGCGTTGGCAAACGCCCTTCCGGAAAATTGCCGGGCGCTGGCGCAGACCGGAAAAATGTCCTACCAGATCATGCTGCTCGACCCGTTTTATAAGGTCGTGCTGTTCGCTGCGGCGGGAAAGCTCTTCGGCGGCATGCCGCTGGCGCTGCTCCCGCTCATCGCCGCGGCGGATTTCGCGCTCGGTGTTATAACATGTATGGTCATCCGGAAGATTCCCGGCGTAAGAATACTGTTTGGATTGTAAAGAGGGTTTCACTATGCCGAACATTCTCGATTACCTTACTTGGCGCGGCGATGTGCCGTTTTCGGTGTCGCCGCCGAACGAGGTGGATAACTATATCCACTGCAAGATCGGCACGCTCGATTTTACCGGCATCGTGCCGGAAAACGAGCTGTATGTCCCGCTGCCGCAGGCGGTAGAGGCATATTTTGCCGCGGGCGGCGCGGAAAAGCTCGGCGCGCTCAGCTCACCGTATATTGCCCCGATGGTCAAGCGCCTGCCGGAAACGGTGCGCTTCCGCGAGGTGATGCTCACCGGCTTCCGCCAGGTGTACGATGAGAAAAAGACCGAGCAGTTCTCCGCGCTCACGCTGCGTCTGCCGGGCGGACAGCACTATGTGACCTTCCGCGGTACGGACGATACGATCGTCGGCTGGAAGGAGGACTGCCTGCTCACCGTCATGGACGAGATCCCCGCGCAGCGCGATGCGGTCGAGTATCTCACATGGGCGGCCTCGGTCTATCCGGGAAAAATCGCCGTCGGCGGCCATTCCAAGGGCGGCAATCTCGCCATGTACGCTGCCGCCATGGTGCCCGAGAGCGTGCAGGAGCGCATCGGGAACATCTACAATAACGACGGCCCCGGCTTTCAGGAGAAAATTTTGCAGACCGAGGGCTACCGGCGCATCAAGCCGCGCATCAAAACGATCCTCTCCCAGAACGCCATGGTCGGCACGCTCCTCTGGAATGACTGCGACTATACGGTAGTGAAGAGCACCGCCGCATTGCTCGGCGCGCACGACGGCTTCACATGGGAGACGACGCCCACGAGCTTTGTCCGCTGCGAAAACCTGTCGCCGTCGGCGCGGGCGTTCGACCGCGCGATGGAGGAAGTTCTCGTCGGCATGAGCATGGCCGAGCGGCAGGAATTCATCGAGGAGTTTTTCGGCACGCTCACGGCCACCGGCGCCGTAACGCTCAGCGATCTTTCCGCGCGGATGCTGCGCGAAACGCTGCGCTTTGCCCGCGCCGTACATCAGGAGCCGAGCCTGCACAAAATGGTCAACGAGACGCTCGAAGCCATGGCCAAGGGCTATGCCGCCGAGCGGAACTGGAGCCTCAGCCGTCTGAAGCTCCCGACCAACCCCCTCCGGCGCAAAAGCGCGCAGAAGGAAAAGGAAGAATAAACAAAAATCCGTCCGCCGAGCGAAGCTCTGCGGACGGATTTTTGACAGACTGCTGTGTGGGGCACGCTTCAGTGCCGGGTAAAATGGGGCAGAACCTCGGGTAAAACGCGGTCAAGAGCGTATTTCTCGGCACTCTCGTTTGCCGCGGCGCCCATCCGCGCGCGCAGCGCGGCGTCGCGGCCGAGCGTCTGCACGGCTTCGGCAAACGCTGCCGCGTCGCCGAACGGGACGAGATAGCCTGCGCCGGAGCCTTCCAGCAGATCCTCGTGTCCCTTCACCCGCGTGAGCACGCAGGGGAGCGCCGTGTGCATCGCTTCCATCACCGCGAACGGCAGCCCCTCCGACCGGCTCGCGGAAACGCAGATATCCGCCGCGGCGAGCGCACCGCGCACATCGGAGAGCCGCCCCGGAAACCGGCTGCGGGAAGAGATGCCGAGCGTTTCGGCTTCGGCTTTGCACGCTTGCAGCAGCGCGCCGTCGCCGGGGAGCAGGAGATAATAGTTCTCCGGCAGCCGGGCGAGCGTCTGAAGGAGCAGCGTCTGGTTTTTGCGCTTGGAAAATTCCGCGGCGCAGATGAGACACACGGCATCCTCCGGCAGAGAATACGCCGCTCTTGCCGCGGCGCGCTCCTCCGGCGCGGCGGGGGGGAAGCGGGAAAAATCAACGCCCATGCCGGGAATAAAATATACGTTTCCGCGGCAGAGCCGGTGCTTTTTGGCGATCTGCTCGTCGCAGCGGTTCATAACGAGAATGTCGTCCGTAACGCCCGCCGTCAGCTTTTCCGCCGCGAGCAGCACCGTGCGCCGCAGCGCGCCGGAATCGCCGTCAAAGAGATACCCGTGTACCGTATTGACGACGCGGGTATGCTTTTTCCCCGCGAGCATCACGCCCAGACGGGTGAAAAACGCGGCGAGCGAGGTGTGCGTCACGATCACGTCGTACCGGTTCTTACGGATATCCCGCGCCAAAAGCGCGGCGGCGCGGAAATTTCTCGGCGATACGAAGCTCTTCGTAAACGGCACGGCGAGAAACCGCACGCCCTCGCCGAGATCTTCGCCGCTGCCGTTCGCCGCGGCGGTCACATCCCAGCCGAGCGAGCGCAGCGCGGCGAGATATGGCAGATGAAAGCTCACCAAATGCGCGCTGCTGGAGGCGGTATATAAAATTTTCGGCGCGGAATGGTTCATGGCGTCCTCCGGTACGGTATTTTCTACACCGGATTATAACAGAAACCGTGGAAGAAACAAACCATTTGTGGTAAAATATAGCTGCGTAAGCGCGCGGGCGCGAACCACGCCGCGCGGCAAACCGTCTAAAAACTGACAAAACCTTCCTATACGGCGGAAAATGCGATGAAGAAACGAGAAACAAAAAAGACCGTCCTCTGGGCGGCAACGGATATGGCGCTGTCCGTGGCGGCGATGGCGGCGGCGTTTTTTATCCGGTTCGTGCTGTTCCGGGGCGAAAACCCGGTCGGCGGCTTCGGGTATCATATGCTCTGGGCGGGGCTGTTCTCGCCGGTGTACGCCGTGCTCTTCGGGCTGCTCGGCATCTACGAGCCGCAGCCGCAGCGCGGCTTCATCCACGAATTTGGAAACATCGTTCTCGGCTGCACGTTCGGCGTGATGCTGTATATCGATCTCATCTTCGTGTTCCGCGTGGTGGACTTTTCGCGCTGGATGATCCTTCTCTGCTATCTGCTGCTCATCGCGTTCACCGGCGCGCGCGGCTTTATTGCTCACCGCCTGCTCCGCCGGCAGTACCGCGCCGGAAATGGGCTGCGCCGCCTTGTCATCATCGGCGACGGCGCGTCGGCGCGCGAATGTCTGCGCCGCGTGAAGAAGGGACGCGACGCCGGCTGGACGGTCATCGGCAGCGTGGGCGTGTCGGCGCTCAGCGGCGTGCCGCATCTGGGCTCTTATGATTCTCTGCGCACGGCGCTTGAGACGAACGCGCCGGACGAGGCGGTGATCGCCATGGAGGAAAACCAGGCGGAACGGCTCGGCGGGATACTGCGCGAATGCGAGGATACCGGCGTGAAGCTCGCGCTGCTGCCGATCGGGTATGAATATATGTCGCGCCACCCGTATGTGGAGGAGCTGTGCGGCCTGCCGCTGGTGAACGTCCGGCGTGTGCCGCTCGACAATGCAGGCGCGGACATCGTCAAGCGTCTTTTTGATATTCTCGCGAGTCTTGTTCTCATTGTTCTCACATCGCCCGTCATGCTCGTCGCCGCGATCGGCACGCGCCTTTCCTCTCCGGGGCCGGTTCTGTTCCGGCAGGAGCGTATCGGCAAGGACAAGAAGCCCTTTTATATGCTCAAATTCCGCTCCATGCGCGTGAACGCGCAGTCGGACACGGCGTGGACACGCGACCATGATCCCCGCCGCACGGCGTGGGGGGCGTTCATGCGGCGCTACTCCATCGATGAGCTGCCGCAGCTCTTTAACGTCCTTGCGGGCGATATGTCGCTCGTCGGCCCGCGGCCGGAGATCCCGCGGTACGTCGATCATTTCAAATACAGCATTCCGCTTTATATGGTGCGCCATCAGGTGCGCCCCGGCATCACCGGCTGGGCACAGGTCAACGGTCTGCGCGGCGATACCTCCATCCGCGCGCGGGTGGATTACGATCTCTATTATATCGAAAACTGGTCGATGCTGTTCGATATCAAGATCCTGCTTATGACGCCGTTCAAAGGCGTGGTAAACCATCAGGAATCGCTGAAATGAGGGAGAAGCCCATGGAAAAGAGAGAAAACGGCGTGCGCGTGGAGCACCTCACCGGCGCGCTGCCGATGAGCGAGATGCTGGAAAAGTATGTGGACGTGGAAAAATTCCTCGGCTATTGCGCCGCGTGCCCGCGCTGCGGGCAGACGTGGTCCTGCCCGCCCTACGATTTTGACCCCGCGGCGGTCTGGCCGCAGTACGCCGCGGTCACGCTGTACGCCGTGCAGGTGTTCCCGGAGAGCGAGGAGGCGAAAGCCGCGGCGCTCGCCGACCCGGAGATGTTCCTCCGCCCGTACCGGAGAGCGTTTGACGCGCTGCTCGAAGAGCGGGAGCGGGAAACGCGCGGTTCCCTTCGCCTGGACGCCGGGCGCTGCCTCGTGTGCGAGCGATGCGCGCGCCGGGACGAGGAGCCCTGCCGGTTTCCGGAAAAGCTCCGCTATTCGCTCGAATCGCTCGGCGCGAACGTCGGCGCGCTCGCCACGGACAAGCTGGGCGCGCCGCTCCAATGGGGGACAAAGGACGCACCGCCGGAATACTTTGTACTGGTCGGTGCGGTGCTGACGAAGGGAGAATAAGGAATGCTCGAAAGCCTTTTTCAAACCTACGACTCCGTCATCGTGCTCGATACGGAGACGACCGGCGTGAACTGCAAATCCGACGAGATCATTGAGCTTGGCTTCCTGCGGCTCGACCGGGCGGGGGAGCGCACGGAGGAAGATTATCTTATCCGCCTCTCGCCGGGCCGCCGTCTGCCGCCGGTCATCACGCAGCTCACCGGCATCCGCGAGGATGAGCTTTTTCAAAACGGCGTGGAAAAGGACGTGGCTGCGGAGGCGTTCGTCCGTTCGCTCGCCGGAGAAAAGCCGCTCGTATGCGCGTACAACGCGCAGTTTGATCTGTGCTTCCTCTTTTACTTCCTGCACCGGCTCGGCTGCGACGGGGTGCTGCAAAAGGCGCAGTTTCTCGACATCATGGCGATCTACAAAGACCGGCGGGACTATCCGCACAAGCTCTGCAACGCCGTGGAGAGCTATGGTGTAGACGGCGTGAACTCCCACCGCGCCGTGGACGACGCCAACGCTGCGCTCGAGGTGCTGCTCGCCATGGAGCGGGAGCGCGGCGATATCGAGCGGTACATAAACCTTTTCGGCTACAACCCCAAATACGGCCCGCCGAAGCCGCAGATCGGCTCCGTCCGCTACGAGCCGCAGCCCTACCAGAGACAAAAGCTGCTGTACGAATAAAATAAGGCCCCCTTGTGTAAAGGGGGCTGTCTCGCCAAAGGCGAGACTGGGGGATTGTCGTGTTTCGGTAAAGTTTACAATCCCTCCGTCTTTTGCCTTCGGCAAAATCCACCTCCCTTTACACAAGGGAGGCATTCAGTTATGACTGCACCATAATTAAACGCACCCCCGCGGGAAATTTCCCGCGGGGGTGCGCTGTATCATTTTGTATTATCCGAGCTTCGCAAAATCAAAGAGCTCCGCGAACGCCTCAAGATCTTCCTTCGTGACCGGCTCCGGCATGAAGAAACTGTTGCCCTCCGTGCCGCCGAGCAGGTTGATGGCCACAAACGCCTTCGGCTGGTCGGACATCACGACGCAGCGGCTCGGGCCGAGCGAGAGCTGCACCTCGTCGCCGCGGGAGGTCGTGTAGATCCACTCCTCATAATCCTCGGCGCTGCCGATGTTCAGTGTGACCTCGGAGAACGCGCCCTTAACGTACCGGCCAAGCTGATATTCGTAGCTCTTGCCGGAAACGTTTGTGCCGTAGGCCTGGAAGGAGCCGTCCTCGTAAATATATCCGCTCACGGCGGTGCAGTCGGTAAGGAACGGTTCGGCGTTCAGCAGGGAGTAGAGCGTATCCTCGCTGTCAAAGTCCGTCACAGACGTGTGCAGCCGCAGATTATACTTGCGGGTGATCTGGTCGAGCTCGTTGGCCATGTCCTGCGTGGAGACGGAGTAGAGATCGTACTTCTCCGGCAGGCAGGCGGCGGTTTCCTTCGCCATGGCGGTGGTGTCGTACGACGCAAGGAAGTCCATCCACTCGGCGTTTGCCTTGAACTCCGGGCTCCCCGGCACGCCCTGCAGCGCGATGACCGTGCTGTCGCTCACCGGCTCCGCCGTGGCGGAGACCGCGGCGGGGGAGGCGTTCGGGTCGGTGACGGTGAGACTCTTCAGACCGAAAAAGTCCGTAGCCAGCGCCGTGCCGCCGAGCACCGCGACGAGCAGCGCCGCCGCGACGAGAGCGCCCGTGCCGAACCGGAAGCGCCGTATCTTCGGCTTTTCCTCCAGCGCGGAAAGTGTTTCCTTCATCCGTGCCTCAAACGATGCGGGAACCTCTTCAAACATATTGTCCCAGGAATCCCTCATACCGGCACCTCCTCACCCAAAACTTCGCGGAGCTTTCCGCGCCCGGCAAATAACCGGGATTTGACCGTACCCTCGGGGATCTGCAAAATACGGGATATCTCCCGTATGCTGAACCCCTCTACATAAAATAAGAGGATCGGCATACGGTAGATCTCTTCCAGGCCCATCACGGCGTCGCGCAGCTCGCGGTCGCCGCTCTCGGGGGCGACCGCCTCCGGCATCTCGTCGAGCAGAACGATCTTGCTCCCCCGGCGGCAGATGTCGTAGCATTCGTTGATAAGAATGCGCGTCACCCATGCGCGGAACGCGCCCTCGCTCTTGAGCGAATTGCGCTTTTCCCACGCCTTGCATATGCACTCCTGCACCGCGTCCTCCCGGTCAGCCTCGCTGCGGAGAATGCCGCAGGAAACGTGGTAGAGCGTTTTTTTCATGTCCATGATCTGGACGGTAAACTCTTCGGCTGTCATACGCAAACTCTCTCTGAAAGGCCTGCCGCCTTTCTGTAAAGAAAGACGGTTTTTCCCAACACGCGGTTCAGTAAAAAGCAAAAAAATTTTAAGATTATTTGAACATTTTCATGTTACCACATTCCCCGCGCGGAATCCACAGGAAAAATGAAAAAAGGGGCTTGACAAAACTGTATGAGTGTAGTAGTGTACTAATCGCTTAATACAGCAATACAACAAGGAGGGCTGGCATGGACTTTGCGATTCAGGGCTCGCGGCCGATCTGGCAGCAGCTCACGGAGCAGCTGGCGCGGCGGATCATCACGGGCGCGTATCCGCTGGGGGCGCGCTTTCCCGCGGTGCGGGAGCTGGCGGCGGAGGCGGGCGTCAACCCGAACACGATGCAGCGCGCGATCACGCAGCTCGAAACGCTCGGCCTCGTCACAACGAACCGGACGCTGGGCCGTACCGTGACGGAAAACGCCGGGGCGCTCGAGGAGATGCGGCGGCGGCTGGCCGTGGAGTGCACGGAAAACTTTTTCAGGGAAATGGGAGCGCTGGGCTATTCCCGCGGTGAGGCCGCGGACATGGCGCAGGCGGAAAGGAAAAAGAATAATGAATGAAGAACTGGTAAAATGCACCGGGCTGTGCCGGAGCTTTGAAGCGGTGCAGGCGCTGCGCGGCGTTGATCTGAGCCTTACATCCGGCAAGATCGTCGGTCTGCTCGGCCCGAACGGCTCGGGCAAGACGACGCTTATTAAGATCCTCAACGGCCTTCTTCAGCCGACGGCGGGCGAGGCGCGCGTTGCGGGTCTCCTGCCCGGCGTGGAGACGAAGGCGATCACGAGCTACCTGCCCGACCGGGGCTACTTCCCCGACTGGATGCGCGTCCGCGATATGATCGATATGTTCTCGGACTTCTATGCCGACTTTGACCGCGCCAAGGCGGAGGAAATGTGCCGCGTGCTCGGTCTGGAAGCAGGCAGAAGGATCAAAACGCTTTCGAAAGGCACGCGCGAAAAAATGCAGCTCATGCTCGTCATGTCCCGCCGCGCGCGGCTCTATCTGCTCGATGAGCCGATCGCGGGCGTCGATCCGGCGGCGCGCGAGTTTATTCTGCGCACGATCCTGACGAATTATAACGAAAACGGTACGGTACTCATTTCGACGCACCTGATCCTCGATGTGGAGCAGGTGCTCGACGAGGCGGTCTTCCTCCAGCAGGGACAGGTCGTCCTGCACGAGAGCACCGACAGCATCCGCGAGCGCACCGGCGGCAGCGTGGATGAGCTGTTCCGCAACATGTTCCGCGCGCCGGTCATGGGGAATGGAGGGGAATACAATGCTTGGTAAACTGATGAAATACGATCTGCGCTCGGGTATCCGCACGTTTTCGCTGATCTGGATCGGCCTGGCGCTGCTCGGCGCGATCAACGGCCTTACGATCCGCTTCGTGCTCGCGGGTGATACTCAGAGTGGGCTCGTGAGCTTCGTTTTCGGTGTCCTGCCGATGATCCTTCTCGTGGCTCTCTATGTGGCGATGGGTATTTTTGTCCTCGTTTTTATCATCGACCGGTTTTATAAGGGGCTTCTCGGAAACGAGGGGTATCTCATGTTCACGCTGCCCGTGACGAGCACGGCGCACATCGCCTCCAAAGCGCTCACGAGCATGATCTTTTCCGTGGCGAGCGCCATTGTCGCGCTGCTGAGCGGGGTGCTTTTGATGGCTGTGCTCACGCCGCTCAACTTCAGCGACGTTGCGCAGGCGTTCCAGGAAGCGGGCCGCTATCTGCGCGTAAACCCGCTGCCTGCCGGAACGTGCTGGGTCGTCGCGGAGTTCATCGTGTACACGCTCATCGCGGCGGCGGTTTCGATCCTGCAAATTTACACCGCCATCTCGATCGGTCATCTCGGCAAGAAGAACCGCGGATGGTTTGCGCTGCTTGCCTATGTCGGCATCAGCATCGCCTTCAGCATTATTATGAATGGGTGCATGTCGCTCCTCCAGTCCGATGCATTTCCCGATGTGCTGTTGAACTGGGAGTTCTGCTTGGACGATACCGGCTGGCATGTTCAGGGCGTCGGCATGATGGCCTCCACGATCGGCATCGGCATTGGTCTGGAACTACTCAAGGGCACGGGCTTCTTCTTCGCCACCCGCGCCATCCTCAGCAAGCGCCTCAATCTCGAATAAAGAAAAAACGATCCCGTCCGGAAAATTTCCTGACGGGATCGTTTGCGCGTAAAAACGCGGAAAACCGCAAAATCACGGTTGTATCACCGCGGTGTAAATGGAAGCGGTGGACGGCGGTCGGAACGTGCAGGTGCATATCAAAGAAACCATCCCCGCCGGATAGAGTTTCCGGCGGGGATGGTCGGTTATCCGGGATTCAACCCATGAACAGGCTGCGGCCTTCGCGGGCGAGGGTTTCGGCGGCGGCGTTGTCGCGCATGGCGAGAAACACCGTGTCGTTGCCGGAAAGGGAGCCGACAAGCCCCGGCAGGGGAGCAATGCCGTCCACGGCGGTGCACACCGCAGGGGCGAGCCCCGGCAGCGTCTTGATGATGACGAGATTCTGGCAGGCATAAACGCCTGTCACGGTCTGGCGGAGATTTTCCTTGAGCCCCTGGCTCATCTCCGGCGCGGGCGCGACCTCCGCCGCAGCGTACCGGCTGGTGCCGTCCGCGCTGCGCTGCTTGACGAGACGGAGCTCGCGGATGTCGCGCGAGAGCGTAGCCTGCGTGGTGTCGATGCCGCGCTTTTTCAGCTCGTCCATGAGCTGATTCTGCGTTTCAATGCTCTGCTCCGAAATGATTCGGAGAATGGTGCCCTGTCTTCCGGATTTCATTCTGTCGTCTCCTTTGCGGTTTCCGGTGCCCGGACGGGCGCCGTGCGGCGGCGTGCGCCGCGGCCCTTTCCGTGCGTTTCGCTGCCGTCTGTGCGCTGAAGGGTTATGCGGTCACGGAACTCCGTCGGCGTCATTTCCTTGAAGCGGTAGAAATTCATGTTGAACGTTTTGATGTTGCTGTAGCCGACGGCGACGGCAACGTCGATCACGAGATAGTCCGTCGATACGAGCATTTCGCACGCTTTATTGATGCGCGTGGAGTTGAGCAGCGTATCAAAGTTCATCTCGTTATAATAGAGAAGCAGACGGTTCATTTCCGGCACCGACACGCCGAATTCGGCGGCGACGCTTGCGGCGGTGAGCCGTTCGGTCTCATAATTTTTGTAGATGTAGTCCGTCAGCGCAAAGGCGATCGCCTTGTCGGAGATGTTGAACTTGGTGACGGCCTTGGAATAGATCTTGCGGTATTGCATCGGCGTGATGCCGACGCGCTGCGCAAAGTGCTTGGATACGTGCGAGGCGTCCACAAAGCCGCAGAGCCCCGCGATCTCGTCAAGCGTGAGATCCGTATAGATGAGATAGTCCGACGCCTTCTCCACGCGGATGCTGCTCAGGAGCTTCGAGAACGTCGTGCCGGTCATGCCGGCGATCTGCTTGGAGAGCGCCGATTCCGAAAGAAAGAACGCCTCCGCGACCTGTGAGAGCGTGAGCTTTTCCGCGGAATGGGCATAAATGTAGCTCAAAACGGACTGGTCCTTGACGGTCTCCTCCCGTCCGGAGTCCAGCTCGCCGCGGTGCGACATGATGTACCGGCGGTAAACGACCATCAGATCGATGAGCTTGTTGACCGTATAGAGCTGCGAAAACGGCTTGTCCGGAGGCTTGACACGCGTGGATTCCACGCCGAGCTCCGCCTTGAGATGCTCCATGATGCCGTCCACATACTCCGCCTGCACGCTGTCGAGATAGGCGACCGGCTCCACGGTGAGAAAGCGCAGGGGCTCGGCGGAAGCATCGCCCGAGCCGAGAACGCTCTTGAATACAGAGTTGAGATAGGAATAGTCGTATATGACCTTGATGAACTGGAGCGTTTCCGTCACTTCTACCGTGTCGGTGATCTTCCACGGCGTGATGGCGACGAGCGTGTTGGGCTGGAGGACGTACTCCTCGCCGTCAATGACGAGCTTTCCGCGGCCGCGCTTTACGTAAAGAAAGCGTGCCGCCTGATGGATGATCGCGCGGGTGGGCTTGTCGATCGCCTCGTAATCGAACGAGCAGATCACGGCGGGGTCGGACGCGGAGGCGCGGGCATCCTGGAGCATGGCTCGTCTGGGCATAATCTGCACCGTCCTTTTTTACAAATGACTGAAAAGTCTCGCAAACGTGCGGGCAAAGCGGGTGCGCTGCGGCGAGCCGCAGCCCTTCTCAAACAAGAGCAGGCGAAGCGGCTCTTGTTTGAAGAATACCGGTTGTACGCCATGGGGCATACAACCGGTATTTTACCATTAGATCATGCGATAACTCAAGCGGAAATTCAGCTCAGCACCGCCATCGCGATCGTAAGGACGACGCCGACGACGACGAACAGCGTGAGGAGCAGCTTCCACGCCCACTTCAGCCAGCTCTCGTAGGGGATGCGCGCCAGCGCGAGGCCGCCCATGATGAAGCCGCAGGTCGGGGTGAAGAGGTTGACGAAGCCGTTGGCGGCAACGTTGATCATGATGGAGGTCTCTACGCTCCAGCCCATGCCGGCGACGATCGGGGAGACGATCGGGGCGGACAGACCGGCGAGACCGGAGGAACTCGGAACAAGGAAGCTGAGACCGACGTGGAGTATGTAGTCAAGCAGACCGAACACGCCGGCGGAAACACCGGACTGGCTGAGCGCGGTGACGGAGGCTTCGACCAGCCAGGTGCCGAGACCGGTGGCGGCCATGATAACGCTGGTGGCACGAGCCATCGCGATGACGAGGTTGACGGAGACCATGTCGCCGAAGCCGTTGGCGATGAGCTTCATGAGCTGGCCCTTGTCCTCGAGACCGACGATGCCGATGATGATGCCCATGAGCAGGAACCAGGTGGCGGCGTCATAGAACCACCAGTCGCCGAGGCAGGCGCCGGTGAGCCAGGTGGTGGAGCTCGAGAAAGCGTTGTACATGGTTTCGCTCAGGCTGCCCCAGGGAATGAAGCCGAGGATCATCACGACGAAGGAGAGAGCGAACAGCCACAGCACGGCCTTCTGGCGGCCGGTGAGCTTCGCGGTGGTGACGTCCTTGCCGCCGTAAGCCTTCTGGCACTCGTCGAGCTGCGCGGCGGTGAGGATGGAGCCCTTGTTGGCGCGGACCTTCTTCGCATACGCGGTGACGAACAGCACGGAGAGAAGGTAGGAGACAAGCCAGAGAATGATGCCGATGACATAGGTGGTGCCCATGTTCACTTCGACACCGACGGAGGTCGCGGCAGCGACGGCAGCGCCGGTCGCGAACGGGTTGATGGTGGAGCCGAGAACGCCGGTGCCGGCGCCGAGCAGCACGGTGGCCGCGCCGACGATCGGGTCAAAGCCGGCGGCCATCATCGTGGCGGCGAGCAGGATGTAGAAGCCAACGGTCTCTTCGCCCATGCCGTAGGTCGTGCCGCCGACGGAGAACAGGAACATGAGGATCCAAACAAGCACGAGCTCTTTGCCGTGCAGCTTGCGGACGAGCGTGTGGATGCCGGTCTCAAGAGCGCCGGTGGCGTTCACGATGGCAAGGAACGCGCCGAGGCAGAATACGAACGTGATAACGTCAGAGGCGTCGGCAAAGCCGTTGACAGGCCCCATAAAGATGTCGCTGGCGGAGGCGCCGACGACTTCGGCGATCTCGCCGTTCTCACCGGTGTAGGTCTTGCCCGCTGCGAGCCACGTGGCGATCGACACAAGGAGCATAACGGCGAGCAGGATCGCAAATGTGCTGATGGATCTTTTGGTCTTCTTAGACATGATTTGAACCCCTCTCTTAAAATTTTGTTCGGACTTCGCTGGGAGATGCGAAACGGGACAAAAATTTGCTTACCGGGTAATGACCGTGCCGGTCTTGCCTTCAAGAGCGTCGGCGGCACGGGCCAGGGAAGTGATGAGCGCGGTTCCGCCATGGTCGTTGTTCTTCACGAACTCCATGCAGGACTCGACCTTCGGCAGCATGCTTCCGGGGGCGAACTGGCCTTCGGCGATATACTTCTCGCACTCGGCGATCGTCATGGAGGAAAGCTCCTTCTGGTCGGGCTTATTGTAATTGACGCACACGGCGTCCACAGCGGTGAGGATGATGAGACGGTCGGCACGCACGTCCTGCGCGAGCAGGGAGCTGGCGCGGTCCTTGTCGATGACGGCCGCGACGCCGCGCAGACCGTCCTCGGTCTCAACGACGGGGATACCGCCGCCGCCGACGGTGATGACGATATCACCGGCGCGCACGAGCTGATCGACAACGTTCAGCTCCACGATGCGCTTGGGGATCGGAGAGGGGACAACACGGCGGTAGCCGCGTCCGGCGTCCTCGACGAAGATGAAGCCTTTTTCCTCGGCGATCTTCTCGGCCTCTTCCTTCGTATAGAAGCTGCCGACGGGCTTCGTCGGGTGCTGGAAGCCGGGGTCCTTCTCGTCAACGACGACCTGCGTCACGACGGTGGCGCATTCCTTCTCCATGCCGCGGCTCTTCAGCTCCTGCTGAATGGCCTGCTGCAGGTGGTAGCCGATATAGCCCTGCGTCATGGCGCCGCACTCGGGGAACGGCATGAACGGCGTTCCGCCGCCCTTGTTGGCGGAGAACTCCATTGCCAGGTTGATCATGCCGACCTGCGGGCCGTTGCCGTGGCCGATGATGACTTCGTAGCCCTTCTCGACGAGATCAACGATCGGGCGGGCGGTGTTGCGGACAAGTTCGAGCTGCTGCTCGGGGGTCTTGCCAAGAGCATTTCCCCCGAGAGCGACAACAATTCTTTCAGCCATTGTTTCGATCCCTTACTTCAGCGTGGCGTACATCACAGCCTTGATGGTGTGCATACGGTTTTCGGCTTCCTGGAACTGGCGGGCCCGGTGGCCGAGGAACACGTCGTCGGTGACTTCCATCGCCTCAAGGCCGAACTTCTGGTAGATATCCTCGCCAACGGTCGTCTCACGGTCGTGGAAGGAGGGCAGGCAGTGCTCGAAGATCGCGGTGGGCTTCGCCATCGCCATGAGTTCCTTGTTGACCTGGTAGGGACGGAGCAGCTTGATGCGCTTCTCCCAGAGCTCGGCAGGCTCGCCCATGGAGAGCCAGATGTCGGTGTAGAGAACATCGCAGTCCTTCGCACCCTGCGCGACGTCGTCGGTGAACTCAAGCACCGCGCCGGTCTCGGCGGCAACGGCCTGGCACTTCTCGATCAGCCATTCCTCGGGCATGAGCTCCTTCGGGCCGCAGGCGCAGAAATGCATGCCGAGCTTCGCGCTGACGACCATGAGGGAGTTGGCAACGTTGTTGCGGGCGTCGCCGAAGAAGGTGAGCTTGCGGCCGCGCATATCGCCGAACTCTTCGCGGGCGGTCATGATGTCGGCGAGCATCTGCGTGGGATGGAACTGGTCGGTCAGGCCGTTCCACACGGGAACGCCGGAGTACTTCGCAAGATCTTCCACGACGGACTGCTTGAAGCCGCGGTACTCGATGCCGTCAAACATGCGGCCGAGGACCTTCGCGGTGTCGGCGAGGGATTCCTTCTTGCCCATCTGGGAAGAGCCGGAATCGAGGAACGTGACGCCCATGCCAAGATCACGCGCGCCGACTTCAAAGGCGCAGCGGGTGCGGGTGGAGGTCTTCTCAAAGAGCAGAACGATCTGCTTGTCGGAGAGCCACTTGTGCTCCACGCCGTTGTTCTTCAGGCGCTTGAACTCAACGGCAAGGTCGATGAGGTAGTTGATCTCTTCCGGGGTGAAGTCAAGAAGAGTGAGGAAGCTTCTGCCGCGAATGTTGAGACCCATAATATTTTACCCTCCTATAGGAAATGATTGTAATGTGTGTTATATGAATGGGTTTATTCAGCGAATGAAAATTATTCGGCGCGGATGATCGGCATGGACATGCAGCGCGGGCCGCCGCGGCCGCGGGAAAGCTCGGCGGACGGCATTTCGAGGACCTGGATGCCCTCGTCGCGGAGAATGGCGTTGGTCACGTCGTTGCGCTCGTAAACAACGATCTTGCCCGGCGCGATGCACAGCGTGTTGGAGCCGTCGTTCCACTGCTCACGGGCCGAGGCGATGAGATCGTCGCCGCCGCAGTTGATGAGCTTGACGTGGTCGGTGCGGGTGTACTTCTCGAGAATGTCCTCCAGCTTGGAGTCGATGCGGCGGATGTGGAGATCGGTCGGATCGCTCACGCCCGGGGTGATCTCGTAAACGGTGAGAGGCCCGAGGATCGCCGGATGGATCGTGTACTTGTCGTAGTCGATCTGGGTGAACACGGTGTCGAGATGCATGAACGCGCGGCAGCTCGGGATATCGAACGCGAGCACGGTGCGGATCTTCGCTTCGGGATCGGCGAAGAGATTGCGGGACGCTTCCTCGATGGCGTCCGGAGAGGTACGCTGGGAGATGCCGATCGCGAGCGTGTCCTCGGTGAGGTTGAGCACGTCGCCGCCCTCGATGTTGGCGTGGCCGTCGCGGTCATAGTAGCGCTTGACCAGACCTTCAAAATCGGGGTGGAAGCGGAAAATGTAGTCGGCGTAAATGGTCTCGCGGCAGCGGGTCGGGAAGCGCATCTTATGCAGGAACACGCCGGTGCCGACGGACGCGAACGGGTCGCGGGTGAAGTAGAGGTTGGGCATCGGATCGACGATCAGATCATCCGCCGGAGCGATCAGATCCTGCAGGGAATAAGCGGAAGCGCCGCCCATTTCCTTGAGCGTGATGCCTTCCATCGTCTTTTCGACGAGCGCCTTACCTTCAAAATTGCCGATGAGGTACTCATAGAGCTTGTCCTGCCAGCGGCGGGTCTTGATGTTGCCCTCGGAGAGCCACTGATAAAGGAAGGGCTTCGTCTGCTCGGGATGGAGCTTGAGGACTTCCGCCATCAGGTCTTCGAGATACACGACCTCGGTGCCGTTGCTGCGCAGGATCTGCGCGAAGGCATCGTGCTCCTGCTGGGCGACCTTGAGGAACGGGATATCGTCAAAGAGAAGCTCCGGAAGACGGTCCGGCGTCAGATGAAGAAGTTCACGGCCGGGACGGTGAAGAAGCACTTTTTTCAGCGGCTTGATCTCGCTGCGAACGCAAATACCTTTCATGATTTAAATCTCCTACATAGTGTTTTTGGCTGCGCCGGTCCGTAGCGCTTCCGCACCGGCACAGTGATTTACTATCCTTATCATATCCGACGAAACCTGAAATATTGGAAGAACGGTGCGGGATAAATTGTATATTTCTGCACTTATCGTTGTACAGAAAATCAACAGTTTTGCGCTTTTTCGGCAGTCATTTTCCGTGCTTTAGTTTCGTAAAAGAACGAAAAAACCCGCCGGAAAAATCCGGCGGGAATGAAAAAAATAATGAATACTGGGGAATACACCCAAAAACAGTCCGAAAAATTGGAAATATCGTTGGCGAAAGTCCCGGAACGCAAGAGAAAAGCCGCCTTTCGGCGGCTTTTCTCTTTTTCGTTTCGTATCAGCCGCCAAGTCGGCGGTTGTACGGTTTGATTTTTTGTGAATTGTATATTTTTTGTATTTTGTGCAGTTTGTGAAAATTCACGGGCTGGAAATCACATGGTCTCCGGGGCGGAAACGCCGATGAGCTGGAGCGCGTTTTTGAGCGTGATCATCGTCGCCTTGATGAGGCCGAGACGCTGGTTGGTGAGCTCGGGATCGTCGGGATTGTTGACCTTCGTGGAGTTATAATAGCTGTGGAACACCTTGACGAGCGAGATGATATACTCGGTCATCTTGTTCGGCTTGCGGTTGAGCGCGTCGGCGGCGACCTCCTTCGGGAACTCGCTGATCATCTTGAGCAGCTGCAGCTCCTTCTCGTCGGTCAGACGGTCATAGGAATCGACCGGCTTGAACTCGGGGATCTGGGGATTCTTGAGGATCGAGCACATGCGCGAGTAGGCATACTGGGCGTAATACACGGGGTTGTTGTTGTCCTTGGAGCGGGCGAGCTTGAGATCGAGATCCATGTGCGTCGCAACGTCCTTGGAGACGAAGAACCAACGCGCGGCGTCCACGCCGATATCCTCGCACAGCTCGCGGATGGTGATCGCGTTGCCGGTACGCTTGGACATTTTGACTTCCTTGCCGTCTTCGACCATGCGGACCATCTGGATGAGGTCGACAGAGAGCGTGCCCTCCGGATAGCCGAGCGCGGTGAGGGCGTTCTGCATACGGGTGACGTAGGAGTGGTGGTCGGCGCCCCAGAGATTGACGAGCAGCGGGTAGCCGCGCTCGATCTTATAGACGTGGTTGGCGATGTCAGGTGTCAGGTAGGAGAAAGTGCCGTCGCTCTTGCGGAGGACGCGGTCCTTGTCGTCGCCGTAGTCGGTGCTCTTGAACCAGAGCGCGCCGTCCTTTTCGTAGGTGAGACCCATGTCGGCCATGTGCTGCAGGCAGTCGTTGATGCGCTTGGCGTTGTTCTCATAGAAGAACGTCTCATGCATCCAGCTCTGCATCGTGACGCGGTAGGCCTTGAGATCGCGGTCGATCTTTTCGAGCTCCTTCTTCTTGCCGTAGTCCATGAAGTGCGCGAGGCGCTCCTTCGGATCGGCGGTGAGCCACTTGTCGCCCTCTTCCTCGGCGAGCTGCGCGGCGATGACCTTGATGTCGTCGGCGTGGTAGCCGCCCTCGGGCAGGGGGTATTCCTTGCCGAAGTGCTCAAAGTAGCGGGCGGTGAGCGATTCGCCGAGCATGACGATCTGGTTGCCGGCGTCGTTGACATAGAACTCACGCAGCACGTCCCAGCCGCTGGCCTCCATCATGCGGGCGATGCAGTCGCCCCAGGCGGCGTTGCGGGCATGACCGCAGTGCAGATCGCCGGTCGGGTTGGCGGAGACCCACTCGAGCAGCAGATGCTTGCCCTTGCCGGACTCGTTCTTGCCGTAATCGTCGCCGGCGGCGATGACATCGTTGATAACGGCGGTGAGGGCGCTCGCCTTGAGCTTGAAGTTGATGAAGCCGGGGCGGGCGACGGTGATGGATTCACACTCGGGCAGAAGCTCCGCAAGCTTGGCAACGAGCGGCTCGGCGATCTCCATCGGGTTGCGTCGGAGAGTGCGCGACAGCTTCATCGCAATGCTGGTGGAATAGTCACCCAGCTTGGTGTCCTGCGGCGTCTCAACGACGAGCTGGCCTTCCGCCACGTCCAGATCATAGACCTCTTTTACGGCCTTCTGCGCGGCGGCGTAAATCTTGCTTCCAAAGTCGTTCATTCAAATACTCTCCTTACACTTATATACTGCCGTAGAATGAATGCGAGTATACATACATCTCATTACTATATCATAAAATGCCCTTTATGCAACCCCTTTCTGCCGAAAATCGTTGTACAGCGGCGTTTTTCGATTGACAGTACGGGGGATTTGTGGTAACTTTTTTGAGCATGCAGCCGTTCGGCGCGCCATGGGGAATTACCGAAGCGGACATAACGGGGCGGTCTTGAAAACGGGAGAGTATTTTGGAAGCCGTTTTTCAATTTCCCCTGTGTTTTCAACGGGTTGCGGCGACAAGAAGTTAAGAGAAAATCGGGATTTCTCTCCAAGTTTCTCTCCTTTTTCCGAGAAACGTTGGAGCGGGAATACATTTGGAGATGTACCCAAGCGGTTGAAGGGAACGGTCTTGAAAACCGTGAGGTCGGCGTAGAAAACCGGCGCGGGGGTTCAAATCCCTCCATCTCCGCCAGTCAGAGCAAAGTTCGCTTTGCTCTGATTTTTTATTCGCCGCATCAGGAAATCGCGTTCAAAGCGTCCTGTAAACCGTTAGTCATAGCCGCTGCCGAGAGCCGTTTGGAATTGCATTCCAGATGCGCATAGACATTGGCTGTGGTGGAAAAGTCGCTGTGACCGAGCCATTCCTGAATCTGCTTCATGGGGACACCGTTGGCCAGCAGCAAACTGGCACAGCTGTGACGAAGATCGTGATAGCGAATTTTCCGCAGGCCATGCTTCTTCAGCAGCTTTGCAAAGGCTTCGGTGAGATAATGCGGGGAGAGCAGCCGTCCCATTTCATCCACACAGATGTACCCCAGATAGTCCTTGTTATAGCTTTTGCCGCACATACGCTGAAATTCGTTCTGCTGTTTCTGCTTATGCAGCAAAAGCTCCTTGAAAGCCGGGATCAGGGGCAGCGTTCTCATGCTGGATTTCGTTTTGGTTATGTCCTGAGCCTTCTGTACTTGCTTTCCGTCAATGTAACAGGATACAACCGTATGCCGGATGGTGATCGTGTCGTTCTGGAAGTCGATGGCATCCCATTTCAGGCCGATAGCCTCGCTTCTGCGCAGACCATAAAACGCTCCGAGAAAGATGGGGATTTCAAACTTACTCCCTTTTGCAGCTTCAAAGAGCTTCTGGACTTCGGCACTATCGTAAAAGCTGCCGACAAATGGGGCAGCTTTCGGACGATCCACCTTATCCACCGGGTTGGCATCGATCAGTTCGATTTTTACGGCATACTTCAGCGCCCGGTGCAGCAGCGTGTGATAGTGGATCACCGTTCTTGCAGAAACCCGTTCCAACTGTTTCAAATAGAATGCTTGAATGTCAATGGCTTTCAGTTCGGCGAGTGGGATCGCCTTCCTCTCAAAATAGGGAACAACAATTTTCTGTACAATGGACGAGTAAGAAGCATATGATCTGCGAGTTCCCAGCCGTGGTAATTCTCGTCTGACCACATTTTCCAGAACCGAAACTCCTCCTCAGACGAAAACTGCTCGGGCGTGAGCGGATGATCCTGCTCAAAGGCGTCCGGGCAGAGGATGGCGCGGCTGTTCCGCTTGTTTCGTGAATACAGGCTTTTCCTATCGTGCATTGTATGTACCTCCGATTGTTTTTGGCGGGGAAACAATCGGGGAGGGACTACGGGTATGCAGCGATCCAGCATTGCCAGCGCGAGATAAACCAAAAGCACCCTTTCCGTGATATGTACCCCCAATACTGGGTGTCCAGTATTGGGGGTACATATCAAGACAGCCGCAACGTTTTGTCTTTCCGGCTTGTGGCAGGGGTTACCCTACAATGGTTTCCTTGCCGCAGTCGCACCGGCATTTCCAATTTCGTCCCATTGTCCCAGCAGCTCTGTATTTCCCGTATGGACGCAGCGGTCATAGAACAATTCTCACACGTGGGTTAATTCCTTTTCGTTGGTTACGTAAATTGATTTTTCGCATCACAGGATCTGGGGAGAGTAGGAGACGGCCAGCCGTCCGTCCCTATCCCGGGACACCTGAATCTCCACTGGATTATTTCCGGCCCATTCCGGATTCTTCGCAGCGCTTTCCTTCCACTTTTGGATAAACGCCGCCGTTTCTCCGAAAAGCAGCGCCTCCGCGCTCTTTCTGGCCGCCGCGGCTTCCTCAATGCTGTCGTATGTGCCGAGAAAATATTGCTTTTTCTGAAATACGATCTTCGCCAGATACTTGCCCCGCACCAGATAAACGCCTTTATAGCCGGTGGTGTTCTCGCGGGGGAGCTTTTGACTTTGGATCATCTCCAGGCTTGTCCCGCCTACATGGGTCAGAAGAGTACCAAGCTCCTGATCGTGCTCCTTCTTCCGGCAGCCGCAGCTCTGCTGGCCGCAATACATCAGGTTGTTGTAGGAAACATCCGGCTCGTTGCCGCAATCACAGCGGCAATGCCAGATCACGAAGCCTTTTGCGTCACGCTTTTTCGTTGGGTACATCGCGGTCAGCCGGCCGAAGCGCTGCCCGGTAATATTGGAAGTAGCATAGCTCCTCACACTTTTGCAGCCGCAATGGGTCTTGCGCCCGGACACGAGCTCCGCTGCCGTGGCCTCGCAGGTGTAGCCGCAGCTGCACAGGCACGTCCAGTACGCCCCCATCTCGGTACGCTTTCTGCTGCGGCCGATCACACGCAATTCGCCGAAGGTCTGCCCAAGTAAATTGTAAGCCGTTGCCTGGTAAGCCCGTTCTTTGCGCAGGCAGCCGCAGCTCTGGGAGCCGCCATATTTCAATGAACGCTCCAGTACATACCTTTCCGTACCGCAGTCGCAGCGGCAAAGATATTTCTTTTCGCCCCGCGCTGAAAAAACATATCTGTCCAGAATGGTCCAGCGTCCGAAACGCTGTCCGGGATTAAATCCGTACTCTATTTTCTTCATACCAAGTATTCACACCTCCCCGTTGGTGCGCTCGCAGAAGACGGTGACGCGCTCCGTCGTGTCCCAGTTGCAGGTGTAGAGCGTAAGTGCGTAACCTCTGTTCATCACGGCGTCCGAATCGTCCGGGGAAACGCTTGTCAGTTCCCGCACGGTATAGGTAAATGCGTTCCCGTCCACATCCGTAAATGTTACGATGTCGCCCAGTTGAAGCTCGAACAGAACGCCAAAATGCGTATTGTAGTTATGCCCCGCCACAACGAGATTGTCATTGTACACGCTGCCGGTGTGCCGACAGGGGGAGATCTCCAAGGCAGGAAAGCTCCACGTTGCCGCGACGGGCATCGTGAGACCGTAGCCCGGAAAATCGAGATAGCCGATGTAGTCGTAGGCGCCGGAGTGCACCGTCGGCATATCGAGCGCCGGAGGCGCGGGCAGGCCGTTCGAGCCGCTCCCCGTTCCTGCGGGGGACGGCATTCCGGGAGACGACGAGACGTCAGGTGCGGGAGTCGTATCGGTCTCATCCTTTGCTTCGCGCTCAGTCATGGCGTCTTCCAGCTGTTGAAGCGTTTTTTCCGCGTTTTCCCCAGCCTTTTTATCTTCTATACGGTTATGAAAAAAAAGGAGTAGTGCGGCAAACACCAGCACTACTCCCGCTGTCAATAAGAAGAGCCCTGTTTTGTCAAGCCTTTTCATTCTTCTTTTTCTGGGAAATGACTACGAGACCGCAAACAATCAACGCCGCTCCCAACGTGCCGAAAACGGCGATCGGCCAGTTGAGTTGGCCAGTAGAAATCAAAGGATCCTTGTTGTTGAAGCCCTCGACCGTAAAGAGCCAGTCCACTTCACCAACACGGTAGGCGTACTCGTTGCCGAGCTCCGCGGGAACATGAAGCACCGCTTCGAGCGTTGCGCTCTTGCCCTTGGCGAAGGTGCCGAGAAGGACACTATCGGTGAGCTGCGCGCTCTTATCGGGCGAAGCGGAGAAAATACTCTGCTTCGTGCCGTCCGCATTCACGAGATAAATTTCCATCGAGAGCTCGGAGAGAAAGTCCGCCATGGTGGCGACGGTCTCGTCGCGCTCACCGTCTACGTTCTGCTGATCCTTGCCGTCCGTGTTCTCATACGCCTCGTCGTAGGTGAGCGGGTTGCCCTGCTCATCGTGCGGCACGGCGCGGATGTAGAGCTTCACATAGTCAAAGCCGTTGACGCTGTTTTTGATTGTGATGGTCTCGGTGCGCTCGTCGCCGGGCATGACGTCTTTAAAATTATTAAAGAGGTCTGTGTCCGTGTAGCCGCTGCCGGTAGTCTCGATCACAAGCCCGCTGGTACCGTCGCGCCGGACGACCGCGTCTGCGGCGAGAGCCGGGACGGTCAGCACTGCAACGGCTATGAGAACCAGCCCGAGAGAAAGGAGCCTGTTTGTCATTTTTTTCATGTTCCAGCTCCTCCTTAGTTCCCGGGGGCGGGTGTTAGCTTGCCATCGACGATAGTCGCACCCCATGCCTGCTGAACGGCTTCGGCGGGTTCGCTCTGGATAGCTTCTGCCAAAACTTCAACGGAAAGCGTATATTCCGGATTTTCCGGGTATGTAACCGCACAGTCCAGAGGGCGCTCTTCTGTTGAACTGCCGGGGGAAACCGGCAGCGAATAGTAGAAATATCCGTCCGCGCCTTTATTCCAGTAGTTGCCCAAATTTTCTGTCAGAGTATAGGAGTAGCCACCGGGAACAGAGACGGCAACCTTTCCGTCCGCATCGCGCCACGTTACAACATAGGTGGCGCGGATATAGGCGGCAGTATTGCCGGTGTTTTTGATCTGCACATTTTCCTTCGAGCCTGTTACCTCGCAGGAAACCTTGGCATACTCGAACGTGCTTTTTATCGGCTCTGTTCTGGCGACCAGAAAGGCAACAGTCGTACCAACTGCTATGCCGATCAAAAGAATCATGGATAAGAGCAAAACTGCTGCTCTGTTCGTGGGGAATCGGGGCTTGCTGTCTTTTCTGCTATGTGCTCCCGGATACATAATCGCCGTCTCCTTTCTCGATTTTCAGAGCACGCTGTACGCATTGCCGCTCAGCCATTTGGAATTGCTGACGGTGTTTGTAAATCTGACCTCATTGGTCTGCGCACCCTGCAAGGTTATACTCTTAGAGCCGCTGGTTGTGCCGCACCGCCAGTTCCAATTGGTTTCTTCTGTGACAGTATAGGAGGCGATTTTTAAATTCTTTATTGTCACAGAGCTGTTTCCGTTAACCGCTACTTTTATCCCGCTTTCCGGCAAGTCTCCGCCGGTAACAACATAGATGAATGTCTGATTCACATCCGCAATCCAGCCGTCCTGCTTGATGGTGAGATCGGCCACGGCGTAGTCAAACTTGGCGTAGTACGTCGCGGCTTCATAGCCCATGACGGGGGATTCTGCCGTGCCGTAATTCTTGGTCTTGTCCGGTTTCAGCATATTGTCAGTGACCCAGCCTGCATTCACGGCTTCAGTGCAGGCTTCATTTTTGTACCAGCCGACGAACTTGAAGCCAGGATTGGCGGTGGGAGTGGAGCCGACCGCTGTGCCGCTCTTTTCCATCACGGTTTCGCTCGCCGAGTCAACGGAGCCGAAGCTCGCACCCGCAGGGCCGACAGGCACATAGTTGATATTCACTGTCTCTTTAGTCGGTCCTTCCGTAGTCGGTTCTTCCGTCGACGCGGTCTTCTTCACATACAGATCAAACTGAACATATGCGCCGACGTTCTCCTGCCCATTGCCATCCAGGATTCCGCTTGTGAAGGCAAAGTCATCATAGTAAACATTCTCATCACACACCGTAGTTATCTGGGTTACGTTAGTCCCTTCTTTCCAGTTTCGGATTGTCTTGGACACATTATTCAACTCATACCCACTATTTCCGGCAGGCTCAATCGTAAAGCGGATCGGATACCCCTGATTATCTGCTTTACGCTGAAGAATGACATGGTTATTATCGCGACCGTCGCCCAGATATGCAGTGTCATACGCATTATCATCCGGATCCTTTACAACGGTGTACGGCACGTCAATATACACGACGCCGCTCGCGTCCGATGTTCCGGTAAACATGACCAGTCCGTCGCTCCACTCAGGCAACGGGTCATTTTCTCCGTAATACGGAGAGTAAAGATCGCGCCGCACCTCAACAGGCACACCCGGCTGCAGTGTTGCGTTATTGTTATCGTCTACGCAAAAGACGTTGATTTTAATGTGGATCTGTCTCGCCGCAGGCTCTGTGACAGGGCTGTCGGTTCCCTCAGCCGCCGCAGCAGTTCCCATAACCGACGTATAGAAAGGACAGCCCTCCCCGTGTGGCCCGCCCTCGGCGGGCTGTGGGTCGCAGGTGCAGCCCTTTTCTTCCACAGAGTTCTCCGGCGTGGGGACCGGGGTATCTTCCGCGAGTGTCAAATTTTCATTCTCGGCAGACGGATCGCCGGAAAACGCCAGCGTGCCGGGAAGTGCCATGCTGATAATCAGGGTCAGACAAATGATTAGTGCGATTCCTTTTTTGCGCGTCATATAGCTCCCCCCCTTACACTTTCGGCCAGCCCTGCGCGTCCATGGCAGTATTCCCGTTGTTGGCGCTCTGCGTGGCCTGCGCGAAAATATCAATCGTTGCCGTTGCATTCTGATACGCGTTGCTCATATCGGCATGAAAGCTCACGGCAGTGCAAACCGGCGCTGTGACCTCTCCGGGCTTTAAGACTTTGTTGTAATAATAGTAGCCGTCCTTCTCCGTCCAGTCGGCAGTGTTGCACGCCAGCTCCACCAGAGAAGCATCCGGTGTGATGCTCCCGGTCGGAAGAACGATCTTCTTATCCACCATCACCCGCACCCACGCGTCGGATACGCCGGTGTTTTTGATCTCCACGATTTTGGTAACGGTGGTTTCGGGCATCACGCCGGTCACATCTTCAAAGGGCTTTGTTCTCTCCTCGTCCGCCCATTCCTGCACCGCAATCTGCACGCCGCCGGTTGTGATGACGTTGTGCGCCTTGCTGTCCGCGGTGAAGTACGCAATGGTTTCGGCAGCAAACAGGGAGAAACAGAGGGCCAGCACCGACAGAATCAAAAATTTTCGCTTCACAGTTCTTCTCCTATCAAGCTATAATTGGGAAGACCTTCCCCGGATCAAAAACAAAACCGCATGGCCGAGTCAGACCATATGAGAACACCCGTGTTTGCCGGGTGCTCTCATATGGTCTGTACCCCGAGGGGTACAGACCACAGAGGTAGGGA
>OIXA01001640.1_pt1 | contig 27773 bp, 31 predicted proteins | sample 1587721 | NCBI WGS metagenome assembly OIXA01 (sample SAMEA3888900, study PRJEB22519) | human gut metagenome | biome: human gut; feature: human-associated habitat; material: faeces | place: Denmark | collected 2013
AAGTTGCCTTCAACTTGGAATCAAAAATACAAGTCGTCCTTAATCGGATGCTTACAAATAACGCAACTCTTGTATAACAGAATCAAGAAATAGAAATGGCGAGTTATAATAACAAAAATAGTGTATCAGGTCTGCAAAAGATTTCGATGGCCTTACTTGCTTGTTTACCTCTTTTGGCTTGGTACGCGATACCCTTCCCGGTAGGTTTAGGGTATGCATTAGTTTTGTTCCTATCAGCATATTGCATCGTCCGGGCAAAATTCAGAATAAATATGTTGCCTTTAGCTTTCTGGTGTGTGTTTGCCTATATCGCTGTTGTTTGGACATATAGAAGTGGTTTCCAACTATGGTCCTTATTCCCGCCAGGAGGTTGGTTGTTTTTCATTTTCTTCTTGGCGCTGGTCTGGGGTGTGATGAACTTTGATTTGGACCAGTTGATCAAGTATATGCGATGGGTAGTTTGGATTTCTGCAGCTCTGTTCTGGATTCAATTCATACTGAAGCTCAGCACTGGTTCAGCTATGTTCTGTTTTGTGCCAAACCTCACCGGAGCATTCACGTATGAGGGGATGTCTTATGCGGAACTGGCTGCCATTCAGTTAAGCGGTTCCAGGCCTTGCTCAATCTTTTTGGAACCATCATACATGGCACACTACTATGTATCATATCTCGCTCTGGTTTGGTTCGCGAAGGATGCAAAGACAAAAGTGTTGAGCAAGGAGATTGTCTTTATTATCATTACCTTGATTGCATTGCAATCCGGATCCGGAATGGTCGCACTTGTTGCGCTATCTGTCGTAAAGCTATTTTCTTTGTATTGGAATGCAGGCAAAGCGAAGAGAGTTGCACTGATTCTTTTCAGTATTCCTTTGATAGCCGCAGCTGTCTATTTTTATGTTGGAAGTGAATCGGGACAGGATATGATATCTCGTTCAGCAGAGTTTTCTACTGAAGGGAGCAGTGGACATACTCGTGTTGTCGCTGGATTTGTGATGTTCGATCAATTGGATTTTAATGAACAACTCTTTGGCATCCCGGATGCTAAAGAACGTTTCGGCTTGGATCGGTGGGATGGCAGCGTTGCCTACTTTGCTAATGGTTTTCAAACGATACTTCTTTCTCTGGGATATGTCGGTGCATTACTATATTTGTTATTCTACATTCTCCTTTTCCGTAAGGTTAATCTTTATTCAAAGATGTGTCTCATCATTTTGTTGTTGATGAGCCTTCTGGAATCGAATTATCTTAATCCGTTTATGATGTTACTAACTATTATACCTTGTGCGGATTATTATAGTAACTGGAAACAATGTAAAACATCATAGAATGAAACTATTATATATTTCCACCCCATCCTTTGCAGATTGCGATTTCCCATTAGTAAAGGAGTTGCAACAGAAAGGTGTTGATGTAACATATCTGATTCTGTTACCTCCTTTCCAATTGAGGACCACATTGTTCGACATTAAGAAGCAGATTGGCAGGACCGGAATCTTCCCTGCCACTATGTATGAAGAACTGAAGCCGTATGAAGATTATATGGACATGAGTAAGGTACTTGTGGCCAATCGTACTGGTCAGAGCGGTTATTCCCTTTCATTCTGGAAACACAAATACGATTTGTACCGATTCATCAAGCATGGAAACTTTGACCTCATCCATACGGATGTAATGCTTTCCTCTGGGCTCAGTTTTATTTATAGTATGGGAGTGAAGTGTGTCCAGACTGTACACGACCCTTTCCCGCATTCAGGGGAGACAAGTCGCAGAAAAACCGCTACTTACCGTAACGTGATGAAACGTGCAAGGTACTTCGTACTGCTTAACAACAGGCAGCAAGATGATTTTTGCAAAATGTATGACATAGATCCAACTTCTGTTCTAATCAACCGCCTAGGTGTCTATGACAACATTAAGTCTTTTGTTCAGCCTGGACAGTCTGTCAAGAAAAACAACATTCTATTCTTCGGAAGGATATCTCCGTACAAAGGAATCGAATACCTCTGCGAGGCAATGAAGTTGGTAAGAAAGCGGGTTCCTGATGCTACACTCACGATTGCGGGAGGCGGTAAGATGTATTTCGACATTAAGCCGTATGAGCGATCAGGCTACATTGAATTACAGAACCATTATGTCGATATGGCTGAACTTGCATCACTCCTTTCATCTTGTGAACTTAGTGTATGCCCATATACTGATGCAACTCAGAGCGGTGTCATTATGACCAGTTTCTCTTTGCACAAACCAGTAGTTGCTACGAATGTAGGAGGGCTTGGTGAGATGATAGAAGACGGCAAAAGCGGTTTATTGGTTCCTCCCAAAGATTCCGATGCCTTGGCATCTGCCATTATCTCCCTTCTTAAGGACAGGGAGAGGCTAAACGCCATGTCTCGATATATCTGTGAAGAATATGAGCAGGGTGATCGTTCGTGGAGCGCAATAGCAGACAAGTATATTTGTTTTTACAAAAGAATATTGGAATAAATAGCTATGAGTTCATTAAAGAATGCGTTAAAACTATTAGGTCAGGATTATCACAGATATAAGACAAATGGAGGTTTTTCGTCTTTCCTGAAAACTTATTATCTGCAACGTGGATTCAGATATACCGTCTGGCTTCGCCTATCAGCTGTCAGTGGGCTGGTTGGTATAACCGCCAAAATAATTCTACACCATCTCTCCTCAAAGTTCTGCAATGAGATACACTCCTGCACACGGATTGGTGGTGGGCTTTATCTTGGCCATGGATATGGAATAGTGATACACCCAACGGCTGTGATAGGAAGTAATGTCAATCTGTCGCAATTTACGACAATAGGTTCGAACAAGGGGAAGGCTGCAACAATTGGAGATAATGTATATGTTGGCCCCGGAGTTTGCATCGTGGAGGATGTTACTATAGGCGAGGGCTCGACAATTGGAGCAGGTGCCGTAGTTACAAAGAATACCCCCCCCCATTCAGTGTCTGTAGGTGTTCCTGCTAAGGTGATAAAAATTAAATTCGAATAGAGTATGAAGATTGTTCACATGGTTGCTTCCCTAAAAGGTGGCGGCATACAAAATTTAATCCTTTCTCTTGTTCCCGAACAGGTAAGGTTGGGGCATGAGGTCTCCGTTATTGTAACAGACGAAGATAATTTGGCATACAGCAATAAGAACAAAGAATTCCTGCAGAATTCTGGCGTTTCGGTATATAACCTTGACCGCAAGGTTAGTGATAAGATATCTTTTTTCAAAACATGGATCGCTGCAAGACGTTTGGTGGGTAAACTTCATCCTGATATCGTTAATTCGCATGGGATTTATTGCCATAATGCATCCTCATTTGCTGTCTTTGGAAAATCTATCAAGCATTGCTGTACAATTCATAATGCGCCAGAAAAGTGGGGATGGCTGCCAAAAATCATGAATTACAATGTTCCTTTGATTTTCTGTTCAGATGCAGCGCTTCAATTGAGAGGTCAAAGCAGTAAAATGATGGTAGCTGTTAACAATGGTATTGAACTTAACCGCATACGAGTGTCCGAGACTGTTGATTTACACGAAGAATTAGGGATTCCACAAGAAGATAAAATTGTAGTGTTGGTTGGCTCTACCAGACCTCAGAAGAATTATTCATTCCTCATAAAGATTGTTGAAAAGATGCAGGATGAGCATGTACATTTCTGTATATGTGGCGGTGAATATAAAGTAAACCGTAAAGGCGGCAACAATAATATGTATATATCCTTAGATGAATTCAAGAAATACAGAAATATTCATTTATTAGGGTTAAGGAATGATGTGCCTGCTGTCTTGAATGGAGCAGATGCTTATTTGAGTTGTTCAGTCCGTGAAGGTCTTCCAATATCCGCTTTGGAAGGATTCTTTAGTGGGATTCCGTGTGTGTTATCACCAATTCTTCAACATACAAACATTGCCGGAGGAATTGCCCAATGTTATATCCCGAAAGCTTTTGAGCCCCAATCTTTTATCAAATCGATATACCAGGCTGTGAACACAGATTGCTCTCATGATGTCATATATGAAAGTCGTAAGGAAACATTGAAGAAGTTCTTAATTGACAGGTGCGCAAAAGAGTATATTGAGTTTTACGAAAAGATTTTGAATAAATAGATGATAACTAGCTGCCAAAACATAAACCATACCCTCAAGCACGATCTCTGCACGGGCTGTGGCATTTGTGAGGGTGCGTGTCCTTGCGGTGCCATTACTACAGTGGTTGAAAAAGGCAATTTCCGTCCTGTAGTTGATGCTGGTAAATGCACTAATTGCGGACGTTGTGTTAAAGCCTGTCCAGGCTTGGGCGTTGACTTAATAGGAAAAGCGAACGATCTGTTTACCGATAATGATATCATTCAGGACAAGATGGCCGGAAGATACCTGAAGTGTTATACGGGTTACAGCAGAGATTATGATATTCGCTATCACAGTGCGAGTGGGGGGATGGTAAGCCAGTTCCTTATATGGTTACTTGAAAACAAGCACATCGATGGAGCTGTAGTAACTAAGTTTGATAAGGATAACCCATTGTTGGTAAAGACATTTATTGCAACCACCCGAGAGGATGTCATTTCTGCAAGAAGCAGCAAGTATTCGCCCGTATCCTTCAATCACGTCGTTCAGGATATCAAAGCGGCAGCCGGTTCACGTTATGTTATTGTAGGACTACCTTGCCACATACAGGGCTTGCGCAAATTGATGGCTGTGGACAAGCGATTGCGAGAGAAGGTAGTTGGCTTATTTGCAATATACTGTTCCTGCGGAAGATCGTTCTATCTAACTGAGCATGTTTTCAAGGAAAGGGGCATTGACAAGAGCAAGCTGAAATACTTCCAATACCGCGACGAAGGTTGCTTGGGCAAGATGGTTTTAAAGTTGCCGATAGGCAACGAAAACACTCTCAGGGTTATTAATACTAACTCTGAAAGTGTTCTTTCTAAAGAAGGCGTAGTCTATAAAGAACACTTTCAGAGTTACTATCATCCGCTCCGTAGCTTCTTCATCCCACGCCGATGTCTCTTCTGCATTGATCATTACGGTGAACTTGGCGATGTGTGTTTTGGAGACATTCACATCAAACCATATTCCGATGATAAGATAGGGGTGAACAGCCTTATTGTCCGAAAACAGATGTGGCTTGATTTGCTATTGGAGTGTCAGAAATCCGGTGCCATAGAACTTGACGAGGTGTCTTTCAAGACTGTTTCTGATTCTCAGGCGATGTCTTTCAAGAAAAAAGGCCGAAATGGAGCTTTCATCAACCTATGTAAAAAATTGGGTATGACGATGCCAGACTATAATGTGGACTATCTCCGTCAGCCTCGCCGCAGAGATTGGATTGACTATCTGCAGAACAGATTCCAGCAGTTCCTTGGAAAGCAAAAATCCCTATGGTGGCTTGTGTCTCTTATGAAATCAAAAGTTAACATTCATTAGTATGAGAAAGAAGATTGGTTGCGTGATTGCATATCGAAAGAACCATACAAACTATGGTACTTCGCTGGTGAGTTATGCACTATTGAAAGAATTACAGATGTTGGGGTATGACGTGGAGGTTATCAATTACGTCAAACGTCCTACACTGAAGGAGAAGGTTGTTATCGGATGGAACCAGTTCAGGGTTCAGGGTGCAAAAATGTTCCTTAAACGTTTCGCTCCAAAGCCTTCAAATCAAAACTACATTGATGGAATCAAAGTGCGCACTAAGGCAGTAGAAGCATATAAGGAGCGCAAACTCATTCCACTATTCCACGACTATGTAGGTTATCAGGCTTTGAGTAACGGATCTCGGAACTACGATGCCGTGGTTGTAGGAAGCGACCAAGTTTGGCTTCCTTTGGGATTGAAGACAAGGTATTTCAATCTTCTGTTCGTTGATGATAATGTGAGAAAAGTAGCATATGCCAGCAGTTTTGGCGTAAGTGAAATACCCGATTTTCAAAAGAAAGAGACGGGGCGATATCTGGACAGGTTCTACCGCATCAGTGTACGCGAAAAGAAAGGAAAAGAAATTGTTGAGAGTTTATCACACCAAACGGCAACTGTTGTTGCTGACCCAACAATGCTGCTTAACCGCAACGAATGGGCTGATGAGGTTCAGAATTCAAAAGTTAATACATCTGTTCCTTATATTTTCTGCTATTTCTTAGGCACAAATCCCGAGGCTCGGAAAGCAGCAAATGCATTGAAAGACAAAACTGGCCTAAAAATTATTACCCTCCGACATATGGATGAGTTTGTTGAGGATGACGAACAGTTTGGAGATGAAGCTCCCTACGATGTGAATCCAGAGGATTTTGTCAAGTACATCAAGGATGCTTCCTACGTCCTGACGGACTCTTTCCATTGCACAGCATTCAGCATACAGTTCCAGAAGAACTTTATGACATTCTATCGCTTTGCAGTCGGGGCAAAGGGAGGACGAAACAGCCGAATCGACTCTTTGTTCAATGTTCTTGGTGTTCCCCGCAGTCATATTTATCAAGGAGACATTTCCATGGTGGAAGATCCTATTGATTGGAATGCTGTTGATAGTAAGCTATGTTCATTCAGGGAGGAAAGTGAATTATTTCTAAAAAATGCGTTGTTATGAAACCGGTAAAGTTGTTGTTTGCAGGAGATTTTGCATCTCATGGCCGATGTGAATCAATGCTTAAAACGAAGGATTATGCAAGCATATTTCAAAGAGTAAGAAATACTATTCAAGATGCTGACTATTCGGTTGTCAATCTGGAATCACCCATAACAAGACCGGATTTTAAAGCCATAAAGAAAGTAGGACCCTCAATAAAGGCTCCCTCAGAAATCGCTGATGCTATTGTTTATGCTGGATTTAAGATGGCTGCATTGGCAAATAACCACATGAATGATTATGGTGCAGATGGTGTCCTGTACACATTAAAGAGATGTTCGGATGTTGGATTGGATTGCATTGGCGCAGGGAATAATTTGTCAGAAGCCGCCGAAACTATATATAAAAATATAAATGGGCAAAGGTTTGCTTTCATTAATTGCTGTGAACATGAATTCTCAATAGCTGATGAAAAGACACCTGGATGTAATCCTTTGAATCCGATAGAGCAATTTAACGCAATCAATGAAGCGAAAAGTAAAGCTGATCATATAGTGGTTATTGTGCATGGAGGGATCGAAATGTACCAACTGCCTACTCCTCGCATGCAAAAGACTTATAGGTTTTTTATTGACGCTGGAGCCGATTTGGTTGTCAATCATCATCAACACTGTTTTTCTGGTTACGAGTTCTATAGGGAGGGCTTAATCGTATATGGTTTAGGTAATTTCTGTTTTGACTGGCAAACTCGCAAAAATCGAATCTGGAATGAAGGGTACATGGCTGAGATTGTGTTCAATGGGAATGAAAAAATGATTCATTTGCATCCATATAAACAAGGAACTGATGAAGAAGTGACAGTGACACCTATGGATAGGGTCTCGAAAGAGTCTTTTGATAATGAAATTAAACTTCTTAATGATATTATTGCAAATCCAAAAGCTTTGCAGGATAGTTACAATAACTTCATGACCTCAACAAATACTGAATTCAGGGCTATTCTAAGCTTATATTCCAGCAGGTTGACAACAGCTTTGTGCCGAAGAGGATATCTTCCTGCTTTATATGGTGACTATCAGTTAAGAAGAATTCTCTTGAATATCTCATGCGAGTCACATATCGAAAGACTTATTCATTACATTAAAACAAGGTTAAAATAATATGGAAAAGAATCGTATTATATTTATTGGCTCTCAGAATTTGGGCGGTCTCCTTGATGATGGAGAGACAATGAAGAATCATATGTTATCCTGTGCATTGGAAAAGAATATCGGCGTAATTTGCCGAATCGATGTAAGAAATAGACTTCAGAGATATTATTATTTGCTAAAGCTACTCCTTAATCTGCTATTTTTTAGAACGTCAAAGATCGTTATATCCTCAAGCCCATTACCTGCTGACCGTCTTCTTAAGGTCATGAAGAAATTAGGCTGGGAAGGCAAAAACATTTATTATTGGGTGATAGGTGGAACTTTTGGTTCTTTGATTCAAGAAAAGAAAGTTGAAGCATCAAGATACAGTGACTTGCACAATATCATTGTTGAGGGAGAATCAATGAAGAATCAGTTGGAAAGTGAAGGTTTTACAAATGTAATGGTACTGCCGAACATAAAAAAAATTGACTACATTCCTAAAAAGGAATATAACCATCATAATCCGAAAATGTTCGTGTTCCTATCACGTGTGATGCCTCAAAAGGGAGTAGATTACATTTTAGATGCCTCAAAAAAATTGAAGGCTTGTGGATACACAAATTTTGTTGTGGATATATATGGTAGAATAGATCCTAGTTATGAAGCCACATTTAAGAGTAAAATTCAAAATGCAGATAATGTTTCTTATAAAGGATTCTTGATGCTTGACAATTCTGCAGGGTACGATACTTTGGCATCTTATGACGTTATGTTATTTCCTACCTATTGGCATGGCGAGGGATTCCCTGGTATCATCATTGATGCTTTTATTGCAGGATTACCTGTTATAGCTACAGACTGGAATCTGAACTCATCTCTTATCCAAAATGGATATAACGGGATGATTATTCCTGTGCATAATGTTGATGCACTTGTCGATTCAATGCGAACGATTATTTCTGAAACGGTTGACATCGCAACTATGTCAAGGAACGCTCAGAACGATGCATTGAAATATGAAGTGAATAATGTAATCAACAAAGATCTTCTTGAAAGAATCGAATTATTGTAAATCACAATCAATATGAAAAAGTTTATATTGTCAGTTGTAAATATCCTAGCAAAATTGCGTATACTTACACCTATCCAAGTAGCCCGCTTGAAACATTATTACAAGTTCCACAAGTTTCCAAACTACGAACATCCACGTGACCTGAATGAAAAGATGAACTGGATAAAATTCTATGGGGATACGAGCAAGTGGGCGGACCTTGCAGACAAGTATAAAGTTAGAGAGTATATTGAATCTAAGGGGTACGGAGATACACTTGTTAAACTATATGGAAAGTGGGATTCTGTGGATCAGATAGATTGGGATTCTCTTCCAAACCAGTTTATCATGAAGATGAACAATGGTAGTGGTGATGTTATCATTTGTAGAGACAAGACCAAATTTGATTTGGATGCTGCAAAGAAGCACATAGCCAAACTATTCAAGATTGAATATGGCATCACCACAGGAGAGCCTCATTATGCCAGAATAAAACCTTGTATTATTGCGGAAGAGCTTCTTGATGCGTCTCATCAGCCAATTAAGACATCTTCTCTTATAGATTATAAGATTTGGTGCTTTAACGGCAAAGTTAAATATATCTGGACATGTTATAATAGAACTCCTGAAGGAACAGATGTCGGTGTGTATGATACTGATTGGAACTATCATAAAGAGTATTCAGTGTTTACACATCATTATCGTGAGGGCAAAGAAATAATCCCTAAGCCAGTTTGTCTAGACAAGATGCTTGCCTGTGCATCAAAGTTGTCTGAAGGTTTTCCTGTTCTTCGTTGTGATCTTTATGAAGTGGATGGAAGAGTTTATTTTGGAGAGATGACATTCACTTCTCTTGGAGGTTTCATGGATTTCTATACACAGGATTTCCTTGATATGTTGGGAAAGGAGGTAGATCTTTCTATTGACAAGAATTATAAAGGAGAATAAAAAGCGATGATGAGATGCCCTATCCCCTTAATGACTATATTTGTTGCGCTCTTCACCTACATCCCAGTGTTGGGGCGTCAACAGAATATCCCTTTCTCCGATAATGAGATTCTGAATGAGTATATATGTGAAACTTACGCTTATTCTTTGCCGAGTAACTATACTCCATCCAGAGTATCAGTATGTTTTGGGTTTAAGACAAAGAGAGGCCGCTATTACAATTATGTCAGGATAGGGGATGAAATGAAAGGCAGGACAGCTTATGTTGAGTTGATATCCGAGTTATTTGATACTTATGAAGAAGCAATAAGTAAGTCAAAAGAATATGTAGGAGTATTCGAGTCACCAGAGGGATTGATAAAGTGTGATTTCTCAAAAGCTCCTGATGGCTTTTCAAAGTCTGTTGTATGCAATTACTATGATATTACAAATCTTGATAATTCACCCAATATCAAGCAGTATATGCAAGAGCACAGACTACTGGTGGATTCGTCAATCGTAAAAAATAAAGCCTTGAAGAATGCCATAAATGGTAAAGATACATATCAATGCATAGATCAGTTTGCAGATTTGTCTGATGTAGTAATTTATCGAAATGGGTGGAAGGTGTCTCCGGAGAAATACACTCTATATAAGCAAGGGAAGGTACAATTCAAGGATCACAAGAAGGTGCGGAATGGGAATGTAAAATTTAAGTACACCAGGAATGTAAAGACCTATAAACCCCTCTCAAATGATCTGTCACAAAGTATGTCAATGTTTTCTGGTGTTTATGAAGGCGGGAGTTCTCCTTTGTACTCTTTTACAAAAGATCCAGCTGGAGATAATCGGGATGTATTGCTGATATCATTCAATCATTTGTCAAAGGACAGCAAAAAGGCCCGTCAACAGTTCTCTTTGGGTAGGTATCCAATGACACATTTTAAGGATAGAATCAAATTGTTTGTCCCGACAGATATGGAACAAGCTTTACTTTCATATCCTAAACGAATAACTTGGTTCAGCATACAAGGTTCTTGGTGTCAGTTTGGCTCTGCAACAGGACAAACTGATGATATGTACTCCGGTTCAGCTTCTTCCTTAGACATAGTGAAACCCACTGTTGACTCAAAGTACTTGTATTTCAACATCAGATGCCGAAGGAGACATTGTGATATCAATACCGGTTTGGAACAATATGATGTATTAAGTGAGGAACTCTCATCATTCCCAGTTAAAGCTGGAGAATGGATAACGATTGAACGTGAATGGCGTGTCGGTAATCCGGGAGTTTGTAAACACACCATTATTGACTCTGACGGGAAACATGAGTTTTTCGTTGATGCATATAATTGCGTATGTGACCCGGAAAACGAAAGCGAAAGATATGGAGATAAATATGCGGGAGAGAATCCTTATAACTATTGTTTTCCATTTATTTGCAAGATATACAAAAGTAAAGAACTAGCACAATATTGCATTGACGCTATCGGTAAGTGTTATCTTTATTATAAGGATTATGAACTTATTGAAGCCGAGAATGTTAATGCCTTTCAAAATTAACTCCTAATCAAATGAATCAATCTGGAATTAAAAGCGTACTGAAGAAACTGTTCTTCTTTTGCCTTCCTACACAGCCGATGCGCTCTCGGTTTATCATGAGTCAAAAACATGATTTTAAGCATATTGGGGGATTTTCTGATAGTCAAGATATCCTGCAGATCCTGACTTGATATCAATAGGCGAAAATGTTTTCATAACCGCCGGTGTTTCTTTCATTACGCATGATACCATTCGGAATATGTTGAACCGGAAGTATAACACTAATTGCTTCCAAAGAGCATTGGGCTGTATTGAAGTTGGTGATAATGCTATGATTGGCAGCGGAACCAGGATAATGTATAATGTCAGGATAGGTTCAAATGTGATTATCGGTGCAGGTTCAATTGTAACGAAAGATATTCCGGACAATAGTGTGGCAGCAGGCGTTCCGTGCCGGGTAATTGGTAAGTTTGAAGACTTGGTGGAGAAGCGGAAGAACGTAGTCGCGTACGAAAAGGCAGAGGCGTATTGGGAAGAGTTTTATAGGAAAAAAGTCCATGTGATATTTGTATTATATAAACATTAAAAACAACATGAACACCCGAGTTTATTATGGCGAATATTCATTGAGCCATTGGATAGAGCTGGTACTGACACAAAACATTATTCTTCCTGAATATCAGCGAAGTTTTGTGTGGGCGGAAAAAGATGTAAAAAGCTTGGTGAAGTCGTTTCAGAAACATCTGTTTGTGCAACCTGTTACAATTGCCGTCATGCCCGAAAATGCACAGAGTTCAAGCAATCTGATATTGGACGGGCAGCAACGTATTACCTCGTTAATCCTTGCAAAATTAGGGTATTTCCCAGACCGAGAAAAGTTTGAGGCAGTAGAGGATATTGACAATGGGGATGATGAGGCAGATGAGGCTGTTGAAAATGCAGTGGTTCCCATAAAATGGACATTCAAGGAACTGCTTTCTGCAAATCCAAGTGAGAATACCATTGAAGCCATAAAGCTTAAACTAACTGCAGACGACCGTTACATCACCTTGGATTTGGATGACATAAACGATAGTTTCTATGATACGACTTTCCTTGGATTCTCTTATGTTGTGCCAGAAAGCAATACTATATCAGAGATACAGAACTCCTATTCGCAGATTTTCAGAAATATTAATTACTTGGGAAAGAGTCTTTCGGTATTGGAAAGCCGCAGGTCTTTGTATTTCATGAATGAGCAATACCAAAAGTTCTTCGAGGGATGGTGTGATGACGGTTCAGACGTGTTGTGCGACATAAAGTTATACGAAAAGATGAAACTGACGAAAATCGACTTTGTACGCTATCTTGCCTGTCTTTCCCAATATTGCATTCATGAAAACAAGAATGAGGTGATGAAATGGTATTCGTCGTACTCGTCAAGAGAATCGTTCCATGCTGATTATGTGTCGTACTTGATGGGGCTCGATCAAGAAAGTAATGGCAATAAGTTTAATGAGTTCAACATGAATACCACTTTCCCTGGCAATTGCTGGGCACAACGTTTTGAAATACTAAAGGCTGCGGTAACAGAACTCAAACCTAATATGGGACTGAATGACAAGAATGCTTTCACATCGTGGATAGACGCAGACTATTGGCTGTTCGGATTGATTTATCATATAGTTTTTAAGGGTAAGACTCTGGGGGCTGACAAGGCTGCACTGATTACAAGTATGGGCAGAGAGATTCGCGGTAAGAAAAGAGATGCTGTTTATTCAAAAAGTCCGAACCGCCTTGGGAATTTACGCGAGAGAATGGAAAGTTCGATAAACTTGATTGGCAAGTATGTACAATGATATTCATGGTGATTTCATCTTGTCGCCACTGTTTGACATTCTGAAAGGGGGAGTGACGGCAAGTAACTCTATTACGGCAGGTATGGAGACTTATCCACTTTCGGAATATTTCTTTCAGTCCCTGTTCTTGCGCATGACGGGAGCACAGGAACAGAAGTTGAAGTGCATCTTATGGGAATTGGCATCGAATGACTATCAGTTCAGATATGAGTTCCTTCATACAAAGAGCTACGGAGAGTGTTCGGAATACAAGGCGAAGTCGGAGGTGTTTAACGATTTAGTGAATGCGATACAGAGTATAAACACCACATTCTCTGTCAGCCGCATTTGGGATGACATTCCATTGACTCCAGAGGTAATAGCGGTGGAAAGAACACGTTGGGAAACTCGCGTAAAGGAATCCTACAGGAAACAGGCGGAGGATATTATCAGAAAGCAGGAAGAGAAAGATGGTCCGATGGGAGACGCTCAGAAGCAGAGAATAATTGACAATTTCCTTGCCAAATCATTGCCGGAAATGGACTATATAAATCACTTGTCTTCTTTGAAAAAGGAGAAACGGATCCATGAGGTAATACAGAATATCGTTGACTTATTTGACAGTTCAAAGGTGAAGAGATGGGCAGAGCAGGACTTCATTCATTACAAGTCAAAAGCAAAGCGATACTTTGACCCCAAGCGAGTAGCCAAGAAACAGTTGCTAGATAGCGAGCTTATCAAATATCACCAAAGTTCTGTGTATAAGCACAGGAACGCCTGTGCCCACAATACGGTATCCTATCAGCCAAACCTGCCCACATTGAGTACCCTCAGAATAAACGACTACAAACAACGCAACTATTTCTTCCGTTTCACACTGCTGGTACTCATAGATGAGGTAATGGTGAGAACATACAAATACTATATAAATAAAAGACAACAGAAATGAGCAAACTGAATAATATTGTAATGTTCGCTTGTAACGAAGGTGGGCATTTCTCGCAAATGATGGCCATGAATGAACTATTCGGCAAGTATAACAGCGTGCTTGTAACAGATAATGTCAGAGCAACGAAAAAAATGCCGGCATTGAAGGATATAGGCAATATAGAATATATGCTGGTTATGGCTGATAGGCGTAAGGTGCAAAAACAGAATCGTTCAAGCAGATTGTACGAAATAGTGTCTTACTTCAGGTCCTTTATGATATGCAGGAAAATATGGAATAAATATCGACCAAAAGTAATTGTATCTACAGGCAGTAACATATGCGTGCCTTTATTTTGGGTAGGTAAACTTCATGGTTCAAAGATAATCTTCATAGAAACTAGAGCGAAAGTGTACGCAAGGTCTTTGTCTGGAATTCTAGTAAGAAGAATAGCAGATCAGATTTTTGTGCAATGGCCAGAAATGCTCAAGCTCTATCCTGAAGCCAAGTATTGTGGAACTTTAGTTTAAGGAGAAGAATTATATGGTATTCATTACATTAGGAACACAAGGAAACCAATTTCAGCGATGCCTGAAAATGGTTGAAGAATTAATAGATACACTCCATCCTGACCAAGAGTTTGTTGCTCAATTGGGTAATACTAAATACCAATCGGATAAAATCAGGTGCCTGGATTTTGTTCCGGAGACTGAATTCAAAGAACTAATTGGGAAGGCAGATGTAGTTATCACACATGCAGGAAGCGGGGCTTTGTTCAGTGCAATCAAACAGGGCAAAAAGGCAATAGCCGTGGCCCGTTTGCATAAGTATAATGAAATGGTTAATGACCATCAGACAGAACTGGTGCGCAAGCTAACGGAAGGAGGATATATCTTGGATGGCACATATTCAATCATTGATGCATGGAAAAAGCTGAATGATTTTACTCCAAGAGCGTGTGATTTTGAGTGTACTATTCCCAAGGAAGTTGGCACCCTGATTGACAAATGGTTAAAATAAGAGGATTGTTGTCAGAGACAATGACTTTGTTTTATGAATTAATACAGATTGCAGTCGGTACGAGGAATAGATTATCCAGTATTCCCTCTGCAGAAGAATGGCAAGCACTATTCGTCGCTTCACAAAAACAATCCCTGGTCGGTGTCTGTTTTAAGGGAATAAACAACTTGTACCTCAACAACCCTGAGGTGGTTGTGAACCTTCCTGGACCATTGAAACTGAAGTGGCTTGGTATGGCCTTGGAGATTCAAAGGGGAAACGCCTTGATTCTGCAGCGTGCCCGGGAACTGACAAAAAGCTTTGCCGATGCCGGATACCGCACAACAGTGCTGAAGGGATTGGGTGTATCAAAATACTACCCTGACCCGACAATTCGCCAGGGCGGGGATATCGATTTGTGGGTGGATGCGCCAAGAAGGGAACTGATAACTTATCTCAAATCAAAGTATAAAGTCGGCAAAATCGTTATTCATCATGCCGATGTAGAGATTTTCCCGGATGTTGAAACCGAAATCCACTTCTGGCCAAGCTACACATACAATCCATTCCGCTGGCTGAAGTATCGCTCTTTCTTTAACTCCTCAAGAGCAGTGTGCTTTATCAGCAATGGGGATGGGTACTGCTCTCCGCCATTGAGATTCAATTCCGTGTATCTGATGATGCACATTTTACGGCACATCTATAACGAGGGGATAGGCTTGAGACAATTGCTCGACTACTACTATCTCTTGCGTAAGCTATCCCTTTCGGACAGAGTTTGGGCAATCGCAACTCTGCGTAAGATGGGTCTCGGAAAATTCACTGCAGCTGTGATGTGGGTAATAAGAGAGGTCTTCAATGGTAACGATTCCCTGCTATGCAGCCCTGATGAGAAATCCGGTCGATTCCTGCTGAACGAAATAGAACTTGCCGGAAATTTTGGCAAATGGGACAGTAGAATTCATCGAAGAAAAGGATATATCGGTAGGGTTGTTGAAAACCTTGGCCGACTTACCACCTTCTTCTCGCTCTCTCCATCCGAAGTCCTATGGGCTCCCTTCTGGAAAGCCTGGCATTGGTGCTGGAGAAAAACGGTCAGATAATAATCAATTGAAATATGAATATTCTTATCTCCGGAGTCCACGGTTTTGTTGGCTCCAATCTAGTTAAGTACTTGTCTCCGAACAATAAGATTTACGGTCTTGACATAGTCGCTCCTGAAAAGGAAGGAGTAATCAAAACATATAGCTGGGATGACTTGGATTCGCCTGATTTCCCAGAAATCGATGCGGTGATACACCTTGCCGGCAAGGCTCACGACACTCGCAACAAGAGTGCTGCGGAGGTATATTTCAAGGTGAATACTGGGCTAACACAGCGAATTTTCGGCTGGTATCTTGCTCAATCGAAGGCATCGAAGTTCATTTTCTTCTCCACGGTAAAAAGTGCGGCAGATAGGGTCGAGGGCGATTTCCTGACAGAGGATTGTGTCCCTACTCCGGTGGGCCCATATGGTGAAAGCAAAATCAAGGCAGAGAACTATATCATAGAAAAGTTCGCTCCGGCTGCTCTATCGCGTCAATACCATAACTTTGATGACAGCGATTCCATCGTCCCAGGCAAGAAGGTCTACATAATGAGGCCTTGTATGATTCATGGCCCAGGGAATAAAGGAAACCTCAACCTCCTGTATGGAGTCGTAAAGAAAGGCATTCCTTGGCCTCTGGGAGCATTCGAGAACCGTCGATCATTCACATCGGTTGGAAATCTCTGCTATGTAATCGATGGCTTGCTGACAAAGTCGGTTCCATCCGGAATTTACCATATGGGAGACGACGAAGCACTTTCCACCAATGAACTGATTGCAGTCATCTGCGAGGCAATGGGAAAGAAAGCACACATCTGGCGCCTGCCAAAAGGACTGATGAACGGCATCGCCAAACTTGGCGGATTCCTCCACCTCCCCCTCAACCCGCTCCGCATGCAGAAACTCACCGAAAACTATGTCGTCAGCAACGCCAAGATCAAGGCCGCCCTCGGCATTGAACAGATGCCGGTACGGGCAAAGGACGGACTGATGGAGACGATAAAGAGTTTTGGGAAATAATATCCCTATTCCGGACATCTCTTCAACCGAAAATCATTTTTTTTGTCGAGTAATGCAATAAAGCTGGAGAAGATTCGTTATTTTTGTAAGAAGAACTAATTAGACGCATTATGTCTCTGAACATAGATTTCAATAACATACGGTCTTTAGGATCTCAGAATGAAGGCTTCGAAGAACTGGTCTGCAGCTGGCGCGCAGAATGCATGTCCCAGCCAGCAAGCGCTTCGTGCGCAATGGACGGCCTGACGGCGGATCTAAGTCTCATGGAAATCCCCAAAGGGCAAATGAGGTTCTCTTTACAAGCGGCAGATAGAGATCTGAATTATTTGATTATATGTTTGGGAACTTCTATGGTTCAGGGAGTACAAGTCATTATTAAAAAATTCTTTCTCAAAAGAAGGCGAAAGAAACGTTAAGATTCAATATATAACGTAATTTTGCAGGTTATTACAAACTATTTGTTATGGCAAAAGAATTTGAAGGCGACGAGACATTAAGTCCTCGATATGGAGATTTGGGCACGAGTGTATATCCTGATGCTGTGTTGAACATATCAAGAGATACGGCTTCGGTATTCCAACTAAAAAGGAAATGGGAAAAAGTGCCGTCTATGCTGGATTTGACACCTGATTTCCAGCGTGAACTTGTATGGCCTTTTCGTAAGAAGTGCGAACTGATTGAGTCTATCCTGATGGGAATACCTCTGCCGGCATTCTATGTGCGCGAAAAAGATAATGGTGTGTATATTGTGGTAGATGGAAAGCAGAGATTAACAACCTTGTTCGATTACATAGACGGGAAGTTCAAGTTGGAAGGTCTAAAAATTTTGACGGGAATCAATACGAAATATTTCAATGAATTGACAACTCTTCAGCAAAATAAAATAGAGGATTATTCATTACTGTTGAACATCATTAAGTCACCAACTAGTGATCGTGTCATCTTTGACCTTTTTGACCGAGTAAATCGGGGCGGTGTTACTCTTAACAATCAGGAAATGAGAAATGCTCTATATCAGGGTTGTTCTACAAGACTCATTAATTCTCTAGCACAAACCGATGGTTTTATCGATGCAACCGAGAAATCTGCAAAACCAAAACACATGAAAGACCGTTATCTTGTTTTGAGATTTTTGGCATTTTATCTTTGGAATGAACATCGCTCAAGGGATGTAGAAACGGGCGAAGCGTTGGATTATAAGAGCAATCTGGAGGATTTCCTTGGAATGACGATGCGCTACCTGAACAGCCTTGATGAGAACGGTTATGAAATGGATGGTATCAGAAGAACTTTTGAGAGTGTGATGGATACTGCATCGAGAGTTGTAGTTCCCCTTGGTGGCTTTCGACTACCATCTAGACCTGGAGGCTACAAGCGGCCTATCAACATGGCATTCTTTGAGAGTTTTTGCTACCTTATTTCTTGCGTATCAGGTTACTCAGATGACATTATTAAGGAAGCTTATGACATGCTCTTAAAAGAGAATGATTATGTATATACGCTAACTCATTCGGTTGACAGTAAAGTGCAGATAGAAAATAGATATCGGATAATCAGAGAAACAATAGCAAAACTAACAGCATGATAAATAGTCTTTATATTAAGAACTTTAAATTGATAGACGAATATAGGTTTGAATTGGGTTCTTTGAATCTATTTGTCGGACCCAATTCTTCGGGAAAGTCATCTGCAATACAGGCCTTATTGCTTGTTTGCGACAATGCTCGTAAAGACAGCGTTGCGCATAAGATGGTGTGTAAGCACATGCAAATGCCTTCATTTAAAGATGTGAGAAATTTTGTCACCAACGCAAAGGCGTATTATGTGACCGTGAATGATGTGGAAATGTCATTCACTCCTGCTGACGACTCGCTTACAGGGACTATCGTTTCTCAGTTAAAAGGGTTTGAACCTCTGGATTTGAATAAACTTACAAGAAATGTGTTGTATCTCCCTGCAGCAAGGACATCAGAGTTGTCAGAGACTCGTATCAATCAAGATCCTGACAGCAATGTCTTTGGTCTCTTCGGTGAATACATCATAGATTATTTCCAAAACCACAAAGACGACCTGATACCAGACTCTGTTATTAAGGATCGTAGCAGCCTTACGTTCTCCGGTCAACTGAACTACTGGCTAAAAAAGTTGACCGGCTATACTATCCACGTGCAGTTAGATGGCGCTGAGTATAAGGTGAGATACGTAGGATTGGGAGGCAAGGAAATCCATCCTCACCACGTAGGAACCGGCGTGAGTTTCATTACTGGTGTGTTGATTGCCGGATTAGCTTCATGCATTGATGGCGGATTGCTGATTGTTGAAAATCCGGAGATTCATCTTCACCCGGCGGCTCAAGCAGATATTATTGATTTTTTGGCGATGATTTCGGCTGCAGGATCGCAGGTGATGGTAGAAACTCATAGCGACCATCTTTTCAATGGCGCAAGGAGGTTGTTGCGCAGCAAAGTTATGGAAGAACAGGCAGTACGAGTATTTAACTTCCGACATGCAGATAATGGAACATCTGTTGTTAAGAGAATTATGCTAAATCAGCAGGGCGGGATTTATAATGACGAACCTGGACTCTTCGATCAGTTCGACAGAGATTTGGCCGCAATTATTGGATAATTGGCGAGAGGTATGGATTATATATTGAACGAACAATCATTGAAGGGACAGTTCGCGAATAGCGACAATTTTGCCACTGATGGAATGAAGCCTTTGCTTGGAGTAATCACAACTTTATCCTCAATTGGTGTAAGCGATATTCTAAAGAATCAAAAATTTTTTAACTCCGAGGTAGCCCCAGGAAAAAAATGGCATGAACTCATGCAAGGACGTATGAGTGACACTGTTAGGGCTATGTGTTCACTTCTATCAAAAATGCAAGGCCAACCATACTGGGATTTAACACCTTGCCAAGATTTGAACAAGCGTTATTATATACAAAGAGCAGGAGATGACGGTGCCATAGTTGAAATTGATGTAGCTCAAACTGGCGTTGCTGAAGCTTTTGCACGTAAGGGTTGCATGATTTCATTTAAGGGCGGGGACTACGACAATAATAAGGAATATGTGCGATGTGAGGATGAATTACAATATGGGGAGAATCCTGTGATGAATCTTCACGACAAAGAGGAAACCGAGCAGTTCTTGTTCGATTCAGGTCAAATCAATTTCCAACATTATATAAAGAGTCGATTCTGTGGAAAATTGATTTATGATGAATTGTCAACGGATTACGGATTGAATCTTGTGAACAAAAACAATTTCCGAGAGTTTTTCAACTCTTTCCGGGATTTTGAGGACTATACATGGCAGCAGATTATTACCAGTGAAGGTTTTGATTATAAGGAATTCCATAGGAACAAACAGACCCGAGCTTATTTTACACAAGAACAGTGGAATAAGGGCATTTACAAGTTCAGAATCACTCAAGAGATAAGGTGTTTCGGTCATCGCAACGGCGAAAAATTTCATCTATATAGAATAGACCTTGACCATATTTTGAGTGATAAGGGATAATGAATTTTATATGAGTTTTTCAGAAAGATATGGTTATGTCAAGCCTACGGAGGTATTAAAGCGTGGTAGCCTTGACGCGAAAGACGCAACTGCTTTATGTAACTGTTATGACAACTTGGCGCATTGGCTCAATCTATTTGATGTGGATAATCATTCAAGTTATGATAAGAGCTATACTGAGATGGAAGAAATGATATGGTGTTTCTTCTTGAATCAGAGACGAAACGATTTTTACGATTATAACAGTCATAAGGTAGTAGCGACACAATATTTGCTTTCTAAAGATTGTGCGTGGTACTTGAAGTTTGATTTGATTGAGTTCTCAATACGAGTGTTAAGAACACGATGTGAAGAAGGAAACATGCGTTATGAAAACATAGTGAACGCATTCGTGAATATGCTTAATGCTACATTTATACGGCTAAATTATGCCTACAGAATTGTTAATGACATAATTGTGGAAATCACCGACGACGAAGAAATAAAGACTATCGAGACTGCGATAAATCAGGAATCGACGATTAAAACGCATTTTTCGTGTGCGCTCAAACTCCTGTCGAATCGGCCTACACCTGATTATCGCAATTCGATAAAGGAATCTATTTCTGCCGTTGAAGCACTCTGCAGAGAGATTACAACTGAGAATACGCTGGGAGATGCTTTAAAGAAGCTTGAAAAGAATGGCGTGAATATACCTGCGTTTTTGAAGTCTGGCTTTGAAAAGTTGTACATTTACACAAACAATGAAAAAACGGGCATACGGCACGCTTTGATGGACAATACTGAAACACCCCAATATGATGAAGCTAAGTTTATGTTAGTGTCGTGTTGTGCATTTGTGAATTATATTCAAGGAAAACGGAGTACAATAAGGTAATAACATCGAATTATAGACGCAAATCCGATTTAGGCAACAAAGATACAAACTGATATGAACACTTGGCTTACATATTTGATAATCACGGTCCTGCTTCTTGCAGCCGAATTGGTGTATTTCCGCATTGCGGACAAATGCAACATCATAGACAAACCGAACCAGCGTTCTTCGCACAGCAGCATAGTGCTTCGCGGAGGAGGAATCATCTTCGTCCTCGGGCTATGGATATGGGCAGCCTTCTTCGGCTTCCATAACATCTGGTTCCTCATCGCCGTCACCCTTGTCGCCGGAGTAAGTTTCATCGACGACATCCACTCCCTTCCGGACAGCGTCAGGCTTGTAGCACAATTCGCGGCCATGGCCCTGATGTTCTATCAACTGGACATGCTCCACTGGAACATGTGGTGGATAATCCTCATAGCAATGATAGTCTGTGTAGGAGCCTCCAACATCATCAACTTCATGGATGGGGTGAACGGCATCACGGGAGCATATGCCATGGCTTCCTTGCTGCCGCTGTTCCTTCTGAACAAGGAGCTTAGCTTCGCGGACGAATCCCTGATTGCCGTCGTTGCGCTTGCAGACATCGTCTTCTGCTTCTTCAACTTCCGCCCGAAGGGGAAGGCCAAATGCTTCGCCGGGGACGTAGGTTCAATCGGGGTGGCATATATCCTACTCTTCCTCATAGGCTCGCTCATTCTCGCCACGGGCGACGTGACATATCTCATCCTCCTGCTGGTCTATGGCGTGGACGGATGCCTTACCATATGCCATCGCATCCTGCTGCATGAGAACCTGGGCGAGGCGCACCGCAAGCATGCGTACCAGCTGATGGCCAATGAATTGCGGATAGGGCATGTGAAGGTTGCGTCCTTCTACGCGCTGCTGCAGCTCGCTGTGTCGCTGGGCTTCATATACCTCTGCCCTGCGCTTTCGGCCGCGACTGGACTCTCGCTTGTGGCTTGGCATTGGATCTACCTTGCTGCCGCCCTGGCGCTGCTCTCACTCGCCTATGTGCTGTTCAAAAAGAAGTACTACCACCTGCATGAGGAGTATCTCGCATCATTGAAATAATCGCTTTCCCGCATATGAAACTCACCACTTCCCTACTCGACGACCTTACCGCCCGGGCGAAAGCCTCGCCCCGCCTAAGAATGAACCTCGACCTGCGCAATTCTGCAGAGGACGGCAGCCAGCGCATGCTCAACGCCCTGGAGCCGGGGACCATACTGCCGATTCACCGGCACACCCGCTCCACGGAAACGGTAGTGCTGATCCGCGGCTCGGTGCGGCAGAACTACTTCAATCCTGACGGCAGCCTGGCACAGAGCTTCATCGCCGCCGCCGGCACTTCGCCCAACTCCCCCGCTGCCGACTGCATGGGCTTCAGCGTCCCTGCTGGCCAGTGGCACAACACCGAATGCCTCGAATCCGGAACCGTATTCATCGAATGCAAGGACGGCGCCTACGCGCCTCTCGGGCCGGAGGATATACTGGGGTGAACGGGGTGCTCATTTCTGACGATACCTGGTCAGCGTCCCGGTGACAACTGTTCAATTTTCGATGGCAGTGGACAAACCGAAGCTGTGCTCGCAGAAATGCGCACCATACGCTGCATCGAGCACACCGGAAGATGAATGTCATCACCCCGTTCGTCGGCTCTCAGGTCGGTATCTGCAAGGCCTTCGGCTTCGATATCCCTGACGGCTGTGCTCCTGTCTATATCTCCAAGGCTAAGTCAAACACCCGCAAAAGAGGTCGCCCGACTAAGCCGAAAGTGGAAAAACAAGAGTTTTAGGTATACGAAATTGAAAAACGCAGATAAAGCAAGGGAGCCGTTCGGCTCCTTTGTTTTAGGTTTACGTGTATTAGTGTCATATTACTGCCGTACGTCAATTTCCAAAATTCAGCTGGAAACACTCCGCATTTCTTTTTCTGACACAAATACCTCACTGCAGAACTCTGTCTTAAGGAATCACCTAACGACTCTTTTTCCAAAAATCGAGTGGTTCTGCTTTTCTGAAAATTTAGGAAAATAGTTAGGGACTGTCGGGAAATGTTAAAATGTTCCTAACAAATTGATTGTTAATGTGTTAAATATTTTGTATCTTTGATATGGAGAAAAAGAATTCCTCCAACAGGCCGTGGAAAGCTGAATTTGGAGGAATCGCACAATAAATCTGCATGTCAAAAGTTCGAAATTTTGCTGCTTCCGCTCCATGCGATGGCAGAGAACATCGGACTTGTCAGAAAGGACACTACAACCTGGAGCAACTCAAGGCACGGACGGAGCAGACGGAAATCCTCTACATCTTCTTCGGCATCCACACAGCAAATGTGGTGCAGCTGGCGGACAGAATAGAGCAGAGAGCACAGCTGGCGGACTTCGGAATCGAAAACATGCACATGGAAACGTGCTTTCACAGGGAAAACTACGCCTCTGCCATTGAAAATGGACAAACAATCCGGCCGAAACGACCGGAATGAGATATAAAAACGTAAATTTGATGGACTGAAAGCAGAAACGGATGGGACCAATCGGCTGCTTTGGTAAAATTGAAAGCATTAGACGACAATCCCTAAAGAGTGTTTGTCCATGATAAGAAAAAATAGCAGGCCGTTGGAGCGACCTGCTATCTCCTTTGGGAGGATGGATGGTTAATTCTTCGTGTCCTTGGGAGGACATGGATCAGAACCATAACTGTTGGGATTCTGGATTTTACCATCTGTGCCGTGAGGGATGAGTTCGAGTCCTTCCCTCTTGGCTAAACCACGACTCCAGTCCATAGCTTCCTTCTTGGTATCGAAGTGCTTGGATACCCTGTCTGCGTGTGGCCTCTTCGCATCCCAACCCCCTCTGTCAGGATTAGAAACAACGTGTATTTCTTTCCTCATAGTAGTATGGGTTTAGATTGTGAGTAACTATGCGGTGGCCATCCGATTCCGCTACGGAGCACTTGAGGCGTTGCATACCGAGTAGTTGCTTACAGTCCGCTGGGTACTCTGACCAGTTCGGTGTCAACCCAGAAGTTGTCTGTGCGATTGTTGCAGCCTTTGCACAGAGGGGTGATGTAAATTTCATTTCCTCCTAAAACCTTCTGAACATGTCCACCTACGAGTTCGCTTGTGGAATGGCAATCGGTAGCACCACAACGGGTAGCCTTTTTACCCGTCTGCTTTTCCCAATACTCCAACCACGAAGACTCGCCTGTAGAGGGCTTTGGCCATCTGGAAGTACCACTTGCATTCTTGACGTATGTCATAGAGCTATTATGGTTTAAGACGCTGTTGTCTGAACAGTACAGCAGAGCTTTAATCTGGCGGGTGGTTCCGATGCTCAGGAACGAGTCCACCATTCCAACAAAGGACAACAACAATGCCAATTCTTAAAATTTGAGCAAAAGCCTCAAAAATGACAGGTGGGTTTGATGTAAACTCGCAGACAACTCTTTAATATTCCGCTAAGTTCACAAATTATGTGCCAGTTTGTCAGCCGAAACTGCCACCGTCAGGCTGACGTTTTGTTTTCTGCCAATTTGTCAGAATTTTTGAAGAAAATCCAAAAATTATTCGGGTTTATTAAGTATTATATGTATTTTTGTATCCATGATTTGAGTAAAAATCACAAACTTGGGTTATGATTACGAACTTTACTGCGGAGAATTACCGCTCGATAGACGAAGAGATAAAACTGTCGTTTGAGGCAGATACGGGCATTAAGGACATGGACAATAGGGGATATACCACTGTTGCCAATACTCGTGTGCTTAATGCCAAGGCTTTCTATGGAGCTAATTCCAGTGGTAAGTCAAATGTGTTCAAGGCCATAGGCAGGATGCGTAGTATTATTATCCATTCGGTGAGGCTGAATGATAACGAGTCGTTGCCATATGATGCTTTTCTGCTTTCGGATAAGGAGCCAAGACCAACGCGGTTTGAAATGTCGTTTATAGACGGTGCGGATAAGTTTTCATACGGATTCAGCTATACATCAGAACGAATAGAAGAAGAATGGCTTCTTGCAAAGTTCCCCAAGCGTTCTCTGAAGACATTATTGAAACGGACTGTTAACTCAATAGAAATTGATGAACAGAACTATTCTGAAGGAATATCAATAAAAGAGGGCACCATTCCTCTTAACAAAAACCGGCTATTTATCTCCCTGGCTGCTCAGTTGGGCGGGAGAGTATCGAAAAGAATTATCGAATGGTTCAGGGCAAACCTTAATGTAATTTCAGGCCTGAGAGATAATGATTTTTCTCGCTACACCAAGGAAATGCTTCATACTAGACCTGACTATAAGGACGACATACTGGATTTCATCGGAGGAATGGATGTGGGATTTCGGGAAGTAACTACAGAGCAACAGTTAATTGACGAAAAGATGCTTCCCAAAGGGTTACCAACGGAAATAATAGCTTCATTGAAAGAACATCCTCCTATTGTTGCATATGCTAAGCATAGCAAAATGAATGAAAAGGGAGATATAGTTGGTATGGTTGATTTTGATATTGACGAAAGGGAGTCAGACGGAACTAAAAAAATGTTTAATCTGGCTGGACCAATTGTTGATACTCTACGACATGGGAGAATTCTGTTTGTAGATGAATTGGATTCTCAGCTTCATCCTTTATTGTCAAGACGTATCGTAAATCTTTTCAACTGCCCTGAAACCAACTCTCATGGTGCGCAATTGATATTTACATCGCACGATACCAATCTTCTCTCAAAGAAGTTACTTAGACGCGATCAGGTTGTTTTTGTTGAAAAATCTAGTAAGACTCATTATTCAACAAAGTTAACTCCGATGATGAGCATTACTTTTGATAATGGTTCAAAGCCTAGAACTGATAGTAACTACGGAAAGAATTATCTGGAGGGAAAGTATGGGGCCATTCCTTACTTTGAAGACGAATTTATCATTTATGATGAGTGAGATGCTTCACTGTAATTATGCAAATATTTCGGTGAATCTTTTACACAGAAATAATTGCAGTATAACTATAATACAATTATTTGCCAATCACTGAACTATAGACATGAACGAGTTATCAAAGGAAACTGCCTCATTGTTTGAGAAGCTTAAACACATAAATGAAAACGGTGTTGAGTTTTGGTCTGCCCGTGAGATTTATCCACACCTTGGTTATACGCAGTGGCGTAATTTTATAACCATTGTTAATAAAGCAAAGGAGGCATGTAGAAACTCAACAGGGGATGTTGACGCCCATTTTGCTGATGTCAGCAAAATGGTACATGCAGGAGTTGCACCAAAGGAAATAGATGATGTACTGCTGACACGATATGCTTGCTACCTTGTCGCTCAAAATGGTGACTCGCGAAAAGATGAAATTGCCCAAGCTCAGACATATTTTGCCATCCAAACCCGTTATGCTGAGATTCAGCAGATGGAGGCATATCAGTCCTTGACTACAGAAGAGGAGAAACGATTGTTTTTACGCGAGCAATTAAGATTACACAATTCGCAACTTGCTGATGCAGCGCACGATGCAGGAGTGATATCATCTCTTGATTACGCCATTTTTCAGAATTACGGATACAAGGGTCTATATGGAGGACTAGATGCTCAAGGTATCGCGAGGAGAAAAGGATTAAAGAAAGGTCAAAAGATACTGGACCATATGGGTAGCACCGAACTTGCAGCAAATCTATTCCGGGCTACACAGGCTGAAGAGAAACTTAAGAAAGAACAGGTTAAAGGTAAGGCAAATGCCAATCAAGTTCATATGGAGGTAGGCAAAAAAGTACGTAAGGCCATTGAAGACATTGGAGGCACTATGCCTGAAGACCTTCCCGCAGCTGAGAGCATCAAAGTCGTGGAATCTAAGCGCCAAAAGCTTTTAAAGGAAGAACAACAACGGCTTGTATCTGATACAACAGAGAAGTAACAAATGTGGCTTCCAGATGGTTGTGGGCCATTTTGCTGACCTCAGCAAAATGGCGTGATGCGAAAACATCAAATTAAAGTGAGATGTTCAGGCTAATAATTTGTAAAAACTAAAAAAAACTTGCAATCGCAGAGAAATACGGAATTCCGGTTGTCGAAGATGCTGCCGAAGGAATGATTTTTATCTATATTTGTATTAAGTTTAACTTATTTGATCTATGAATATGAACAATAAGCTTCAATATCTCAGCGAGGCATAGAGATGCCGAAATCTCCAATTCGAAAATTGGCCCCTCTTGCATATCAAGCAGAGGACAGGGGGATAAAGATATTATTGCTGTCCGCTAAAAGTTAGCGAGCAACGAGATATCCATCCGCAGTGCTG
>OIXA01001641.1_pt1 | contig 27769 bp, 23 predicted proteins | sample 1587721 | NCBI WGS metagenome assembly OIXA01 (sample SAMEA3888900, study PRJEB22519) | human gut metagenome | biome: human gut; feature: human-associated habitat; material: faeces | place: Denmark | collected 2013
TGATGGAGGAAATTCCGGAAAGCTTTGCCTCAAGGCGGTCGATGATCTCATCGGATGCGCCCGGAAGAAGCTGGATGATAAAGCCGCCGGCCTGACGGACGGTATTGTCTTTGTTCATCAGGACTCCGAGAGCGACGGAGGACGGAACCTGCTCGGATGTTGCAAAATAGTAAGTCAGATCTTCCGCGATCTCACCCGTGATGAGCTGTGTCTGTCCCACATACGGCTCTTTTAAACCGATATCCTTGATCACACTCAGGACGCCGAGTCCCAGGGAACCGCCGACATCAAGCTTTCCCTGCGCATTCGGCGGCAGCATGACATCCGGATTGAACGCGTATCCCTTTACATCGCCCTTTCCGTCAGCAGTCACTAAAAGTCCTCCGATCGGGCCGTCTCCCTCGATCCGGAGTGTCAGGAGTTCTCCTTCCCCCTTTAAGTCGGATCCCATCATGGCAGCCGCCGTCATGAGACGTCCCAGGGCAGCCGTCGCGATCGGGCTTGTATTGTGGGCATTCTTCGCGGTTTCCACCATCTCTTTTGTCGTTGCGGCAAAGGCGCGGATCTGTCCGTCCGCAGCCGTCGCACGGATCATATAATCATTCATGCTCTATTTCCTTTCTTTTCCATGTTCTCTCGCGATCACATAAACACGCTCGCTGTCTTTTCGCGGCGGATTTTTCGTAAACGCGTCATAAACGGCAACAAATTCCATGCCTGCCTCACTGATCGCGCGTTTCACTTCCTCCAGGGAATACGCCCGCTGGTAGTGCGTTTCGTGATATTTCCGGAAAAGGTCTCCCTCTTCCCGGACGAAGATCGACAGGTCGTAGATATTGATCTTTTCCTCTTCTTCGTACTGGTTGTCCCAGATAAAGCTGGAGTCGTCCCGGTCCTCGGCGATCGTACTGTCACCCATGATCTCCCGGTATTTGTACTCGGTATTCAGATCAAAGATAAAGACTCCGCCCGGATCGAGATAGTTGTTGACCAGGCGGAACACCTCCGTCAGATCCTCCGGCTCCAGAATATAATTCATACAGTCGCAGATGGAGACGACCGCCGCCACCGTGCCGTAAAGCTCAAATTCCCTCATATCCTGGCAGAGATAAAGGATATCGTTTCCGGATTTTTCCTTCTTTTCCAGGGCAAGTTCCAGCATTTCTTCGGAATTATCGACTCCGATCATATCGTAGCCGGACTTTGCCAGAAGCTCCGTGAGACTTCCAGTCCCGCAGCCGAGATCCAGGAGCAGTCCTTCTGAAACTCCCTGCTCTTTTAAAAGTCCTGTGAGATACTCACACCACTCTTCATATGGGATATTGTCCATGAACGTATCATAGACAGCGGCAAATCCTGTATATGCCTGCATTGTTTTTTCTCCTTATCAATCCGCGGTCACAACTGTATCACACAGAATTTTCCGTTCAGAAAATTCCTGCCCGTGTACAGTAATGAAAAAGCCACTACCCGCAATAGGTAATGGCTTACGTTTCATCTTATGCGTTGCGGCCGCAGCACTTTTTGTACTTCTTTCCGCTTCCGCATGGACACGGATCATTTGGGAAGATCTTCTTTGCCTTGCGAACAGTACCGGAAGCCTTCTGGCTCTTGTACAGTTCTTTACGCTTTTCTGGAGTCAGGATCGCATCCCACTGTGGAAGTTCATACAGCCAGGTAGCCTTAGCTTCTACCATGTTGTAGTACAGCTTCTCAGGATCGATCTCGATCTTAACTTCGGTATCTTCTTCCATAGTATCGATCGGGTTCTCATATCCCTTTAAGCTTTCATTGATACCATCTAAAAATCCGGTCATGATCAGGATCTCAGTGTTATACTTCTCAGCCAGTTCCTTTACAGTACCTGTGATTACCTGCTCAGGCTGGGAAAGGATCTGCTCATAAATTCCCTTCTCGATCTGGAAATATCCGGACCACAGCTCTTCTCTTTTTTTATCATCCAGGCCGTCACCATATGCCAGATTTCTCCATGTTTCTAATAATGCCATAGTAAAACCATCCTTATTTGTATATTTAGCGGATACATCGCTAAAGACATACTGCCGCTATCGTAATATGTAGTATATAACAAAACCTCAGATTTTTCAAATATTTTTCATCTATCTTTTATAACTCTTTCTATCGTTTTTTGTAAGAAATATTACAATTCATTACGTTTCTATGACTTCCATTGCATTTTAAACCGGGTCATGGTATATTTTAAACCAGTCAGAGATGACGCGGGCCCGGAAGTACCTGCTACGCAGAGTACTCCGGGCCATCCCCCTTTTTACAGACATTTTTACACATTTCTTCATTTTCCACGATCTTATTTCCACTACTTCTACTTCTCTTACGTTCCCTTTCCCAGGTTATTCCACCCTTGTATTTTTTTATTTAGAGTTTTATAATAAGGAAGTCGCCAGTTCTGGGAGGAGTGCGGTTTCGCCCGTATCGGAGGTGTCCGGTCTCACACTGAATATCCCGAGAACACACTCCGGCCAGTGGGTATTTCATCTTTTATTTTTCTTAATTCTTAATGGAGGTAACTATTATGAGAACTTATAAAAAGCCAATGATCACTGTTGATTCTGGTTTAGCTGAGGGTGTTTATGCAGCAAGTGGTGCAAGTCAGGGAACTTTAAATGTAACGTATCATGGTGTATGGGATCGCTGGGGCACAAACGGCGGTAAGGGACTGGCTATGGCTGACTGGTCAGATCTTAACGGTACTATCACATTAAATATTACCTTTAATGATACTGTTGATCAGGCTGAAACAGATGATGCTTCTGTTCAAACATCTTGGTCTGGAAAGACTGCTACATTTACATTTGCAAGCACAGCATCAAATCCGCTTACAATTGGTATTCACCTGAACCACGGTACCAGCATTGACGATCTTAAGATGACTGGATTTACTTACTCTGTAAACTAATTTTTTCAAATTTAAAGCCGCACTTCTGCCAAAAGAAGTGCGGCTTTGTTTTAAAACTCTCTTATCATCTGCTCTATCTCCTGCTCTTTTAATTCCCTGCAGCTCTTATCTTTTATTGCATACACTCTCGCACAGATATTTAAAACGGTTGGACGATGTGTCGTTACAATACAAGTGCGCGGATAAGTATCTGTCATGATGTTTCGGATTACTCGACGCTCGGTTGCTACATCAAGAGCAGAAGTAGCCTCATCCAACAATAAAATTGGGGATTTTCTAAGAAGCGCCCTGGCAATTGACAAACGCTGTGCCTGTCCTTCTGAAAATCCACCACCACGCTCTTTTACTGCACTGTTTATTCCATCAGGAAGCTTCTCTACAAAATCCCATGCACAGGCAAGCTTTAATGCTTCAATCAATTCTTCATCTGATGCATCTGGCTTTACCGTTCTCAGATTTTCTGCTATTGTCCCTGAAAACATTGTATTTCCCTGCGGAACATAAGAAAACAGCTTTCTTGCCGATGCGCTAAGTAAAATCTTTTCTTCTCTGTTTTCCTCAGCGCATACCCACATACGGCCTTCTTTTGGACATAGAAGTGCTAGTATCAAACGAAGCATCGTTGTTTTTCCTTCACCTGAAGGACCTACAAGAGCAACAACTTCATGCGGAAATGCCTGCATCGAAGCATGCTTAAATACCTCTGTTCCAGTATGATAGATATACCCCATATCCTCTACAACTAGTCCCATACCTCCCATTCGATATTTTTTTTCAAACACTTCCACTTCTTTATCATGACTATAATCTTCCTGCGGCATCTCTACAATATCCATTAGACGTCCTGCTGAAATCGTAAGTGATACTGCTGACGGGATTAAGCCTGCAAGTGAGTTTACTGAACTTGTCAATGTACCTGATAATGATAAAAACATTGTCATTGTACCATAACTGATTACCCCGCTCCATACACGGTAAATTCCCCATCCGTAGCAGCTGTATGACACAATAAAACCAATGATAGACATCAAAATAGAAGTAAGAATTGACATTCTCTGAAACTCAAGGCGCATTCCAATATATTCTTTTTGAAGAGAACCCAATTTTTCGATATAAAATTTAATAAGATCAAAGGCTTTGATTGTCTGAATGTTTGAAAAAGTCTCTTGATTAAATCCATATAGCTTTGCATTCATCTGCGCACTGCGCTGATTATTTTTACTCATACGCTTTAAAAGCGGCTTTGACAGCAATGCACTAAATGGAATTCCAAGCAATGCAAATATTGCAAATGTCGGATCATAGTAAATTACAATTGCAAGCGCACTGATAAAACGAACTGTATAAATGATCAGGTTAGGAATCCAGTTTAAAATACCGCTTGCAATGTTTGATGCATCTGAACTCCACCTTGTCACAAGATCACCAGTATGATATGTAGTAAGCGATTCCCAATCAGTAACCATCATCTTCGCAAAAATATCATTTTTTATTTCGGTATCCACCTTCAGGTTAATGAGTGTAGACGCATAGCCTGATGCCTGTGCTACCAAAATATTTCCAATTGAAAATCCAATCATTGCCGCAAATGTACTGATTAATCGCCCCGTCTCATGACCTGTTATAATATCAACCAGATCTTTTGAGATTAAACTAGATACAAGTGAAACACCCGTACCCATAACACCAAGAAGCGTGTACAGCACCATTGCCTTCCAGTAACGTCTGGCATACCGGCCAATCCATAAGCCCTGACGAGTCAGCTTGCGCAAGCTATCCTTTTGAAGATATTTTTTAATAAGCTTTAGTTTTTGCTTCACTGCTGCGCATCCTCCTTATCAATTCGCGCCTTCATCACATATGCAGCTGACGGCTCCTTCGTACAAAGCAGATAGTAAATCGGCACTTCTTTTGCCAGCTTAGCTGCGCATTTTAAATTTGTCTCAAGCATATCTTCTGTCCAAACTGGTGAAATCATCCGCTGCATCACGCGCACAATTTTCTGATCATTCGTCAATGACTCAAAATGATCATTATCTGAACGCCCTAAAAGAACTATTCCTCCAAGCGGATACGATTTTGTCGATGCAATGCCAGATGTGCCACACCATGGCATTCCGTATACGATTGGATGTCCCTTTGAACCTGGTTTATCTACACTTTGTCCAATATTAGTCTGCTCACCATTACTCCATCCAATCAAATTTAAATCACCATTTATGATTTCAGTGCCAAATTGTTCTTTCCAAAGATTTGTATGTGTACTTTTACCCATTCCAGAATGACCCGAAAAAAGCCATACTTGATCTCGATAAAGAATTGATGCTGAATGAATCGCAAAAAAGCCCTGTCTCTGAGCAAAGAATAAAAAGAAATGGCGAATTGCATGGAAAAGCTCATCTTTTGTTTTTTCCTTATCCAACCCATTCACATAAATCTGAGCAAAACGTCCATCAGATGTCATATGTGCCTCTCGAATTTGATTCATAGATGGAAATAGTATGATGTATCCCTGCTCATTCTCGCAAACTACCAACTCTTCATTTCTGATAAGTGTTTTTCCATTCGGGTGAAATGACGTGGTTCTCTGCAAAATTTCTATTTGCATTTGCACTGGCATTTTAATTTGCATTTTGATCTGTGATTCTGTTTGCAATTCACTTTTTGATTTTCCCTGTGCACTTGAGCAATCTTTCAAAAATGCATCAAACTGTGATGAAATCAACTCCCGTGAACCATACAGCGCAATGCGCATTCCTGCAATCTCCAGACACTCAACAAACGGCTCTTTGGTCGGATATACGCAAGTTACATCATCCGCGTCCTCTGCACAACAAGGACGCAAACATTCCTGCAAAATCCCCAATGACAATAATTCTTGAACAAACTGCTTTACATCCTGTCGGATTTGATCTTGCATCTGATTTTGAATCTTGTCTTGAGTCTGATCTTGAATCTCATCTTGAGTTTCATTAGCCGCTTCGCCATCCGCAGAATAATGATGAACTAATTTTTCTGCAAGCGCATCATCCGTCATTGATGTTTGCAATTCATTCCACAAAAAGACACCTGTCTCATTTAATACGATTCCTTTTCTCTGATCTGCTACCTTTTGTCCATATGGAAGAAGATAATGCACACCTGCAATCTCTTTCAGGCAATATCCTTCCTGACGTTTTATCCACATCCTATCCTTGCTCCTTATCAAAAAAGGGGACTATCGTTGACAGACAACAACAGCCCCTTAAATTTATTTACTTATTTTTTGTAATCAATGCTTAATCAGTGATTGATACGCCTGTGATTGCCAAGCCTGCATCAGATGTTACAACTAAATCACCTAATCCAATGTTATCACTTGGATTCTGATGATAACCTAACTTAACCCGTAAAGTAGGTGTTCCATTGCCATCGATCACACCGGCACCACCACTAACATAGGTAACATTCTGGTTAAAGGAAATTGTCAAAACCTGTGCCTCTCTTGTATGATCTGCATCATGCTTTCCATTTAACTGAATTCTATAATCACCTCTGCCTGTCTGTGGTGTCTGATGAATTTTAGCGGTAACAGTATAGCATCCTGTTCCACTTGCCGCGTACACACCCTCTGCAAGTCCTTGATCAACAATTACCATTGGTTTTGAATATTTTACCATCATTTTCTCCTCCCTTAAAGTCTGTTTTTATTTACAAAAGCTTTTCTTTTTTAAGTATATCACTTTCTTTTAAGATGTCAATTTCATTTTTATGCGCATTTATGATATACTAGTTACATATTTACAGTTTATGGGCATAGCCCCGATTAACGATGCAAATATAAGCGTTAAGCCGCATCTATGACTACTGGAGGTACTCAATATGAACCACTTACATAACAACAAGTCAGAGCAAACAACTGATTCTTCTTTTACACTTGATATCGAGCAACTACTCAAACAGGGAAATGTCATACGAATTAAGCCACAAGGTACCAGCATGTATCCTCTCTTCGTTCCTGGACGTGATGAAGCCTGCATTGAGCGCACTGACTTTTCTTCTCTTAAACGCGGAGATGTCATTTTGTACCGCCGCGACAAAAGTATTCTTGTGCTGCACCGTATCTGGAAGATCACAAATAATTCCTTTTATATGGTCGGTGATAACCAGACTGAAATCGAAGGCCCACTTCGCGCGGATCAAGTTCGCGGCAAGCTGACCGCCTTTGTCCATAATGGTAAATTTGTTAATGTCAAAAACCCAATTTACCGTTTTACATCTTCTTTATGGCTTTTTTTACGTCCCCTCCGTCCTTGTTTTTGGAAACTTATGTCGTTTTTACGCAAAAGACAACATTAATAATATATATCATTTTTTCTTTTGCTTCTTCTCGACTTTGCTAATGTTTTTTTCTGAAATTAGCAATGCAGTTTTTCTTTTTATTCGATTGACATTCCAGTAAATTGCTCTAAGTAGCTTATATGGAAGCATATTTTGGTAGTACATCCAGAACAACAGTCGAAAGCAAACCGTGCTTTGACTTCGAATTATAATCTTACATTCCCGACAAACTATTTTTTTCATATTCAAATAGCGTTCATCTATTTGGGGAACGTGTTTAATGCCAATCTCAAACCATTCCAAAAATAAAATTGCTCGAATTAATGTTTTCTCCGCCAGTAAAAACTTTCCCTCCTTTCTGAAGCTTCGTTCTCTCTCTATATAAGCTTCAATAATATCTAACTGATTAATTGAGTATGCATTTCCCATAATACTGCCTGTATGCTGACGATAATAGTACATATTTTTATTCACACATGCAATCCGATTGCATCTGTTTATAATATGATGAATCATAAACTCATCTTCGCGCACTTTTCCATTTGGATACCTTAAATTTTCAAATATTTTTTTTACATATAACTTATTCCACTGTACAGTGCATACGATATGACCTCTTCTATAGCAGCAATTCCAAAACTGTTTCTGTGTCCAAACATTATTTTTTATCTGAAAGTCACGAAAAAAATCCTGTTTGCTCATTGCTTTCCCATGCTCATCCACATATTGAATATTGCACATTGCCATATCAGTATTTGTTTGTACCAATCTATCAAAGAGACTCTTTATTGTCCCTCGTGCAATAAAATCATCACTGTCTACGAAAAAAAATATATTCGCCTACTGCATAATCCAATCCCACATTTCTTGCATCTGACAACCCTCCATTTTTCTTGTGAATCACATGAATTCGGCTATCTATTTCAGAATACTGGTCACAGATTTTACCACTTTCATCTGTTGATCCATCATCCACCAAAATAATCTCCAGATTTTTATATGTTTGATTTATCACTGAATCAACACACTCAGCCAAATACATTTGCACATTGTATACTGGAATAATTACACTCACCATCGCTGATTCTGACGTATTCTGATGCATCACTTTTCTCCTTTCACTCTCTTAATCCGGTATCTGACAAACGTTCATCTACTCTTATGTCAATTAACAGCTTTATTCCAATTGCCAAGCCATAATACAGATGAAGTCTCATTGCAATACAAAATCCTTTTATCATAATTTTCCAAAATCGACTAGACAGCTTCCCTGTATAAAAATTGTGTGTAAGCCGTATGAAAGTTTCATTGACGAGTCGATCTGTCTGATACTCTTTTAGCAATTTCACAACAGCACGTAATGAATGCCTATTTTGTACATATTCCATTTTTGCATCAAAAAAGCACGCAAAAAATAATAAATAATAGATTAGTCCTTGATATTTCTTTCTTTCATCTGTAGACATATATTTTCTAAAAAAATATCTCAATTTATAGGCGATCGTAAGCCAACATTCTCTTGAATCCGCCCGATAACGAAATGAAACAGACTGATCATTTTTTCTATAAACATATACAACATCTGGCAAAAATGCATATTTAGGATTATTCAAGTAACACTTCATATTAAAAAGTTTATCTTCTGCATATGAAACTTCTTCAAAATAAAGTTTATTCTGATTTAAAAATTGACTTCTATAAAGCTTTCCCCATGCATAAGAAAGTGTTCCAACTGAGAAAAAGCCTTGAAAACGGAAATCTTCTGAATCTGGATTTTCTTTTGAAAAAGCTTCATGACTGACTGCTTTAAGCTGCTGTCCATTCCACAGTCTCACATAATTTCCAACTACAATATCCGCTTTCGTAAGCTGTATTGTAGTCACAAACCGCTCTAGTACATTGGAATCCGGCAAAAAATCATCAGCATCTACAAATAAGATATACTCACCTCTTGCCATTTTTAATCCACTATTTCTAGCCGCAGATACCCCTTTTTTTCTTTCCTGAACAACGCAAATTCTTCTATCCTTCTTTTCATACATTGTACAAATTTCAAAACTTCCGTCTCTTGACCCATTCTCAACAAGAATCAATTCCCACTTTGCATAACTTTGATTCAGTAAACTTTCTATCATTACTGCCAAATACTCCTGTGCGTTGTATACTGGGACAACAACCGAAATCATATGTCTATATTTTTGAGTTTCCATAACCAGAGTTTCCCTTCTAGCTTTTATAATATAATCTTTTTTTTATTTACAGTTGAAAATATTTGCGTCAGACTTTTAAAACGGCTGCTTTTGTAAAAAAGTGTAACATTAATTCCCATCGGAATAACAACACATATTCCTACCGCTCCTAAAAAAGATAAAAAAGAATGACTATACATCAGTCCGACTGCAAACTTAGACAACCACACCTCAACTACAAACAAAATCGTATATTCCAAAAGATCAAAAACATATCGTTTTGCATCCATCTTTATATACTCGCCAAAAAATACGACAATGCGGTAAATAATCTGAATCAGATATGCGAGACATGTTCCAAGAAGTACACCTACTGTACCAAATGGAATGACCAGCGCAAGTGAAACTACAAGATTCACAACTGCTGTAATAATGGAAAGCGTTCGCTCCCGATTAAACAATCCGCTCACATCCATTACCACCGTAATTGGCTGCCCAATTCCCAGTAACACACATGCTGTAACCGATAAAAATACAGATGCCGGATCCCATAGGAAATCAGCACTCAGCCAGATATCCTCAACAAATGGATCAATCAACACATATAGTCCACATGCAGCCACCGCCACAATTAAGAAAAATAAAAAGGTCATCTGCCTGAGAACGCGGTAATTTTTTTCACTATCTGATTCCACAAACATATTTCCAATTCCCGGCTGAATACTCGATGCCAATGCCCGAATAATATTGCTTACTGAACGCGTAATCAAACCATAGTTACTAAAAATTCCTACTGTAGTGATATTTATGAATCCTGAGATTATCAGATTATCTGTTCCGTTTAATAGATTCATGCATAGCTTTGATACAAAAACATTTTTCAAATCATTAAACAGTTTTGAAACAAGCTCCTGCTTTGGTTTCTCCTTTTTCATTTTCACAAGAAATGGATACTTACAATCCACATAATGATTTACCCAAAGATTCAGTACAGTATCACCAATAATTCCTGCAGCAAGCGCTGGAAGATACTCTCTTGTAAATGTCGCAAATAAAATAATAGCTGAATAGCCAATAATATTTGTCAATATTGTAACGATACTGACAATATACTCATTTTGATCTGCGATCAAAAGCGATTTTTTATAGGAGAGCGGATAGGATATGACAGTGCGAAACAGCCATAAAAGATACAGCACACGCACATATCCAATCGAATAGCTTTCATTTTTCATAAATAGATGAACAAAAGGCGTAATCATTAACCCTAGCACAGCTAGAATGACTGCAAACATATAATACGCTTTGCGATATAGATTCATCAAAGCTGCTATTTCTTGTTCATCCTTATTCACAAGCGCACTATATAAATGATAAACAATGGCGGTTGATATGCCAAGCTCAGTCACTGAAAGCATGGCAATCACATTGGAAATGACACCATTCATTCCCACCAATTCAGTTCCCAGATACAGATTCATTGCACGCTGGCTCAAAAAACCAAACAATAAAAGAATCAACTGAGAAAGGAGGCTGAAAAAGCTATTTTTAAAGAGACTTTTTATCTTCATATTTTATAACCCTGCTTTTAACTTTGGCTTTTTAATTCTGCTTTTTTTCGTTCTGTATGATGCAATTCTTCCATCTTACGCTCCTCCTGCTTAAGCTTATCCATTTTTGCATCAATATCCTCCAGTCCCGCATTTTCATCTACCTTTAAAACCTTACAGCGGAAAATAACGGCAAGTACAGAGAAAAACATTCGAAGCATGTACCAGATCGGCTTTAAACCAGAATGCATACTGACACCCGCTGTTCTCGGATGCATAACCGCTGGGACCTCCACAATTTTGAATTTTAATAGCAGCATCTGCATAATCATGTTAGTATCAGGATACTTGTCATCAAAATGATTATACTTGGAATAATACGTCACTGCTTTTCGGCTAAGCCCCTGAAGTCCTGTGGTAGGATCCGCAATCTTTCGTCCTGCTGCAATTCGCATCATAAAGCGAAACAACAGAAATGCCAGACGCTTCGCAGCAGAAATCTGGTATTCCCCGCTTCCGTCCATAAAGCGCGCACCCAACACAATATCTGGATAACGGCCATCCTCATCCTTCTGGCGCAATCTATTATAAAGCAGTGGAATATTGCAAACATCATGTTGTCCATCTGCATCCATCTGAATTACGTATTTGTATCCTCTTCGCACCGCATACTTATATCCAAGTTGGATTCCACTTCCATATCCAAGATTAAACACATGAGTAACAAGCGCATGACCTCTCACCTTCACAAGCCAATTTGTGGCATCTACGGATGCATCGTTCATAACAAGAATATCTGCAATGTCTGATATTTCCGGCTTTTCTAGCTGATCCAGCACTTTTCCAATATTGGCTGCTTCATTATAAGCAGGAATAATTATCAGCACTTCTTTTTCTTTCATGTCGTTTATCCCCCTATTTTGTCATCTTAAGTAACAGATCTAATTCATCCTTGTTCTGTGTATTTCTGTTTTGTGCTCGCTTTGCATATTTCTCACGCTTCTTTGGATCTGCTATGAGTTCTTTTATGCTGTCAGCAATTGCTTCTGGCGTTAAACTGCACAAAATACCATCTATACCATTTTCAATTTGCTCTCTGTTTCCATTACAGTCCGATGCTATAACCGGACAGCCAAGAATCTGAGCTTCCTGAATGGCAATACTCTTTCCCTCAAAGCGTGTTGCATGCACATAAATATCTGTCTGCACATAATATGGATACGGATTTTCCACCGCTCCAAGCAGCAAAAAGTCCTTTTGCAAACCAAACTGCGCAATCTTTTTTTCCAACATTTCGCGCTCACTGCCTTCGCCAAGCACATACCATCTCGCTCTACAGCCTGAGTCTTTTATAATCTTCATAGCATCAATAGCAATATCATATGCTTTCTGATATGCCAGACGTCCAACTGTAAGAAGACGTATTCCATCATACGAATCTGTAAAGCCACCAGCTTCTTTTGCCCTGCTTGTAATTTTCTTATAATCAAGCATATTATGAAATACCGCCACCTTGTTCTGATACTGCGGATAATATTTAATAAAATGTTTTTTTACTTCATCGGATACCATAAAAATACGATCCATATGTCTGTAACAATCTTTATCCATAAGTGGTGTATATCCTGAGCTTTCGTAATCAATATGTACAAATGCCGCTTTCTGTCTTGCTTTTACATGGTCTGCCACATAATAAGTAGATGCACCCTCAAGGTACGCTACAGCCAAATCAAAAGTCTCATCAAATTGTTCACTTCCATCAGATATAACTCTCCATAAGATTTTATCTGGCATTATTTTTCCATTTTTGTGCATCTGTTTCCACACGCGAAGCATATAGGCTGCTTTTTTAAACCACTTACCATTTTGGATAAATTTTCGCAGAACTGTTTTCATCATATCCCGGCGTCCTTCCTCTGTTAAGACAGATTCTGTACTGAAATATGGATTTTTCAGATGCACATATGATGGCAGCGCATCCTTCATTTCTCCCTGTGCCATCATGACATATAAAGATAATTCATATTGGTTCGGATCAATCGCTGAAAAAAGCGAAAGAAGTGCTACTTCTGCGCCTGCCCTGCCAAGCGTATTAATGACAAATAATATTTTTTTCTTTCTCATATGTACACCTCTTTATATATCTCTTGTATTTTCACCAGTTAGTTCTGACAGCTTGTTTAGCATACGCTCATTTTCCTGATTCAAAAGAGATACCTGCATTGCAATTTCCTGCATCTTCATTGATAAGACTGAAATCTGAATACTCAGCTCATATCCACTCCATACAGCCACTGCTCCAACAAGAAACATAGCCACCGCAGTTCCTTCTCCCACCTGATAGCACCATGCCGACAGCACTGGAATCGCTCCAACTAAAATAAGTCCAATACCAATGCCTTCCCATGCTACTGCCAAATTAATAGCAAGCTTTTTTACTGCATGCATATAAAATGACTGCCACATAATTAAAAGTCCTGTTACAACAATTCCAATTCTTAAAAGTACTGCTACGCTCATTGTACATTCTCCTCTCTCTGTCTTTACAGCTGCTTTTGTTTTCTATCATATGCTTTGGCAGACGGCTTTTTCCCTTTTCCCCTAGGAATTAAGGTGCCACTGCAAAATATATGCATATCCATGTTTTTCTCTACCCAGCGAAGTCTGAAATATGCCATTGTCCAACCAGCAAACGAACCTGCCACTACTCCCATGCCATACCATATTGCTGACAAATGAGTTGAAATAATACTTCCAACAAAAGTGACAAGGCAGAACACCACTGATGTCAAGACAGCTCCCTTCATATCATTAAAATAGTAAAGAAAAATAATTGCCGAATACATCAGAAACAATATGAAATATCCAATAGCTAATGATGGGTAAATCTTCATCGTTAAACCTGAAATTCCAATTGTTGGCAAAACAACAATACAAATCAAATAAACTACTACTGAAATAATAAACTGAATTCGTGCAAGCGTCATCAGCTCACTCGCTAACTGACGAAACATTCGTTTTTTTGTATTCTGTATATCAGCTCCTCTGCCGCCAATAACAGCCTCTGAATACAATTTATATTTTTCATGAAAATACATCTCTACTCTGGAAATAAAAATAATAGTTGCGGAAATATTTGTAAACATCGCAAGACACGATGCCATATCATATGGCTGATTGCAGACAAAACTGTTTACTACTACCATCTTCATATCCGTTTTCCAGAACACAAAATTATGAATATATAAGCCCAAGATGTAGAGGAAATTTGTGACAACCAGCTGCCAATACTTTTTAAAATATACCAGTACTGGCTTGTAACGGTTGCTATTTTTTCTAAAATACCGTTTAATCAATGCATTCTCAAGCACTGCTGTCAAGAAAAAACCTGCATCCATTGCGGCAAGCATACTTTGTGTAATACCCCAATGTAAAACATAGCGCAGAAATAGTGACAAGAAAAATGCCAACAGCATTCCAGCTCCATAATACTGCGCAATTCGCTGATAATCTTTACAGATTGACAGATAAATCATTGAGTAAAATACCAATACAAGACTAATATAACACCAAAATCCTGCAAACACATAGGCAACACTCACACCACCTACAAAATGTTCCCACAAGCAAAATGGAATACCGATAAGGCAGCTCAATGCAATATTTAAAACCATGCCTATATGATAACATGGCAAAATATCCTGATAACGTTCTTCATAAATGATATCTGACATATATCGTGATAACACTGCATTAAACGGTGATGCTGTAAGTAAAGAAAAAATAAATGTGTAGAGAATCGTACACGAAAACAACTCGCGCTGTGCATACCCTAATGTCGAGAATTTTAAAAAGTATTCCATCAAAACAAGATTGATGATAATCGCAAACATCGGAGCTACTGTAACGAGTGTACTGTAGAAAAAACCGATCATATTGGTTGTCAGCGTATTTTTTTCAAAAATTCTATTCAGCCTTACTCCAATTCCTGCCATTTCTTTTCTCCTTCCTTTTATTCTGCCGGCACCATCACCGGCGGCTCTGACCACTCAACCTTCATGTTATGTGCAAAGTCTCTGTAAATTTCCCAATATGTCTTTTGCATATATTCAACTCGATATTTTGCCATTACGCGGCGATATCCATTCTCTCCCATCTCAAGGCGCATTTCCTTTTTCTGAGCCATCTCAACCATCGCCTGTGCAATCTCCTCGACATTCATGATATGAGTGATGATGCCTGCCGGTCCAAAATCATCATTTTCTCCATAAACTAGTCCATGACAATTTCCAACATCTGTTGCAATCACTGGTTTATGCGCTGCATAGCTTTCAAGAATAGTAAGCGGCTGACCCTCACTGATGCTCGTAAGAATTGTCATATCCATTCGTCCTAGATAATCCTTAATGTTGATTCGCCCGGTAAATTCAACATCATTTGAAAGATCAAGTGCCTCTGCCAAATCAAAACACTCCTTCGCATATTCTTCGTCTTCATCCCACGGACCCATGATCCATAGTTTCAAGCGTGGCTCCTTTGCTTTCGCAAAACCAAATGCCTGAATCATTGTCTTAACATCCTTAATCGGCGTAACACGAAGAACCGCTCCAATATTGATCTTATCTTCATCCTCGGGCAGCTTTCCTGAGATGTTCTGCAGATTTTCTACACGAATTCCATTCGGCGTAACCGCTATTTTTTCTGGTGGACATCCAAGCTCAATCTGTAATTGTCTCGCCTGCTCAAAAAGACTTGTAACAAGACTGCTTTCCTGATAGGCAAGCTTAGACATTTTTCGAAACTGGTCAATCCAAATGTTCTTATAAATTCCATTTACCCATTTTGCCTTGATCAGTTCCTCTTCTCGTTCACGTGTATATATTCCATGCTCCGAGACTAGAAGTCTGCTGCCGTAGATATGCTTTGCCATGCTTCCAAGCACCCCTGCATATCCAGTCGCAACACAGTGATACAAATCAGCCTTTGGCAGTTCCATCTGAAAGGTAATAAAAAGCGGCAAATAAATGGAACGCATAGTCCACAAAAAATCAGAAAAGACAAGCTGACTGTACTTCAAATTATAACAATCTGTTACTGCATGAAGAAAATCCTCACCCATCAATATATCATTGAGCGAAACATCATTTTTTTGAAAAAGATCAAACAATACATTCCATTGAACATCCTGATCCAGTATCAGGCTTCGAAGTGCCCGATACTGTTCTTTTTTCAGTCGCTGCCTGCGCCGATGCTTTTTACTCCAATCCACATCCTGAAGATACAGTTCATAAACTTCGGAAACATTTTCTGGCAACTCATATGCATATTTGCCTCTCAGCGAGCGATTTGCCGCAATCGCCAAAATGACAAACTCTGTATTGGGAAATAAGCGGATCATGCTGTGTATCCAGCTGGATACACCACCGACTACAAACGGATAGCATCCCTCTGCTACAATACATACCCTCATATAACAACTCCTTTCCTAATGCCTGTTTTTCCGTACTAATTAAATTCTTTACTCATAATAGAATAAGGTGTTAGACGGCTTTAATGTGATTAATATGCTTGATTCTTCCATACCAATCAACCAGACATTATCCTCTATTTCTTCATATGTACCGCCAGCTACATCTGATATAACTTCACCATTTGTCCTTAGCACGAACCATGCAGTTTCATCACCTTCAGATGCATGAATCAAAATTTTATTGTTGCTTTCATTTGCTACTTCTTCATAATTTAAAGATAAAAAACGGCGTATTCGACTGTCACTCTGCGATACCGTAGTGCCGGAAAAAACAGAAAATGGCTTCCAGTATGTAATGGTATTTGCCATTAACTTCTCTGACAGCTTCTCCCAACCATCTTCATCTGACTGTGGATATGCCGCTCTGCTTATATCTGCAAGAATGCTAGTATAGCCAAGTGCTGTCTCAACACTTCGTATTCTCAAATTCTGACGGAATGTATGCTCATAGCCATCAATCAACGCATTCTGTTTAGTTACCTGATTATTTATATAACCAATAACATCACTTGTATCGTCAATTCCTTTTACAACTGTACGTATTTGCTGTAAAAATTTACTATCTAAAGCTTCTTGTATCTCTTCATCTGAACTTTCTCCAACGTAAAACGATGCAAATTTGTAATCTGGCAGTGTACTTTCCCAGAATACTTCGTCCTCGCTAAGTTTTTCTGAAACTGATGTGTCTGATACACTGTAAACTGAATATCCCATCTCTCCTTCTTCTTCGTTCACTGCTTCCATGTAATACTGAACGTCATCACTATTTGGTTTCGCTGCATCAGCATAATCAAACTGCATCGTCATCATACTAGAAAGTAAAAAGGAAGTTTTTATATTAATTGAAGAAAATGCCGGCCAAACTACATCGCGAAATAGTCCTCTCATCGTCTGACTATACATCTGACGCAGCACCGCTGTGTTCTCATTCGCCATTCCCGGATAATTTGCTGCAATAAAATTCTGCGCATTGACTACTGGATACACCGTGTAGCTTTGCATCTCACAAAGCATCGCAGTCAGCATGCCAAGTCCAGTTGCATCTGTCATATAATCTCCAATGACAGCAAACACCGATGCTGTTGTAAAATTCTTTCTCCAAATTAGCGGCGGATATTCCTGAACATCTATCTCTGAATCCTCAAGCATTCCCTTCATATAAATTTTTGTTCCGTTTGTCAAATGATACCATGGAAATACAAGATCCATATCTTGATTCTTCTCTTCCTCATCGGTATCAGCTTTATAAATTGCTTCTCCACCAAGCAAAAAACCACTGTACAAGTGAATACCATTTCCTGTCACACTCTCCTGTACAATCTCATCAATTCCCAGTAAGCGCCGCAGCAGCTTATGGCTTTCGATTATTGAAGCATCAGGGAGCTTTCCAAAAATTACACTAATACCATTTTCTACACATGTTTGCAGACTGCGAATCTGTTTTGTATCATCCCAGTTGATAAAATCGGGATCAACTAAAACAAACTGCGGTGTATCCTGTGTCTTTTTGGAAATTGCATTCTCATATGCAGAAATGGATTCATAATAGCTGATCTTTCGCTTCATATAGAGTGCCCAATTTCCAATCATTTCTCCCATCGTATTGCTCTCATTTGATCCAATGCAGACTACACACTTTTTCTTCGCCCATGGGATAAGTCCTGTGCTTTGCTGATCTAATTCATCGCTGTCTGAAGCAACATAAACATTATCTGCTCCAGACAGTTCATTCACATCTACTGCATATTGATTCTCACTATAATCGTTCCAATGATCTTTTGCCATATTTAAAAACTGAAACAAGAAGAAGATAATTGCCATTACAGCTGTAATAGCAGCATAATTTCTGCGTGATACCATTATTTTTCCTCCTGTTCCTGCGGATTGTTATAGCCATAATCAATTGCCAGATTGTAAAGACATTCTACATTCTGATGAAGCTTGTAGCATACAAAATCATCTGTCTCATAATATATTTCCATCTCATTTGGATACAGCTTCTTAAATGCCTGTGCCCAATAATACATATGTGACATGGTTTTCCAACGAGTATCTGATATATAGGCCGATATTCCTCCACCTGTGTTTACTGGTGTATTTGCACCCTCTTCTGAAACTGGCTGCAAATCAATTCCATTTGCACTTCCCGCATAGTTTATTGGCTGTTTTTCAATAAAGAAATATACATATTCAGTTGGAAATGTAATTTCTGAATTTTTCTCCAGATTCATAAGCTGCCTTAAAAATGTAATCATCTCATAATGACGTCCACTATTAACAATCATCTGACGCTCATCATTTGCCGACAAAATAGTCCAATTAAATGGTTTATTTTCCCGTATGATATTCGTAAGACAAATGATTGACTCGTTTGGCTCCAAAGCACCTGTTGTTACTGGTGTTCGTATCAATCCCATAAGTACAGAAATTACCGATGCAGCTACTAGTACCACACCAGATGTTCCGTTCATAACCCAATTTCTTTTGAACCATCCAAATACCAAATAAATGAGTGCATCCACATTCAATGCCCAAACAAGCCCAAGTGAATAGCAAAAGAAAATACACATACGCGATGGCTGCATCAATTCTGGAAGTCCAAGTGCTGTCAATGACTGCATCAAACACATAAAAAGCATGTAAAAAGCAATTGACAAAATCATTCCGCCATAATCTGTTTTTCGAAGCATCATTGCAAGAAGTCCCAATATCAAAAGGCTAAAAATGCCTCCCACTATGATACGTGCTACTGTTTGACTCGATTTTGTACAATACACCCAAATCTCAGTTAAAATAAGTTTGCCTTTCTCCTGCAATTTTGTAAACAAACTCACTCTTTTTAAATTGTTTGTCTGGTCTTGATGCTGCACCGGTGTTTCTGATAGCGATTCTGATTCAACTGATTCCTGTTGTTCGCTATTAGATGCTTCTTCATCTGAAAGTGCCTCTCCATTTTTTAATTTTTCAAGCAATGCCTCATCTACATCTCCGACAACTCGAATTTCATTTCCATTCTTGTCTGTTATGATTGTCTCGCTCTGAGCAGTCTCCTCTTCCTCATCATCCTCGCCACTCATGACACCAAGCGCCCAATACAGGGAACCTTGAAGAGGATGACCCATCGCTACGCCAACCGCCATCGGCACTACTGCAAGCACGATACTAAGCAGTCCTGTTACAATAATTCGCCAGAAATATCGCCACCTGCAGAATCGAGAACAAAATCCAACAGCAATTCCAAGGCAAAGCACACCTGCCGGCATTGTATTATAGAAATGAACAGTTAATGTCAGTGAAAAACTAATTGCAAATCCAACCAAATAGCCTAGTATTTTTTGCTTCTTTTGTTTTTTCAAAGTTTCATTGCATTCCTTGATTTCCTTTTGAAATAATGCATATTCCTGAAAGAACCGAATTGCAAGCACACCTGCCGGAAAAATAAATAGCATTCCATACTCCTGCGGAAGTGTACTTGAATAACGTGCTATAGCATTGTCATTGTAAATATTCAACATCAAATATGCTGCTGTTCCAATATATGGACTAAAGCGCACTCTACAGATCACTCGAAGCGAAAGCAGAAGCACGAGATGAATAAACAGCGTCTGTACAATTGAAAATACTCTAAACAAAATATATGTTTGTATTCCAAATGCCGCATGCAGATAATAAATAATACAATGAAAGCCATGAGGATACACACCATTTGCAAAAATATTATTATTATCCATCTCATTAACCCAAAGATTGTGAACTGGAATGTCAGATGCCTTATATCCATAAACGGTAGCCGTATTTATTCCATAAACATAAAATACACCTGTTATAATCGCTGCTGTGAGTAAAATATCTGGAAGGTAACGCTTTAGCCACTGTTTTATGCCTCTTGAATATTTACGATTAAATTTCTTCCATCCTTTTGAAATAAGTGTTTTTAATCCAATTTCTTTGCGAAGAATATGAATCGTCATTTGAAAAAAATTACTTACCTTCGATATAATATGAAGGCTCTTTCTCTTTTTCCAAATAATAAAAAAAGCAGGAAAAATCGTTCCAATCTGCAATGTGATTGGGTGAGAAATATGCAAAAACTGAAGCAAAAACACCAGATAAATAATATAAAAATTACCGGCAAGGAAATATCCAATTAACCGTTCCGACATTTTATATTCCGCCAGATGCTTATGCAGCATAATTCCTGGCAGAATCAATGTCACTAGCGTATACGCGCTTAGTGCCTGTGCAATCTGCAAGATTGTAAGCATTGTCATAGACATCGCCTTCACCTTCTTTCCTTTAACTAAATACTCGAATCAGCTCTAATGTCTCATTATCAATAATGATATCTGACTTTTTTAGTTGATCCATTACAGTAAAAAAATTTTCTTTGTCGTTGCTCATAAAATATAATTTAAGTCTGCATGTATATGATGCCAACTCTTCTGGATACTGTTGTACCAAACGCTCGCACCAAATGCTGACCTTATCGAACTGTTTTTGCTCAAGCAATCGTAAGCACACAGCTTCGTAACGCTGTGGCAGCAGCCTTGATGCATTTTTCTGGTAGAGAGATTCTGCTGCCTCCTCCATCATCATTACAAATTTTGCCTGCTCAATTTCAGTAAAAACTTTTTGACAGAGAATTCGATTCATATAATCAATCAGCATTTCTTCTGAATCTGTCTGATCTGGCTCTTCTTCCTTCATATCCGTATAAATTTTTTGTACTGTCACACGAAAGTCATTTAACTCATCTCGAAGTACCGATGCTGCATAATGTGACGTCTCAGAATCTTCACTGTTAAGTGCAAGTGAAATAGATTCCAATGAATCCTGAAGATCTCCTCTAATCACATTAAGCATGAGCATTCGCAAATTCTTTTTATCACTTACTGCAAGAGCTTCCTCAATCGGAACAAGATTTCGCTCACGCTCTTCATCTGCCTTCACGTTCGTCTTAACCCTTTCTTTGCTGAAAATTACATCATCTAAGTCCACTTCCTGTCTAAATATTGTCATATAAATCAAATGACTCACTAAAAAGAAAAGTGGACCTACAATCGGACATAATACCATAACAATTACGCGAATCAAATACGTTCTTCTATTATCCTGAAGATATTCCTCCTCATTTTTGTCCTGACGCTCTCTAGCTGGAACATAAAACAAAGCTCCCCACAAATAATAGAGAACTGATATGATAAAATTTATAATCCATACAATCACAAACAGATACTCTGCTCTCGTCATCCTCTAACATCCTCCGCATGCACAATTGAGCTTTCAAAGCCTTCCTTCAAAAAACGCTCTATTACGCCCTGTGCTGCTTCATCGTCTGTATTTGGCAGCAACACATAGAGACCATCTGAAAGTACACCAAAATAGTCCGTCTGGCGCAGCTTTTTTTCTAGTTTCTGCGCAATTTCCTTAAAGTTATCTGCTGTATGCTGAATTTTCACTAAACAGCACTCAGTCAATCCATTACGTTTTGCGTCAAAGAAAGCTTTTACAAGCTGCTTAAATGCCTCATTTCCTAGGATATCGCTATCTTCTACATAACGTCTCTCTCGAAGTGCATCAAGATAATGACCAGCCCTTGCTACCGCGTTCTGAATCAAATAGCCAATAACTGTCAGTCGATTCGCCTCTGCCAAATTCATACGCTCCCACGGAATACCCCAAAGCATCAAAATTGTCTGCATTTTATCTTCCGCATAAACAGCACAAGCCATAAGTGGATAACTATCATCCATAGTTTTATTAATATACACACGATGTGCAATTAGTTCATCATACATATCTTTCATGTCTGAATAATGAATCGATTTTCCAAGCTTTTTCGCTGTTTGGGATGTAAACGAAAACAGACGCGCATAATCGCGGTTTGCCACTGTATAGATAGCTGCATCATCAGTCTCCATCAGCTTAGAAAGTACCTGTGCAGCATAGAAAAGTACCTCCTCTGGTCCCCTTTGATCAAGCTGAGATGTAATTTCATAAATTTTTCCCAAGCTATCCTTCTGGTTTACAATTTGTCGCTCAAAGGTATGCTTTATTCTGACGTTACTGTCATTTATATCTGACATATCTCCAAGCTGTCCATTCAAGTACTGAATCTGATCTTCATCCTGATTTCTAATATTTTTAATCTGATCCTTCATATATCCGACTACCATTCCAACAATAAATAGCTGTGCCATCCATACGTATGTGTTATAATCTAGTAGTACTTCAAATCCAGTTTTGTCGTACATCTGCCTAAAGCAATATCCAGCTGTTGCCAAAAGCGCCGAAAAAATTGCCTGTTGCTGTCCATATATAATAGCAAACAGCAATACGTAAAGCAGATAAAAGTCAAGCTTGCTGAAATATTGACTCGATACTGCTCTATTGTTTAACATGAAGAATGGTATAAAGCAAACCATATTTTCCATATACGGTACTAACATCCAAAATATCTGACGTATACTTCTCCAGAGCCTATTTCCCCATCCTGCTCCGCTGTCTTCCGGATTTAAGAAAGAACTGCTGTGCTTTTTCATATATTCTACAGTCTTTTTTACACCTTCTTCATATGAGACAAATATTTTTCGTCCGAATTCTTTTTCAAATCGTTCACCACTCAAGACAAGTCGATATCCACTTCCCACTGTATCATCAACAACTTCTACTCCATTTCCGCCAGCACTGCTTACCATATGAGCGAGCTGCATTTGGCTGATAATGCTTCCTGAGGAAATGTGATAAATCGAATGTTCTAGTTTAGGCGCAATGACAAGCTGATACAAAAACTGCACTGCATCATTTTGATGAATCATCGAAAACAAATTTCTGCTATTTGCTGACACTTTGTTATTCTTCAGCATTTCCAGCGTCATCTTAAAGCATGGATTATTCTCCTTCTTGCCTTTTTTTGGTGTTCCATAGAGATTATCCATTCTAACGACGATTGACTGCATTCCTCGTGTATTGTAATAGCTCTTGCAAATTTCTTCACCTTGTGCCAATGCAAGTGCTCGGAAATTTGCTGCTGAAACAGGCTCGTCCTCTTTAATATCTTCAATATATGACCTTCCAAAAACTTCCTGAGAGGAAATATAAAGAAAACGGCCTTTTTTTACAGACGAATATGCTGATATCACATTTGTCAAATCTGCTGTAAACTGTACCGATGTTTTTCTTGGATTCTCCCAATCATATCTGGTATCATGTGCACCCATAAAAATAACAATATCTGGATTCGCACTTACAAGAATTTCTCGGATACTGTCACTGTCATATTCAAAGTTATATTTTTCAAATACCTTTTGGTAGGATGTATGACTGTTTTTCGTTCCGGTCAGCAGATATACTCTATGACCGTCCTTATTTAGCTTGTTAATCATTGCATCCATAAAGCGACCCTCGCCGCCTATTAAAAAAGCTATCATCTACTGACTCCTTCTACTCCTTTTCTAACAGACCCATCTGTTTAAATTCTGTCAACACCATATTTACATCATCTTTTACATTCTCCTTTGGTTCATTATATTCCTTACTCACAAGCTCTGCCAATTCATCTGGTGTGTTCACCTCTGGTGCATGCTCATAAATATAAGCTGCAATTTCACTCAATGTAATCACCTGATTTATTTCTTCTGCTGTTTCCTTATAAGGAATAAGTGCATATTCATCCATTACTTTGCGGAGCATAAAATTTCCCTTTTGTTTCATACAGTAATTTTTAACTTGCCTCCTATTTATATTTAAAATTCACATTCATGCTTAGTATATTACCTTTTCCACTTTCTCGCAATTCTTCTTTTGTGAACTTTTTTTAATTAAATTTTCCTGTTCACCACTTGCTTCTTTTATGGTATACTCGAATCAACAAGTTAATTTAACATTATTATGTTTTCTAGGAGACTGCCATGAACCATATTGAACAACTTTATCTTCAAATTATTCACAATACTTGTACGCAAACATCTTCAAATATAACTATTTCTCAAGATGTTTCTATCTCATTAATAAATCTGGCTCAGACGCAGTCTTCGCTTCCTTTTCTGCTGCCTTATATAAAAGACAGCAGCCTGCTTGCTAACATCAAATATCAAACAAAGCTGATGATGTTAAATTACTACCAGATCGAACAGTTCACACGGCGAATTGCTGATCTCTTTGATGCAAATAATATATCTTATATTCTCCTAAAGGGAATTAGTCTTGCTGCCTTTTATCCAGTTCCTGAATATAGACAACTAGGAGATGTGGATATTTATATCAATGACAAAGAAATGTTTAATCGTGCTAATGCTCTTTTGCTTGCAAATGGCTACACAAAGGATGATGAAATAAGTGATCATCATCAAGGCTATCTCTATAAAGTTCCCCAAACAGGGCGCACTATGATCTTAGAACTCCACTACCGAATTGTTGGACTATATCAATATGCTCCTGTAAATAAAATTGTTGATGATGTTTTTGCTGCAAACACATTTTCTCCAGCCATGCAGACTGTTAACGATCGAAATTATCCTGTTCTTCCTCCAACGGAATATACATTCTACATGATTCACCATATGCTCAAGCACTATCTGTACAGTGGTTTTGGCATACGCCTTCTGTGTGACTTTACATTTTTTTTGGGACACAATTACACAGCGATTGACTTTGCCCAAATTCATACGTGGTGTAAAGAATCAAAAATCTTGCACCTATATGAAATCATTTTGGAAACATGCCGCATCTATCTTGGTCTGCCAGAAACGATTGATTCCAAAATTCATTATAACAAAAATGACTGTAAGGCTTTTATCACACAACTGCTAGAGGATGGAGATGTAAGCCAAAACAATGGTTCAGCACTTGTTGGCAGTGGTTCCTATGAAAAAATAAATTTTCTTACATATTTCAAGGAAGGTCATCTTCAGATGCATGTACGCTTTCCGAAACTTGGTAAATGCCTCCTTCTCTGGCCTATATTATGGCTCATTACACTTGTATGTTTTTTATACAATAACCGCACCATTCGAAATATGAGTCTAGCTCAAACACTTAGAAGCTTTAAACAAGACAACCAAAAATCAAAACTGCTTCGAATATTTGACAACACAGATCACAAATAACAGACTACCCGCTGTGCTCTTATGCACAACGGGTATAAAATTCAATCTTACATTGCTTTTTTCTCTGCTGTACAAAGTGGTGAATTTCTTTCAATCTGCCTTCTACGATTATGCTTTGTATTCGAATAATAAAGTTTCTTATCTTCGTACATTTTCTTATCTGCTTCTGTAAGCAGATCTTCCAGGTTCTCGCACATTTCCCTCCATACTACACCATAAGAAATATTAACCTGATGTTCCTTTGCATTTTTCTGCAACTGTGAAACAAAATATTCAAATTCTGCCTGTTTTATTTCCGGATAAAGAACTACAAACTCATCTCCGCCAATGCGATATGTATGCTCTGGAAAGACTGCAACAATTTGCTGCGCAGCTCTTCGAATATAAGAGTCTCCAGCTTCATGTCCCTGCTCATCATTGACTTTTTTCAATTCATTGAGATCCATATAAACAACCCCAACATTCCTAATTAACTGTCCCTTATTCTGGCCATACTTCTCCAGCACACTCATATAGCGGTTACGATTATACAGATTTGTAAGTGCATCTCTATAGGATAGATACTGCAGCTTTTCCTGCTGTGCCTTTGTGTCCAAGCGGTTCATAATGAAGAACTGAATTGAGGAAAGAAACGGAAAATCCCGATAATTTTTTCTTGGGTTATCAACGCCAATAAATCCGATAATTTCTCGATTTCTTATAAGCGGTACAGCGATCAGGCTATTTACATTCTGTGCCTTTAAGCACTCATATGCCCGTTCATCCTCTCTATCCTTCTCTAAATCTAAGTTAGAAATATAAAAACTTCCCTCTCTTTCAAATTTTTTAATCCATGACGCAATAATTTGAATAGGAACTTCATTAAGATTTTCAATCTCCTTTGAAACACCTTTTGCTGCATATTCGTAACTATTATGTACAATCTGCCGTTCTTCATCAATTTCAAAAATGTATGTACGATCACTTTTAAAATATTGATTAATTATTTCTAGCAGATGATTAATTGCTTCATCAACATCTTGATTAGCCGACAATTCTGTAACGCAATGTATCAATGTTGAACTGCGCTCTAGCTCATTTTCCACCTTAGTTTTGTTTTCAAAAAGTTCCCATAATGTATGTAAATTCCATATAAAATATGTTATGAGCAAAATAAGAGCCATGCCTCCTAATGCCCACACATGATTTCTATGCACCTGCATTATTCCCTCATAAATAATGCATACTATCATTGCAGTGATACATAAAATCCAAATAAATTGAATAGTTATCTTCCATACTAGCTTCTTATGCATCTGATCAAGCATCTTATTTTCCATATGGTTCACTCCTTTTGTATCCAATACTTTTTCTGGCTTACCTAGAACAATCACACTAAGTTTTGCCTGAAAACTTTGTAATCTTATATAGCTACTATCATTTTACTCTTTTTATTGTAAATTTAAATCATACCAAAGTATGATAAATATTCCATGAAACACTCTTCTTCCTTCCAAATGCTACCAAAATGAAGAAAGGTGCCAAAAATCTGACACCTCTGCTCTATATAACTTATTTCATCCTGTAATTTCCCCCTGCATTTCCCCCAGCATCCGAATCATCGTCTCCTTCAGTCTTTCGTTATACGGTGAACTGGGGTCAAAGCACAGTTCGATAAACTGCTGTAGTTCCTTATTATCCGCCAAAGATTTCGGCTGATGTGCATACAATTTTCCTTCGGGGTTATCCGTGCGAGCAAAGATGTAATCCATAGACACGTCAAAATAGTCCGCATATTTTCTCAGATTTTCAACCGTTGGTGTTGCTGTTCCCTGCTCATAGCGGTTAATACTGGGCTGTTTCAATCCCAAAATCTCCGCCATTTTCATCTGTGACAGCCCCATGCTCTCTCTTAGCCCCTTGAGCCGCTTTCCCATTTCTTTCATGCGCATCCTCCTCCCCGTATTCCATGACACGAAAGGCGCTCACCGTTTTCCGATGAACGCCCTCGGTTATTCTTTTTCCGATTTATTTTTCAATTTTCGTGATTGTCACTGTCTTTGTTGCATCGTCCCAAGCGACGGTTGCGCCAAGCTCGTCTGCCACAAAGCGAACAGGTACGAAGGTGCGTCCATCAATAATCACAGGTGCAACAC
>OIXA01001653.1_pt1 | contig 27587 bp, 28 predicted proteins | sample 1587721 | NCBI WGS metagenome assembly OIXA01 (sample SAMEA3888900, study PRJEB22519) | human gut metagenome | biome: human gut; feature: human-associated habitat; material: faeces | place: Denmark | collected 2013
AAATATTTCTTGTATGCAGTTTTGAAGGTATATGAAAGATAAGAAGCAATCAACGGTATGTTGGTTGTTTTTTTGTTTAATGCATGAAAGGTATAAAGAATAAAAAATATATAAAATACAAAATATCTTTTGACCACAGGAAGTATAGATGATACAATTGAACCATTGTTGAATAGAAAAGGAGTACATTATGGAACAGAAAATAATCGCCACAGTTGGTGGACATCAGATCACAGAAGCAGAAGTAGAGGCATTCATCCACAGCCTTCCAAGAGAACAGCAGGCATATGCGGCTCATCCGGATTTTCGTAAGCAGTGTGAAGAACAGCTGATCGCAGTATACGCATTTGCAAAATACGGCGAAGAAGAGAAAATTGACGAGACAGAAGAATTCAAGAATGTTATGGAAAATGCAAGAAAAGATATCCTTGCACAGATGGCTATGAGAAAGCTTTTTGCAACAGTAAACGTAACAGATGATGAAATCAAAGAATATTATGAAGCAAATAAATCGAAATATTCGAAGGGTGCATCTGTACATGCAAAACATATCTTAGTAGATAATGAAGAGAAATGTACAGAGCTTCTGAATGCAATCACAAGCGGAGAAAAGGTATTTGAGGATGTAGCAAAAGAATCTTCTACATGTCCGTCGGGAGCAAACGGGGGAGACCTTGGAGAATTCGGAAGAGGACAGATGGTAAAAGAGTTCGAAGATGCCGCATTTGCTGCAGAGGTTGGACATGTTGTAGGTCCGGTAAAGACACAGTTTGGATATCACCTGATCAAAGTTGAGGACAAGAAAGAAGCAGGAGAATCAAGTCTGGAAGAAGTAAAAGACCAGATCCGTGCAGAACTGTCTCAGAAAAAACAGGAAGAAGCTTACAGAGCTAAAGTTGATGAACTGAAGAAGAAATATATGGAGTAATAGTAATCAGTCGGTTCGATAAAGATAAGACGTAATAAATGTATATAGAGATATAAAAATGGGGCATGATCTGTAATGATCATGCCCCTGCTGCGTCTTAGATGGCGATTTGAGCTTATTTTTATTTGCTTTGCAGTAATTTATCAATACTTACAAGTTTTACGCTTAAAACGAAGATTTTGGTGGCTACCTTAAGTTCTTCTACGGTTGGATAAGACGGTGCAATACGGATATTACTGTCTTTTGGATCTTTTCCGTAAGGGAAAGTTGCACCTGCACCAGTCATGATAAGTCCGGCTTCTTTAGCTTTTGCAACGATTGCTTTTGCACATCCATCCATAGAATCAAAAGAGATGAAATAACCGCCACGCGGAGCCAGCCATGAACCGATTCCAAGTCCGCTGAGTTCTTTATCCAGTGTCTTTAAGACAATGTCGAATTTTGGACGAAGGATGTCTGCATGTTTCTTCATATGCTGAACCATTCCGTGAATATTTCCAAAATATCTTGCATGTCTTAACTGGTTCAGTTTGTCGTGGCCGATCGTCTGAATACGCATCTGCTTTCTGATATCTGCAAGGTTGGCATCAGATGCAGCAATTGCAGCAATACCGGAACCAGGGAAACTGATCTTGGAAGTAGAAGAGAACTTATAAACCATATCAGGATGTCCTTCTTTCTTGCATTCCATTAAGATCTCAATCAGATAGTCTTGTTTATCTTCATATAAATGATGAATACCGTAGGCATTATCCCAGAAGATACGAAAATCTTCTGCTGCAGGATTCAGTTTTGCAAAACGATGAACGGTTTCATCCGAATAAGTAATACCCTGCGGATTCGAATATTTAGGAACACACCAGATACCTTTGATTGCAGGATCTGTACTTACCAGTTCTTCAACCATATTCATATCCGGGCCGGTTGGTGTCATTGGAACATTGATCATTTCAATTCCAAAATATTCTGTAATTGCAAAATGTCTGTCATATCCAGGAACCGGACATAAGAATTTTACTTTATCAAGCTTTGCCCATGGAGTACTTCCCATAACACCGTGAGTCATACTGCGTGCGATTGTATCATACATAACGTTCAGGCTGGAGTTACCGAAGATAACGATATTGTCTTTCGGTACTTCCATCATATCTGCAAGCAACTGTTTTGCTTCTGCAATACCGTCCAGAACACCGTAGTTACGGCAGTCGACGCCTTCTTCACATACCAGATCAGAGTCGCTTTTTAATACATCCATCATATCCATGGAAAGGTTCAGCTGTTCTGTAGACGGTTTACCTCTGGACATGTCCAGCTTCAGATTCTTAGCTTTCACTTCATCGAATTGAGCTTCCAGTTCACTCTTCAGTTGCAATAATTCTTCTTTGGATAATTCTTCATATGCTACCACTATACCATCCTCCATCTTCATATATACCACTCGATATTATAATATTTTAACAGAATTTGACGTTTCGTCAATGGGCTCTTGCAAATTAATGAGAAATTATGGAAAAATATGCAATTTACGACATATAAAATGAAATTCTTGTGGAAATTTTATGCAAAAAATATACTGTGATAAAGCAGACAAGTGGGAAAGCATATAAGTAGTATATACAGAAAGAAGAAAAGATATGCTACAATAAGCCTGGAAAGCCGGAGCATAATGCATAGCATAGACAAAATATATAGAATAGATTAAGAGATAAGACAGATAAAAAATGGAAGAGATTCACCTGAAGGATATTGCAGAAGCGGCATCGGTCAGTGTAGGTGAATGTTGCAGATGCTTTCAGAATATGGTACGTACAACACCGAATCAGTATCTGATGGAATACAGAATAGAGAAGAGTAAGGAGCTTCTGATGGGGACGGAGATGTCAGTGACAGAAGTAGCATATGCGGCCGGATTCAGTGATTCCAGCTATTTTATCCAGTGTTTCCGGAAATACGAAGGAATTACACCTGGAGAATATGGAAAATGTTAAGATTTTCATAATCCATTTTGTTTTGCACAAGAAAAGGAGAGAAACTATGAAAGATGATAAGAAAGAAAAAAGTGAACAAAGATACATGGAACGTATCCGGCTCATCAAAGACAGGGTAGTGAATACAAGACCGGAGATGGATCTGGAAAATGCAAAAATTATGACAGAAAGCTTTAAAGAAACAGCCGGAGAGCCGCTTTGTATCAGAAAAGCAAAGGCGTTCCGCAGACAATGCAGAGAGAAAACGGTAAAGATCTGGGATCAGGAATTGATCGTGGGGTGTTCGGGAATGATAATGAAGCAACGAATGAGATAGCAGGAGAAATGTTTACGTTTATTGCGAATGAAATAGAAAGCTATAGAAGCAAATTTGGAACGATGACACCGGGAATATTACCGGTATCTGGTAACACACCATTCGGTCTGGAGGTAGGAGCGTTACCATCCGGAAGACATGCATGGAAGCCGTTAGCGGATGGAGTGAGTCCGAATGGAGGAACAGATACCGAAGGTCCGGGTGCAGTATTAAAATCCGTATCACATCTGCCGCATGACAGATTCGTGCAGGGAACCCTCCTGAATATGAAGATTGAACCGGAGATGTTAAACAGTGAAAATGGTATCATGCCTCATCCGTGTGGCAGGGTATACGGCATATTTTACGGAACTTGGAAAGGATGTACAGGATGAGATCATTGCCCGGACGGAACAGGAATCGTTATACGGCTGCAGTGTCGGATAGGAGAAAACAGTGTCAAAGACAGGAAGAGTGCTCCGGATAGAGAAGACTTCCATTCATGACGGAGAAGGACTTCGTACCGTAGTTTTTCTTAAAGGATGTCCACTTCGTTGTAAATGGTGTTCTACGCCGGAGTCACAGAGGATGGAGATAGAAAAAAGATACGGAAAAGATATGACAGTGGAAGAAGTCGTAAAAGAAATCTGCAAAGATGAAATATTTTTCTTTCATTCAGGCGAAGTGCTGAAAGATGTGGAAATACCGGATATGGAAATGCTAAAGAAAATGGCGGAAGTTATCAGAGCGGAAGATCCGGAAGCTGCAGTAAAAGTAAAAGGTGAATAAATACTGGAAAGAGTAAAAATAAAGAGAAGGGAAGAAATTCTATTCCTTCTCTTTATTTTATATTCACCAGATTTGAGAATATATGTTATGATATTTTCAGACGACAATAAGGAGGAAAGAATGAATGAAACTGGCAGTATTTTTTCCGGGAATAGGTTATCATTGTGATAAACCATTATTGTATTATTCCAGAAAACTGGTGCAGGAATATGGGTATGAGAAGATTGTAACATTGAATTATACATATGATGGAAAGAACCTAAGAGGAAATGAAGAGAAGATGCGGCAGGCATTTGACTCTTTGTATATACAGGCGGAGAACAGTCTGAAAGAAATTGCGTTTGACCAGTACGAACAGATTTTATTTATTTCGAAAAGCATCGGAACAATCATTGCTTCAGCATATGCTGAGGCACAACGGATACCATGCCGGCATATTTTGTATACACCATTAAAAGAGACCTATGCATTTGGACATGAAGCGGCAGTTGCTTTTATCGGAAACAGTGATCCGTGGAGTGATGTAAAGAAAGTAGCAGATCTTTCGGAAAAACAGAATGTAAAGATACACATATACGAAGGTGCAAATCATTCACTGGAGACCAAAAGTGTCAGAGACAATCTGGATATCTTGAAAGATGTAATGGAAAAAACAAGCAGATATATGGAGGAATCAAAATATGAAAGATATTAACTGGGCAGTACTTGGTACAGGAGTTATCGCAAATGAGATGGCCGTCGCATTAAAGAAGAATGGAAAGAATATATATGCCGTCGGTAACAGAACCTATGAAAAAGCAGTTGCATTTGGTGAAAAGTATGGCATCGGTAAAGTATATACAGATTACAATGAGATGTTTACAGATCCGGAAGTGGATGTTATCTATATCACAACTCCTCATAATACACATAAGAAATTCATGAGACAGGCAATTGAGAATGGCAAACATATTCTGGTAGAAAAGTCGATCACACTTAACAGTGACGAATTGAATGAGATGGCAGCACTGGCAGAAGAGAAGCATGTCATCATCGGAGAAGCAATGACAATTTATCATATGCCAATCTATAAAAAATTAAAAGAACTTCTGGAGACCGGTGTATTGGGAAAAGTAAATCTTATCACGATGAATTTTGGAAGCTTCAAAGAATATGATATGAATAACCGCTTCTTTAACCGTAATCTTGCCGGTGGTGCAATGCTGGACATCGGGGTATATGCGCTTTCATTCATTCGTTGGTTTATGGATTCCAAGCCGGATCAGTTACTGTCTCAGGTCAAAGCAGCACCGACCGGGGTAGATGAACAGGCGGGACTTCTGCTCATGAACCCAGAAGGACAGATGGCAACGGTCATGTTGTCGCTTCATTCCAAACAGCCGAAGAGAGGAATGATCTCCTGTGAAAAGGGATATATTGAGATTATGGAGTATCCAAGAGCATGGGAGGCAAGAATTACATACGTAGAAACCGGCGATACAGAAGTCGTAAGAGCCGGGGAGAATGCCGATGCGCTTGCTTATGAACTTGCGGATATGGAAAAAGCGATAGCAGGAGATGAAGAATGCATGCATTTTGAGTATACAAAAGATGTTATGGATATGATGACGGAATTCAGAAAGTCATGGAAGTTTACTTATCCGGAAGAGGAATAGTAAAAGAAGCCCCCGACACAAGATATAAAATGTGTCGGGGGTTTTTGAACTTATAATTCGAATACGATTACTTCGCAGCTTTCAAGTGAAAGATGGGATTCGGTATTATAATTATGCTGCTTGTGCTGATTAGAAAGAAGAACCTGTTTTACCGGATAATCTAACGGAAGTTCGACAGATTCTTTTCCGAAATTAGCGGCGACCAGTATACGTGTATGTTCATCTTTCCGGTAATAGGCCATGACATCCTCTGTGTCCTGATAAGCAGGGAGAAATTTACCATAAGTAAAGACTTCTTTGTATGTTGGAGATTTTCGAAGCGCAATCAGTCTCCGGTAATAATTTAATATAGAGTCTGGATCTTGATCCTGATCAGCCATATTGATCTCTTTATAATTGTCATTTACTTTCAGCCAAGGAGTTCCTGCGGTAAATCCGGCATTTTCCTGAGCATTCCACTGTACGGGGGTTCTGGCATTATCGCGGCTTAGTTTGCTGCAAGCCTTAAGTGCTTCTTTATCGGTAAGACCGGCATTCCTTGCAGTATGATATTGATCAATGGTATTGATGTCATTATATTCTTCGACACTGTTCCATACCGCATTTTGCATACCGATTTCCTGTCCCTGATAGATGAATGGGATGCCGCGGAGAAGGATACTGACGGTTCCGAGCATTTTGGTTCCGGCAGGATTCTGCGCATAATCTGGTAAGAAGCGGGATACACCTCTTGGTTCATCATGATTTTCAATGATATTGGCTTCCAGTCCGCAAGTTTGCACTCTGAGCTGGGAGTCAGAGATGGCTTTCCGCCATTCTTTAAAGTCTACGGGTGGGGCATCGTACCATCCGTGTTCCCCTTCACTGAGTATGTGAGCACTGAAGTCAAAGATTGTGGAAAAATGACCATTTTCACCGATGAAGTCTGCAAGTTCGCCTTCTTTCATGTTGAACACTTCACCGACAGTAAAGGCATCGTATTTCTGGAAAGTATGTTTCTTTAAGTCCTCGAGAAAAATGCCGACACCATCTACGTTTTCTACCATCCTCCAGCAGTTTGCAAGCCCATCCGGTCCGTCCGGATCAAGATCTGAAAAAGTCAGGTCTTTCTTTATATTGATGATCGCGTCAATACGGAATCCGGCGAGACCCTTTTCAAGCCACCAGTTCACCATTTCATAAAGCTTCTTTCTGACTACCGGATTCTCCCAGTTAAGATCCGGCTGCTCTTTGGCGAACATATGAAGGTAGTACAGATCCGTTCCCGGAACCGGTTCCCAGCAGCTTCCGCCGAAGTAAGAACGGTAATTGCTTGGTGGATTTCCATTCTTTCCCTTGCGGAAATAAAAATAATCGGCATATTCGCCTTCCGGATCTGCCAGTGCTTTCTGGAACCATTCGTGTTGATCAGAACAGTGGTTGATAACCAGATCCATAATGATGTACATATCTCTTTTCTTTGCTTCTGCAAGCAGTTCTTCGAATTGTTCCATTGTACCGAATTCTTCTGCAATTGCATAATAATCGGAAATGTCGTATCCCTGGTCTACAAAAGGGGATTTGTAGATTGGAGAGAGCCAGATGATATCAATTCCCAGTTCTTTTAAATAATCTAATTTGGAGATGATTCCGCCAAGATCGCCGATTCCGTCTCCGTTTGTATCCAAAAAGCTTTTTGGATAAATTTGATAGGCAACTTTGTCATGCCACCATTTTTTCTTCATGATTTATAAAACCTGTCTGTTACGGAGAATTGTCGTAACACCTTTCTTTTTTAATAATGGTTGCAAGTATCAATTATAGAAGTACTGAATGAGAATTTCTTGTAATATGATATTGCAATATGATACAATACTTGCATTTTGAAGAATGCAGAAAAAATGTTACCAGACATGCCGGTAACATTTTTTGTCAATATAGGAATTATAAACTTGCTTCGACGAGAACAGCAACAGCCATTGTGTCATCTTCTGTAAATCCCTGTGCACAGGTAAGAATTGTCTGTACATAGTCCTTTGAAAGATCAAGTTTGTGGGAGATGACGTCCATGTCATATCCTTCCTGATTCAGAGCAGTTACATTCTTTACATCCATACGGATCTGTTCCATTGATAAATTAGCATCCATTTCGTATATCCTCCTGTAAATTCACGAAATTTCTTTCTTATATTATATTTTCACTTTTATTTTCTAAGTTCTAATATTTTATCGAGCAGATGGAAAGCGACCTCTTCTTTGCTCATCAGTTCCAGTTCAAATACTTCATTTTGCGTGATCATCGTAACAATATTTGTATCGGTTTCAAATCCGGCACCTTGTTCCTTCAGATTGTTGGCAACGATCATATCCAGATTCTTTTGCATAAGTTTTTTCTTGGAATTTTCCAGCATATTTTGTGTTTCCATAGAAAAACCACATAAGAACTGATGGGGTTCCTTGTGCTCGCCGAGATACTTTAAGATGTCATCAGTACGTTCCAATGGAATAGACATGACATCTCCCTCTTTCTTTTTGATCTTTTCATCTGCAACATTACAAGGCCTGTAGTCTGCAACGGCAGCAGCCTTGATTATGATGTCCATGTCATGACTTCTGGAAGTTACTTCTTCATACATATCTTTGGCTGATATGACAGGAACGGTATTAACAAAAAGCGGTGCATCAAGAGCGGTACGCCCGGTTACCAGTGTGACATCAGCGCCGCGGAGCATGCAGGCTTTTGCAATACTGTAACCCATTTTACCGGATGAATGGTTTGTGATATAACGGACTGGATCAATGGCTTCCTGTGTCGGTCCGGCTGTGACAAGTACTTTCATACCGGCCATATCCTTTTCATGTGCAATGGTTTTGCATATGTACTGGAATAAGGTCTCGGGTTCCGGCATCTTTCCGGCTCCGCTGTCACCGCATGCCAGGTGTCCGCTGGCAGGAGTGATTACCTCCATGCCATAATGCTTCAGCAATTCAATATTATCCTGTGTGACAGGATTCTCATACATTGCGGTATTCATGGCTGGTGCAATGATCTTTGGTGCACGGCTTGCAAGAACGGTAGTTGTCAGCATATCATCGGCGAGACCATGCGCAAGCTTTGCCATGACATTAGCAGTTGCCGGTGCGATCATGACAATGTCTGCAAGTTGGGCAAGTGCAACGTGCTCTACTTTAAATTCAAAATTTCGGTCAAATGTATCTGTGATACATTTATGTCCTGTCAGAGTCTCAAAAGTAATTGGATTGATAAAATTGGTGGCGTTCTTAGTCATGATGACATGAACGTCAGCGCCTGCTTTTACCAGAAGACTTGTAAGTGTTGCAATTTTATAAGAAGCAATACCTCCGGTCACGCCAAGCAGGACATGTTTTCCTTTTAACATAAGTATTCATCCTCATTTCAATGTTCAAATAAAATAATACAATTATAATCACTATATCGCTTTTTCTTCATTCTTGCAAGCAATAGTAAAAAAAATACATAGAACCCGCAGGAAAAGACGAATCATAGTGATAACTGTGAAAAATATGCAGATTGTATGGATTTTTATACTTGTTTGGCAGTTCCCGGAATGCTATAATCAGACTCGTAATTGTATTGTATCCCGGTCACCGGGAATGATAACAAGGAGGAAAATTAAATATGAAGACAAAGAAACATGACACTAGTTGGATGGTCAGTGTTGCACTTATGGCAGCGATCGTAATCGTTCTGGCGAACACACCGCTTGGAATGATACAGCTTCCGATTATTAAGGCAACAACTGTACATATTCCGGTAATTCTTGGAGCAATTTTGTTAGGACCTGCAGCAGGCGCAATCCTGGGCGGTGTATTTGGCATCTGTTCACTGATCAGTAACACGATGGCACCGACACTTTTATCATTTGCGTTCTCGCCGTTTATGAGTACTACAGGAATACCAGGGGCAATAAAAGCAGTCTGGATTTCAGTAGGATGCAGGATATTAATTGGTGTGGCAGCAGGATGGCTTTGGATTCTTTTTTCAAAACTGAAAGTAAATAGTATCATCGCACTTCCAATCGTGGGATTTGCAGGAGCAATGGTTAATACTATCACTGTAATGGGAAGTATCTATATTCTTTTTGCAAAACAGTATGCAGAAGCAAAAGATGTGGCAGTCAGTGCCGTATGGGGACTGGTAATGGGAACTGTTACAGCATCCGGAATTCCAGAGGCGATTGCAGCAGCAATTTTGGTTCTGGCAATCGGAAAAGTATTACTTGGTGTATTTCGAAAAATGAATATTGGAAATGTTGCGAAAGCAAATGTATAGAGGAAAGAAGACCTCCCGGTTCAAGAAAGAGAGCCGAGAGGTCTTCTTTTGCTATGTATTTATAAGAAAGAAGCTGCCAGTGACTGGTTCTGTAGATACGAAAAAACAGAAATTTTGCAAAAAAATAAAAAAATTGAAAAATTCTGTTGACAGATGTATGATTAATATGGTATAAATAATGAGTGCTCAGCGATGATGTACAACAAAACAGAATATAGGGGATTGGTCAAGTGGTATGATAGGGGTCTCCAAAACCTTTGGCGGGAGTTCGATTCTCTCATCCCCTGCTCCTATGAAAGAGCGGAAAAGCCTTAATTTATAAGGATTTCCGCTCTTTTTGCGTTATAAAAATAAATTTTAGATATCGACCATAATATAAATCGGCATGCGTTCGAAAGAAGCTGTCGGTGACGTGCTCTGGGTAAATACTTCGGCTTTGCAATCGGATAAAAATAATGTTATAATATTCATAGTGATTTGAGCTGAGGATATGACGAATCTATCGTAAGGAGGACATGGAGGATGAAAGAAAAGATAATACAAGGTGGAATTGTAAATGGAGAGAAGATGCTGGTATGTCCAACTTGGGAAGATGAATTTCAAAAAGCAATTCACAAGACCGGAGGCTGCTTCCGGATTAGCATGGATTATTCGGCTGTAGATGTTTCCTGGTGGAAAGAACTGGAAAAGATTGCCGGAAAGTATGGCTATACATTGGATTCCGAATCGCTGGAAATCATTCAGGAATATGTACAGAAGTATAAAAAGTATGAAAATCATTTCTGGGAATATGGAAAGAAGATTATTACATTCGAACAGTTCAGCAGGATGTTGAGTAAAAAAGCCGGTATACAGCCGAAAGAGGCAAAGGAATATGTTGTTGCAAATCTTCAGAATCTGGAACATAAGGAGATTTTGGAGGCGTTGTTATTTTCACTGCAGCTTATCAAGTCTGAGAAGGGACTGGAGGGAACTCAGTGGACAAAGCCAACCTGCGATTTTATAAAAAAAGAATTTGAAAAGATGATTGTGAACGAGGAATATTAAGACATTAAAAAGTGGGGAGTCGGGAATACTGGTTCTCCACTTGTTTTATATCGCCATGTGTTCGTAAGAAGGAGGAATAATAAAAAGATGGAATTATGGGATATTTACGATGAGAACAAGGAACGTACAGGACGTACAATGAAGCATAATGACTGGAATATGAAGCCGGGGGAATTCCACCTGACGGTTCTTGGAGTATTAATGAGACCGGATGGAAAATATCTGATCACCCGAAGAAGAATGGATAAAGAATGGGCAGCAGGATGGTGGGAAGTGCCTGGAGGCGGTGTACGCGCCGGAGAAGATTCGAAAGATGCAGTGATCCGTGAGATTAAAGAAGAGACGGGAATTGATGTAACGAATGCAGAAGGAGGATATGCATTTTCTTATAAGAGAGTGAATCCGGAAGAGAAAAATAATTATTTTGTGGATATTTATAAATTTGTGCTGGAGTTTGATGAATCAGATGTAAAGACACAGGAAGAAGAAGTGTCTGGCTTTGCGATTGCGGATTTGAATGAGATTAAGAGATATGCTGATGAAGGAATTTTTCTTCATTATGACAGTATCAGACAGGCGTTCGAAGAATAATTATATGGAGAGTAAGGGGCTGACTGTATGAATGATGAGGACCGGATTCTGGAAGACATCAAAGAAATACTGAAAGAACTGGATGAACAGGGGCGTATGAAATATACACAGAGATATATGCAGCACAGTGATATATCCGTGTATAAGCATTGTATCAGTGTAGCGTATACAAGTGTGGAGCTTGCAGAAAGATTTTCCCTAAATGTAAATAGAAAAGAGCTGATCAGAGGTGCGCTCTTGCATGATTATTTTTTGTATGACTGGCATGAAAAAAATGCGGGACACAGATTTCACGGTTTTATCCATGCAGGACGTGCGCTTCAAAATGCAAAAAATGATTTTGAACTGACCAGACGGGAAGAAAACATCATTTCGCGGCATATGTTTCCTCTTAATATCGTTCCACCAATGTGTAAAGAAGCCTGGCTGGTATGTCTGGCAGATAAGATCTGTGCATCGAAAGAGACCATCGTCAGAAGAATTCATATAAGAAGATATAAGAAATAAGTTGACTTACTATATATCCTACTACTATAATAGGGATTGCGCTGTGAAACGGTGCGAAGAGTGAATGATAAGTCAAGAATACGGACAGAAAAAAATATAAAGTATGAGTGGAGGAAAAGCTATGTTAAATCAGTTTTCCAGAACGCAGCTTCTTTTAGGAGCTGATAATATGGACAGACTTTCGAATGCAAAGGTTGCAGTTTTTGGAATCGGCGGTGTTGGTGGATATGTTGTAGAAGCACTTGCAAGAAGCGGTGTCGGTTCGTTTGTATTGGTAGATGATGACAAAGTATGTCTGACGAATATTAACCGTCAGATTATTGCAACAAGGAAGACGGTTGGAAAATATAAAGTAGATGTGATGAAAGAAAGAATCCTTGAGATTAATCCGGACGCAGATGTAGAAGTAAGGAAATGCTTTTATCTTCCTGAGAATGCACATGAATTCCCGTTTGAAGAATACTCTTACGTGGTAGATGCAGTAGATACGGTAACGGCAAAGATTGAGATCATTATGCGTGCAAAAGCCGCAGAAATTCCGGTTATCAGTTGTATGGGAGCCGGTAATAAACTGGATGCATCGGCATTTCAGGTGGCAGATATCTATAAGACGAAGATGTGTCCGCTTGCAAAGGTTATGCGAAGAGAATTAAAGGCACGTGGCGTAAAGAAACTGAAAGTTGTATATTCAGAAGAAAAGCCGGTACGTCCGCTGGAAGATATGAGTATCAGCTGCAGACAGCACTGTGTATGTCCTCCGGGAACGGACAGAAAATGTACCGAAAGAAGAGACATCCCGGGAAGCATTGCATTTGTTCCGTCGGTTGCAGGACTGATTCTTGCAGGGGAAGTGGTAAAGGATCTGACAATTAACCAATATGGACGCGGGGACGAATAAAAACGGATATCTTTTGACATTTTTCGCAAATGCTTTATAATAGAGAAGGTAATGTTCTATTTGTAGATTGAGGAGGTTATCAATATGAAAAAAAATAGAAGAAACAACTCAAGACCGGCAGCAATCGCAACTGCAAAAGACACAACTAAGGCAATCGAGACAAGAGCAGGTGTATTGAAAGAGGCAGAAGACGTGAAGAAAGAAGCAAAGACAAGCTTTTATCTTCAGTATATGGGTAAAGAGATCAGTACAGAAGAGATTACAAAAAAAGTGCATGAAGTATGGACAAAAGAGTATGGTAAGAGTGTGGAAGAAATCAAAACTCTGAATGTATATCTGAAACCAGAAGAAGCTGCAGCTTATTATGTAATAAATGAAGAGACAACAGGCAAAGTTACTATTTAGTGATTTGCCGGATTGACTGTGAACAAAAATAAGAGGAGCGTTTCCGTGTGTATGGAAATGCTCCTCTTATTTTTGTACCACTATATTGTAAAAAAGAACACAGGCAGTCGGTTGAAAAGAAGAATTTAGCCGCAATAACGGGTAATATCTTCTTCAAGATGATCAATCTGTTCCGTGAGATTGTGAAGCTGTTCATCAGAAAGAGATTCCAAAATCGCTTTCATATCTGCAGCAATTTTAGAAGGATTATACGGTACTTCTAATGCGAAATCACTGTAAGCACGGAGCTTTTGAAAATAAGTATTTGTTTCAGGTTCTTCTTTTCCGGCGCGGCACATCTGATACATGGTGACACAATCAGTGGCAGCCTGGTCGGTGCATTCCTTGCAGATCCATTTTCCAAGATAATAATAATTGTTCCCGATCTGATAAAGAAAGCCCGGAAGCTTTAAGATTCGTTCTGATAACATAGTGAAGTCCTCCTTTTCTTATCTATTAGTATCCCGTTGTTTGATACAAAAGTCAAGAGGGATTCTGGTATTAATATCATTATAAGAAGTAGAACAGATTCTTTGCAAATCATCGGAATGTATCGTATAATAAACAGCAGTATAAAAATAGTGAAGGAAAGAATTCATGTAAATATATTTAGGACATGTATATATGGAGAGTGTGAATGATATGAGGATTAAGAATGGTTTAATGCTGCTTCTTACAGCTTTTATCTGGGGAACAGCATTTGTAGCACAGAGTGTGGGTATGGATTATCTGGAACCGTTTACATTTAATGGAGTCAGAAGCCTGATTGGAGGAGCGGCACTTTTGCCATGTATCTGGATCTTGCAGAAATTAAATGGAAGATCGAAAGATACAGGCACGAAAAAGGATCTGCTCACGGGCGGATTGGCCTGTGGTGTGTTACTGTTTGCGGCAAGCAGTCTTCAGCAGATCGGTATTAAATATACGACAGCGGGAAAGGCCGGATTTATCACCGCTTTTTATATCGTGATCGTTCCGGTGATGGGAGTTTTTCTTCATAAAAAGATAGGCTGGAAGATATGGCTGGCAGTAGTGCTGGCGGTTGCGGGACTTTATTTTCTGTGTATTACAGAGTCGTTTTCTGTTGGCAAAGGAGATACTCTGGTATTTTTATGCGCACTTGTATTTGCGGTACATATCCTGGTGATCGATCATTTTGCACCTAAGGTAGATGGTGTGAAGATGTCGTGTATACAATTCTTTGTCTGCGGAATTTTGTCCGTGCCATTTATGTTTGCATTGGAGGCACCAAAGATAACAGCTGTAATGACTGCATGGATGCCAATTTTATATGCCGGGGTATTATCTTGTGGAGTTGCTTATACACTACAGATACTGGGACAGAAAAATGTAAATCCGGCGGTGGCATCACTGCTTTTAAGTCTGGAGTCGTGTTTTTCTGTACTGGCCGGCTGGATTGTGCTGGGAGAAAGACTGTCAATAAGGGAAATGTCGGGATGTATATTGATGTTTGCTGCAATTATCCTGGCACAGGTTCCTGAAAAGAAAAAGAGATAAAAGGGAGAAAATCAGATGCGTTTTGTAATTCAAAGAGTAACAGAAAGTAGTGTAAAAGTAGATGGTGAAGTGATTGGCAAGATCGGGAAAGGATTCATGGTCCTGATCGGAGTTGCGGATTCGGATACAAAAGACACAGCAGATAAGATGTTAAAGAAGATGTTAGGACTTCGCATTTTTGAAGATGAGAATGGAAAGACGAATCTTTCGCTGGATCAGGTAGGAGGAGAGTTGCTTCTGATTTCTCAGTTTACTCTGTATGCGAACTGTAAGAAGGGAAACCGGCCAAGTTTTATAGAAGCAGGGAAACCGGATATGGCGGAGAAGATGTATGAATATATCATCAGTAGGTGTAAGGAACAAGTAACGGTAGTTGAACGGGGAAAATTTGGCGCAGATATGAAAGTAAGTCTTGTAAATGACGGTCCGTTTACCATTGTACTTGATTCAGAAAAGTTATAATCAAAGGGCAGAAGAATCTTCAGGGACAAAAGTTGTTCCGGAGATTCTTTTTTTAGTTATATAACTAATTAAATATTTGTTAAAATGACGGAATGATTATTAAATAAATATAAAAACATTGACATTACTGGTGAAAATGACTAATATAATCGTTAGATATCTAATTAATTGGGAGAGGAGAAATAATATGCACAAAGAGATGGAATCATCTGTGTTCTTTTCGATATTTCAATTGATGCAGTTCATGAAATATCAGGGAATGAAAAGAATGGAAGAACTGGACATCAAGCCGAGTCAGGCAGGAATATTATTTTCACTGAAATGCTGGGGAGAACAGTCACAGAGACAGCTCGCACAAAGAGTTGGGATTACTCCACCGTCTATGACAGTCGCACTTCGCAAGATGGAAGAAAAAGGTTATGTAAGCCGTACGACGGATGAGAAGGATCAGAGGATTACAAGGATACAGCTTGCTCCGAAAGGGGAAGAATGTATAGATGGAATACGCCGTGTCCTTACAGAGATGGAAGAAATAATCTATCAGGGGATATCAAGAGAAGAGGTACTTCTGATGAAGCGTCTGCTTGCAGAGATGAAGAATAATCTTCTGGAGTCTAAGGATTTCAAAGGAGTGGATATGCAGACCATTATGGAAAAAACACATCCTTCTATGAAACATATGTAGGAACTGTTTTGATATAAATAGGACAGAAAGGAAAGGCATAAAAGATATGGGAAAATTATTAAAATTTCTGAAACCGTATGCAGGTGCGGTTGTAGCGATTATCTGTATACTTGTCGTGCAGGCATATTGTGACCTGTCATTGCCGACATATACCTCGGATATTGTGAATGTCGGTATCCAGCAGGGTGGTATCGATGAGACCGTACCGGATACGATTTCTAAAAAAGATCTGAACCATTTGTTACTTCTGGTTCCGTCGGATAAGCAGGAGCTTGTAAAGAATGCTTATACGAAATCAACGAAGAAATACGACTATAAGGGAACCGTTATGGAATTAAAATCTTCTGTAAAAGAAGATGATAAAAAGATGGAGAAGCTCTCCGATATCCTCGGAAAGCCGATGCTTCTGGCGGCAGGATTTGACTCCGGCAGTGACATGACACAAAGAATCGAAGACCAGATGCGTACAAATATGAAAAAACAGGTTGAAGCAAAACAGGCTGAGGCCAAGGCGCAGATGTCAGAAGTTCCGGATTTTGACAAGATGGATATCTATGATATGTTGAACTTCATGGGAGCAGAAGGCAGAGACGCGCTGATCAAACAGATGAATAAAAAGATGAATTCCATGCAGGATTCAATCATTGAACAGGCAGCCTCCACCTATATCAAAGATGCTTACACACATGTAGGAATCGATACCGATCAGATCGAAACCAGTTATATCTTACACACAGGGGCCAAGATGCTGGCACTTGCATTCCTTGGAATGGCGGCAAGTATTATGGTCGGACTATTAGCATCTCGTGTCGGAGCCGGTGTCGGACGCGGACTTCGTGAGAATGTATTCCGTAAGGTTGTCGGATTTTCCAATGCAGAGTTTGACAAATTCTCTACGGCATCACTGATCACAAGAAGTACGAATGATATCCAGCAGATCCAGCTGTTGATTGTGATGATCCTCCGAATGGTTCTGTATGCACCAATTATGGCAATCGGAGGAATCTGGAAGGTCTTCCACACGAATGTCAGCATGTCATGGATCATCGGACTTGCGGTTGCAATCATTGTAGTCATCGTAGGATTTTTATTCTTTGTAGTTATGCCGAAGTTCAAACTGATCCAGAATCAGGTCGACAGACTGAATCTTGTCAGTCGTGAAATCTTAACAGGACTTTCGGTTATCCGTGCATTCGGCACACAAAAGCATGAGGAAGAGCGGTTTGATGATGCGAACAAAGCACTGACGAAGACAAACCTTTTCGTAAACCGTGCGATGACGTTTATGATGCCGCTTATGATGTTCGTAATGAACAGTATTACGCTGCTGATCGTATGGGTAGGTGGTCACAGTATCAACGACGGTGTAATGCAGGTTGGAGATATGATGGCGTTTATCCAGTATACAATGCAGATCATCATGGCATTCTTAATGATCTGTATGATTTCGGTTATGCTTCCAAGAGCAGCAGTATCTGCAAGCCGTATTGATGAAGTACTGACAAGTGAGACAATGATCCATGATCCGAAGCAGCCGTCACGTATTCCGGAAGAAGGAAAAGGAAAGGTCGTATTCGATCATGTATCCTTCCGTTATCCGGGAGCAGAAGAAGATGTACTGCATGATATTTCCTTTACGGCAGAGCCGGGAAAGACCACGGCATTTATCGGAAGTACCGGATGTGGTAAGTCTACGCTGGTAAACCTGATCCCGAGATTTTATGATGTTACAGATGGTAAGATCACGATCGACGGAAAAGATGTCAGAGATGTATCACAGCATGAACTGCGTGAAAAACTGGGATATGTACCGCAGAAAGCTGTACTGTTCTCCGGTGATATTGCTTCGAATATTTTATATGGCAACCCAGATGGAAGTGAAGCTGAGATGATTGAAGCAGCAACAATCGCACAGGCAACAGAATTCATTGATCAGAAGAAGAAAAAATATAAGAGCCCGATCTCACAGGGAGGAGCCAATGTATCCGGTGGTCAGAAGCAGAGACTTTCGATTGCAAGAGCAATTGCAAAACATCCGGATGTATATATATTCGATGATAGTTTTTCGGCACTGGATTATAAGACAGATGCAACACTCCGTGCAGAGCTGAAGGAGAAGACAGCGGAAAGTACTGTTATGATCGTTGCGCAGAGGATCAGTACGATTCTTCATGCAGATCAGATCATTGTACTGGAAGATGGTCAGATCGTCGGAAAGGGTACACATAAAGAATTACTGAAGAACTGCGAAGCATATTATCAGATTGCTTCTTCACAGTTATCAGAAAAAGAATTAGAAGAAGATCTTAAGGAGGTGGAATAATATGCCAAGAGGTAGAGGACGTGGACCACAGATGTCAAATGAAAAGGCAAAAGATTTTAAAGGCACAATGAAAAAGCTGATGGCATATTTGAGCGCATATAAGATTGGAATATTCTTTGTAATCGTATTTGCTATCGGAAGTACGATATTCAATATTGTAGGACCGAAGATTCTTGGAAAGGCAACGACTGAGATATTTAAAGGACTGGTCAGAAAAGTATCCGGAGGATCCGGAATAGATTTTGACAAGATCGCGCATATCGTACTGACGCTGTTATGCCTGTATCTGACAAGTGCGGTATTCTCCTTTGTACAGGGGTACATTATGACGGGTGTGTCACAGAAGCTGACGTACCGTCTGAGAAAAGAAATCTCTGAGAAGATCAACCGTCTGCCGATGAACTATTTTGATAAGCAGACACATGGTGAAGTATTATCGCGTATTACCAACGATGTAGATACCTTAAGTCAGAGTCTGAACCAGAGTGCGACGCAGGTGATCACATCGACGACAACGATCATCGGGGTATTGATCATGATGCTCAGTATCAGCCCGCTGATGACCGTGGTAGCACTCCTGATCCTTCCGGTTTCAATGGGACTGATCTCAGTGATCGTGAAACGTTCACAGAAATATTTCATGAGTCAGCAGGAATATCTGGGTCATGTAAACGGACAGGTGGAAGAAATCTATGGCGGTCATAATATCATCAAAGCGTTTAATAAAGAAGAGGATGTAATTGCAACATTCAAGCGTGACAATGATATTCTGTATACATCGGCATGGAAATCGCAGTTCCTGTCAGGAATGATGATGCCGATCATGCAGTTCGTCGGAAATCTCGGATATGTCGGTGAGGTTATCCTCGGCGGTTACCTTGCGATGAAAGGTACGATCCAGGTTGGAGATATCCAGTCATTTATTCAGTACGTAAGAAGTTTTACGATGCCGATCCAGCAGGTTGCACAGGTGGCCAATATGTTACAGTCTACAGCGGCAGCTTCCGAGCGTGTGTTTGAATTCCTTGAGGAGAAGGAAGAAGACCAGACGGTAGAGAATCCGGTATGTATCGATAAACTGGAAGGAAGCGTAAGCTTCGACCATGTACATTTCGGATATAATCCGGATCACACAATCATCAATGACTTCAGTGTGGATGTAAAACCAGGACAGAAGGTTGCAATCGTAGGACCGACCGGTGCCGGAAAGACGACGATGATCAAATTATTAATGCGTTTCTATGATGTTGGAAGTGGTTCGATCAAAGTAGATGGACATGATGTCCGCGACTTTAACCGTGATGACTTAAGAAAAATGTTCGGAATGGTATTACAGGATACTTGGCTGTTCAAGGGAAGCATCGAAGATAATATCCGTTATGGACGACTAGATGCAACGCATGAAGAGGTTGTGGAGGCCGCAAAGGCAGCACATGCACACCGCTTTATAAAGACGCTTCCGGGTGGTTATCAGATGGAGTTAAATGAAGAAGCAAGTAACGTATCACAGGGACAGAAACAGCTCCTGACGATCGCAAGAGCCATGCTGGCAGATCCGAAGATTCTGATTCTTGATGAGGCGACAAGTTCGGTAGATACAAGAACCGAGATCCAGATCCAGAAGGCGATGGATCAGCTGATGAAAGGAAGAACAAGTTTCGTAATTGCACACCGGCTGTCTACGATTCGTGATGCGGATGTGATCCTTGTTATGAAAGACGGGGATATTGTAGAGCAGGGAAATCATGAGGAATTATTAGCACAAAATGGATTCTATGCAGAACTGTATAATTCACAATTTGAGAGAAGTGCATAAGGATATTTACAGATAGAGAAGTCCATGCTAAAAGAAATAAGGCGCTGCCCGAAGAATATCGGGTGCGCCTTTTGTTGTGTGCATTGACATATGCGGAAGGGGATTCATTTGATGCGCTGCCTTTTGTTATTTTACGTATATAGAGGGTGTAAAATAATGAAATATTATTATTGTATAGCCATTCTTACGTAAAATATATAAGTAAAATAAGAAAGGAGAGGCATGAATCGTTTTAAGAAATGCTATGTAGGAAAAGCTGCCACTTGACAGTTTTCTTACAAAATCCGATGAATATTTAAAGTAATTAAATTATATCACTCGCGGTAAGAAAAGTATAGTATAATAAACGAATAAAAAAGAAACGCAACAAAATGTTGCATGCCGGAACAAAAGAAATGTCCCGGCGTGCATTTTAGATACCAAAGTATGCAAGAGAAGTTGCCGGTGGCAAGTTCTCTGTATCGCGTGCGTTCGATACTAATGTGTGGAAATTCCGGCAAGAATGTTTTTTACATGTGAGATTTCCTGATCGGTAGCTTTGGCGGCAGGAACATAATAACTTTTTTCGCGGGCAATCTGATAAAGTTTTTCCTGGGACATTTCACAGTCATTACGTATCTGTTTCAGTTTCTGCTTCAATTCTTTGTTTTCCGTCTGGGAAATCATTTCTCCGTAACGTACAAGTTCTCCGTTGACACCGGCAAGGGCATCGCTTACCATCGTTTTTTCATCCAGCATAGATAGTTCCTCCTATAAAAATTTCATCAGATCCTGTCGGTTCTTCATAGCACTGTCTGCAGCATCCTGAAACAGCTTGCGGATTTCAGGATCTTTGGCTTCTGAGGCATAGTCCTGCATTTTGCACTGGCTGGTTTCAAATCCGCCAATTAAATGACGCAGGTTCTGAAGATCAAGTATTGAAATTTCTGACATAGTACACGTTCCTCCTTTTTATTATTATATATCTGTGAAGAACTGTCAGTGGCAGGTTCTTTGCAGCGCCGGGCGTTTGAAAGAAGCTGCGAGCGGCAAGTTCTGTAGATATGACATATACAGTATGTGCAATAGACGCAGATTATATATATGGAAATGCATAGAAAAAACTATCAGTTAAAGCGACAAAAACTATGGAAAATGTCGTATACTGATAACAGATGATTTACATAATGTGATTTGTGTAATAAAACGAATAAACAAAAGGGGTTAAAAGCAACATGAGAATGATTGATATGCACTGTGATACTTTGTGGAAATTGATCGATTTGGATGGCCAGGGAGATTTGATGAAGAATGATTGCCATATCAGTATTCCATCTATGAAAAAAGCGGGAACCGTCGTGCAGCTTTTTGCCTGTTTTACGAAGGCGGCTGATTATAAGAAGAAAGGAGGATATGATGCGGCATTCGTTCATGTACAGGATATGGTGCGATATTTAAGGCAGCAGCAGGAGAGGTACAGTGAAGATCTGGCACTGGCATATTCGTGGAATGATGTAGACAGGAATGATTTCGCAGGACGGATCTCTGCGATTATGACTGTGGAAGAAGGGGGAATTTTAAACGGTCATATGGAGCGGCTGGAAGAGCTGTATCAACATGGGATCAGGCTTATGACACCGGTATGGAATTATGAAAACTGCATCGGATATCCAAACAGCAGAAAGAAATCTGTAATGTGGAAGGGGTTAAAACCTTTTGGAAAAGAAGTGATAGAAAGAATGGGAGAACTGGGAATGATCATAGATGTATCCCATGCATCGGATGGAACATTCCGGGATATAATGGCAATCGCAAAAGGAACGGTGATTGCGTCTCATTCTAATTGCAGGGAGATTGCAAAGCATCCGAGAAATCTGACAGATGAGATGATCTGGCAGCTTGCAGATGCAGGTGGTATTGCGGGACTTAATCTGTATGGTCCGTTCCTTGGAAGAGAGAAAGAATCCAGGATTGAAGATATGACAGCTCATATATTGCATATGTTAAATAAAGGGGGCAGTGATTTCCCGGCAATTGGAACTGATTTTGACGGTTTCGGGGAGATGGAAGTAATGGAAATTGGACATCCGGATGAGATGGAGAAGCTGTGGGAAATATTGAAGCAAAAAGGAGTAAAGGAGTCACAGCTTGATAAGATCTGGTATCGGAATGCGATGAGAGTTTTGAAAAGTATTTAAATATAAAGCAGGGACGGTTATCCGCCCCTGCTTTATTCAATCGCATAGTATGTATTTATTTTTGATTTTTATTTACATTCTGCAGCTTCATTGCACGAACTTTCAGAGGAAGTCCGAACAGGTTGATGAATCCGCTTGCATCATGATGATCATAGAGATCACCTGTTGTAAAGCTTGCAAGTGATTCACTGTACAGAGAATATGGAGAAGTTGTTCCTGCTTTTGTGATGGTTCCTTTGTAAAGTTTGAATTTGACTTCACCAGTTACATATTCCTGTGTGCTTTCAACGAAAGCCTGGATTGCCTCACGAAGCGGAGTGAACCATTTTCCTTCGTATACGAGCTGAGCAAGCTTGTCAGACATTTCTTTCTTTACTTCTGCTGTAGCACGGTCAAGGATCAGTTCCTCTAACTGCTGGTGTGCAGCATACAGGATTGTTCCACCAGGTGTCTCATATACACCACGTGATTTCATACCAACAACACGGTTTTCAACAATGTCAATGATACCGATACCATGTTTTCCGCCAAGTTCATTCAATTTGCGGATGATATCAGATACCTTCATCTCTTCGCCGTTGATACTCTTTGGAATACCCTTTTCAAATGTCATTGTGACATATTCGGCTTTGTCCGGAGCTTTTTCCGGAGTTGTTGACATTACAAGAAGGTCATCGTAGTTTGGCTCGTTGGAAGGATCCTCAAGTTCCAGACCTTCGTGGCTGATATGCCATAAGTTACGGTCACGGCTGTAGCTGTGTTTTGCATCGAATGGAAGGTCGATTCCGTGTGCTTTACAGTAATCAATCTCGTCTTCACGTGACTGCATAGTCCAGAGATCTGTCATTCTCCAAGGAGCGATGATCTTGATATCCGGAGCAAGTGCTGTGATACCAAGTTCAAAACGGATCTGGTCGTTACCTTTACCGGTAGCACCGTGGCAGATTGCAACAGCATTTTCTTTACGTGCAATCTCTACCAGACGTTTTGCAATTGCAGGACGAGCCATAGAAGTTCCCAGAAGATATTCATCTTCGTATATGGCATGTGCCTGAACGCAAGGTACGATGTAATTGTCGGCAAAATCATCTACGATATCTTCAATATATAATTTGGCTGCACCGGAAAGTTTGGCTCTTTCTTCCAGTCCATCCAGTTCTTCGCCCTGTCCGCAGTCGATACAGCAGCAGATAACATCATAGTTAAATGTTTCCTTCAGCCATGGGATAATTGCTGTGGTGTCAAGACCACCTGAGTACGCTAATACAACTTTTTCTTTCATCTTATATATCCTCCTACATGAAATATAGTTTTATCAATCGCTTTAAAATAATCTTCTCGTATGCAGTCTTAAAAGTCAAGTCTTTCTTTTATAAAGAACATTTTTGACTGCAAGGAATACTATACACCTGATTTTATAATTATGCAAGAAAAAATGATAAAAAAGTGAAAATAATTAAAAAATATGCAAAAATATGCATAAAATAAAGGGAAAGTGTATGATGGATGAATATTTGAATATATAAATGGAAAATTAAAAGGGGATTAGATAAGTTTACATAATTCGATTAGAAAACATAATTAAGAAATGATGAAAGATCTTGCGAAAAATGCTTGACGAATCCATGACGACAACGTAGAATATATCCGGCAATTTGCGCAAAAAATAAATTAAGAAAATATCAGCGCAAGAAAAAATTTCGAAATAATATTTTTATATATAAAAGGAGAAAGATACGTATGAATTATGATGTAATTATTATTGGAGCAGGTCCCGGAGGAATCTTTGCGGCATATGAGCTGATGAAAAAGAAACCGGAATGTAAGATTGCTGTATTTGAAGAAGGCTATCCGCTTGAAAAGAGAAAATGTCCAATTGACGGAGATAAGATCAAGAGCTGTATCAATTGTAAGCGCTGCTCGATCATGTGCGGATTTGGAGGAGCCGGAGCATTTTCGGATGGAAAATACAACATTACGAATGACTTCGGTGGAACTTTGTTCGAGTATATCGGAAAGAAACAGGCAGTAGAACTGATGAAATATGTGGATGAGATCAACATGGAGAACGGTGGAGAAGGAACAAAGCTCTATTCTACGGCAGGAACCAAATTCAAAAAACTCTGTCTGCAGAATAAGTTAAATCTTCTGGATGCATCGGTTCGTCATCTTGGAACAGATATCAACTATGTGGTACTTCAGAATCTGTATAATCAGATGAAAGACCATATGGATTTCTATTTTGATACACCGGTAGACACAATTGAAAAGATTGAAAATGGCTACAAAGTTGTATGTGAAAAAGGCAGTTATGAATGTGAAAAATGTATTGTATCTGTAGGACGAAGCGGAAGTAAATGGATGGAAAAGGTATGTAAGGATCTGGAAATCCCTACAAAATCCAACCGTGTAGATATCGGTGTTCGAGTAGAGCTTCCGGCTGTTATATTCTCACATCTGACAGATGAACTTTACGAAAGCAAAATCGTATATCGAACAGAAAAATTCGAAGATAATGTACGTACATTCTGTATGAATCCAAACGGAATTGTTGTAAATGAAAATACTAACGGAATCATCACGGTAAATGGACACAGCTATGAAGGAAACGAGAAAAAGACAGATAATACAAACTTTGCCCTTCTGGTTGCAAAGCATTTCTCAGAGCCGTTCAAAGACAGTAACGGATATGGAGAAAGTATCGCAAGACTTTCCAATATGCTTGGCGGAGGGGTTATCGTACAGCGTTTTGGTGATCTGGTACGTGGAAGAAGAAGTACAGAGAAACGTATCGAAGAGGGCCTGGTAACACCGACTTTATCAGCAACACCGGGAGATTTAAGTCTTGTACTTCCAAAACGAATCCTGGATGGTATTGTTGAGATGATCTATGCGCTGGATAAAGTTGCACCGGGAACAGCTAATGATGATACACTTCTGTATGGTGTGGAGGTTAAATTCTACAACATGGAAGTAGATATTGATGAAAATCTGGAAAGTTGTCATAAAGGACTGTATGTGATCGGAGATGGAAGTGGTGTGACACATTCACTTTCGCATGCATCTGCAAGTGGGGTGTATGTAGCAAGACATATTATTGAAGAAGCTTAGAACAAGTTCGGTTGTGAACTGGCTGACATCCGAAACGGAAGGACGGCAAGAGCTGACAGAAAAAACAGTATAAAGCAAGAATAGTATAAGAAATTCTGTGTTTTATTCAGTTGATAGCTGAGTAGGACACGGAATTTTTTTGTTGCAATGCATTCGTAAGGAAATTTGTAAAAAAATAATAAAAATCTTGACTTGTGTAGATTGCCGATATAATATATAGACGAACGATATAGTATGTAGATAATCTACATACTGGATTATAAAAAGGAGGTAAGAGAAGATGGCAGTAGACAAAAGTCTGGTATCAGGAAGTACTACGATGCTGGTGTTAAAATTATTAGAAGAAAAGGACATGTACGGATATGAAATGATCGATACCCTCCGGGGAAAATCAAAGAATGTATTTGAGTTAAAAGCAGGAACTTTGTATCCGCTTTTGCATGGTCTGGAAGAAAAAGGATTCGTAGAGTCTTATGAGAAAGAAGCAGTCGGAAAGATCCGAAAATATTATCATATTACAAGATCCGGAAAAAAAGAATTAAAAAAGAAGTCAGAAGAATGGAAAGAGTATTCAAAAGCGGTTCTGGATGTGATGGGTGGTGTGTGCTTTGGATAAAAAGAAATATATACAGACGGTAACAGAACAGATCCGGTGTAAGCGGGCACTTCCGCTGGTAACAAAAGAACTGGAAGGACACATCGAAGATCAGAAAAGTGATTATATGAAAGCAGGAATGAATGCCGAAGAAGCAGAAGAAGCGGCAGTTCTGGAAATGGGTGATCCGGTAGAGGTTGGTGTTGAAATGGACCGTATCCATCGACCGAAGATGGCCTGGAAGATGATCGGACTGATCGCGATTTTGAATCTGGCAGGAATTGTACTAATGTATCTCATAAGAACAAGCATCCTGGCAGATGCAGGAAATAATCCGGGAGATGTAGAATGGATCGCATCGGGAATTGGTGGTAATATCAACTATCTGAAAAGTGTTATGTGGACGATCATTGGTCTGGCTTGTATGATAGGAATCTGTTATTTTGATTACAGCAGAATAGGAAAGTATGGCAAGTTGTTAACCGGAGGCTGGATCGTGGTTATGGGACTGAGCCTGTTCATGGGTGCAGTATATATCAATGGAGCTGCTTACGGGATCCTGTTTTTATTTGGCCGGGTATTACCGCTGCGTCCATTTTTATATCTGATTGTTCCTGCATATGCGGCAACATTGTATAGCATGCGAAGAAAAAAATCTGGTTATTCCGGTGTTGTAAAGGCAATACTGTGGCAGATACTGCCGGTGTGGATCATCTTACGCATTCCGAATCTGTCCATGGCAATCAGCGTAGAAGTTACATTTATGATTCTGTTATCAATTGCAGTTTGGAAAGAATGGTTTGAGGTGAATAGAAAAAGAACATTGATTACACTGTGGAGTCTGGTAATTCTGCTCCCGGCAGCAGGAATTGGGGTGTTCGTAAAACTGGACTCTGTAGCAAATTATCAGATGGCAAGACTATCCGCTTTTATCCATCCGGAAAGCAATGACGGAACCTTAGGGGGAATGATAAGAAATATGATCTCCGGAGCACATCTTGCCGGACGTGGAGATTGTGAAAAAATAAAGTTCTTTAACAGAGATTATATGCTGACCTTTATTATACATTATTATGGAATATTTGCAGCGGTTCTGATAATTACTCTTGTAGGAGGCATTCTGATATGGTTCCTGCAAAAGACAGGACACCAGAAAAATCAACTCGGCATGATCATGGGAACCGGATGTGTGGTGGTCCTGCTTATTCAGTTCATTGGATATGTATTAGAAAATCTTGGATATTTTCCACTTTCAAATAATTATTGCCTGTTTCTGACGACCGGGGGAAGTGGGATGATGATCAGTTATATTATGTTTGGAATATTACTTAGTATTTACCGGTATCAGAATGTGTTGGTGGATCCGGAGGTGAAGAAGAAGGAGATTTCTGTTTAATCTATTAAACGGCTGATACCCGGCCGGAAGAAAAGGAAGAGAGTCCCGCTGCGTGCTGATTCAATCAT
>OIXA01001655.1_pt1 | contig 27571 bp, 13 predicted proteins | sample 1587721 | NCBI WGS metagenome assembly OIXA01 (sample SAMEA3888900, study PRJEB22519) | human gut metagenome | biome: human gut; feature: human-associated habitat; material: faeces | place: Denmark | collected 2013
TATCCTTTTGGCGATGCCACCGCCCTCGCTGGGGAGGGCGGCGTTGGTGGTGTGGTGTGGCTGATTCAAGCTTCGGCTTGAAATCAGACATGCCACACCACTAACGACTGGTGCGAAGCACTGGCATCGCTAAAAGGCTGTTTTTTTTATGTTTTTGTTTCAGTCCCCCAGTATTTTTCCACTGAACCGTTATGGCACTTGCATCGGTTTTGTGTGGTTATTTGAGCAGGATGTTGATGAGGGTGGTGATGTCGGAGGTGTTGACGATGGAGTCGCCGTTGATGTCGCAGGCGTTTTTGTTGTCAGGCTGTTCGGTGCCGAGAATCACATTGATGAGCATGGTGATGTCGGAGGCGTTCACTTCACCGTCGCCATTCACGTCGCCCTTTATTTCGGGCAGTTCTTTAATCTCGAAGAATCTTTTCCAATATGTGTCGGAAGTGTATGCATCTTTGCTGCCTTTGGGCACATAAATCTGAGCGTTATAGTCATAGAAAGTATTTTCCTGTATAGAGGGAGGGGTGGTGGCCAAGCACTTCAGCGTTTGAATATAGCAACGATAGAACGCCCGCTCACCTATCATTTTCATGCCACTGCCGATAGTGACCGATTTCAGTCCATCACAGCCTTCAAAAGCTCCCTCGTTTATCTTCTTGTAACTATTTGGAATCACGATTTCGGTCAAGCCATCGCATTTCGAGAAGGCGTATTCAAAGATTGTCTCCAAGCCATTCGGCAGACGGTATGAAGTGCCTGTTTTCCCTTTAGGATAGCATAGAAATCTCTTTAAACCTTTGTCAACGAGCGCACCGTCGTCAGAATACATCCATCTGTTTTTTGGGTGGACAATAAACTCTTTCAGCGCGCCACAATCTGCAAACGCACCCCTGCCAATCAAATCGAGATAGGCAGGAATTGTGACCGATGGACCGATATTACTGCACCCGGCAAACGCAAACCAGCCAATGTAAGTGACACTGTCGGGGAGCACTAAATTTTTCAAGCCTTTACAGTTCTGAAACGCCCATGAACTTATTAGGCTTACATTTTTATGAAATTTTACCGACGTGATTGAGTTGCACCCGTAGAATGCGTATACGCCGATACTGGTGATATTGCTTGGCACTTGATATGAGGTGCCGTCCTTGCCTTTAGGATAGCACACCACACTGTTGGCAAAACAAAGTATGCCGTCCTGCGTCTTGAAAAACTTATTTTTGCTATCGACAACGAACTCTTTCAGCGAGCCACATTCAGCAAAGGTGGCATTTCCGATATATGTGACACTGGCTGGGATAGTGATAGAGGGGCCTATGCTGTTGCACCCAAAGAAAGCCCAGTCTCGAATATCGGTCACGCCTTCGGGAAGGGTAAGGTTTTTCAGGCTTGTGCACTCATAGAATGCCATTTTGTTGATTTTTGTGATGCTGTTGGGCAAATTGATGGTCAGCAGTTGCTCACACCCTGAAAATGCTATTTCGCCAATTTGAGTGACAGGAAGCGTTTTCCCCTGCACCGTCACGGATTTTGGAATGGTGATATTGCCCGAATATGGGTCGTCGCCTGCCACCACAATGGCATTTTTCTTTTCGCTGTCGTAGGAATAGAATATGCCGTTCACTTTAAAGTCGTAGGCACTTGCGTTGGTGAAACACAAAATCGCAAAAAATAGTGTAAAGATTTTTTTCATAACTCAGTAGGTATTGATGAAGATTTGATAAAATAATTAAATAAGGGATGCCGCCTATCATCCATCAGGCAGAATCATTACACAAATTTCATTAAAAATATGTTTTTCAGCGTGGTATTTGTCATGGTATTTCCATAAAAACGCCCCAAAACCCCTATTTTTGCACTTACAAGAAAATTTCTGGGGATAGATTACGAGTCGTGAATGGAATCAAAAACAAAAAAAACCTGATGATAAAATGATTTCTTGGGAAGGGGTTGTTTTACAAACCAAAGTCAAACCACAAACCAAAGGGACGGTTCTTTTGGTTTGTTGGAAATGTACTGATATATTGCTGTTTGCATCGAAACATGCCAAGGCATGTCCCTACGTTATGATGCAATTTTAATTGGAAATGATATACAAGTTATCCCTGTGATAATTTAGTAATGATTGAAAAAATCCCGTAGGGATTTGATGTGCGTAGGCAGGTATGCAGCGAAGGTTATGCGAAATGAGCGAAGCGAAATGGAGCATAACCGAAGCGAAATGCCTGCAAATGTCGCATAACAAATATGCATCCCAGCGGGATGCGATTTCGCCATTATACGGCAATTTGATGTTGTCGCATTCCGCTGGAATGCAACATCCTGATATATCTATTGCAGGCATTTCGAAAAGATTCCATTTCGCTTCGCTCCATTACATCTTTTCTGCATACCTGCCTACACACACCAAATTCCTAACGGAATTTCATCGCATCTTCTTCGGAACAACATGTATATCATTTCCTTTTAATTTGCACTTTCGGATAAACTGATTTCTGAAGATTGGTTTTTCGTTGAAGGCGAGTGGTTTTTTATGTTTTTGTTTTTCCCCAGTATTTATCCATTGACCCCTATTTTTGTACCGATTTTTTGTATTCGGTTGGTGTCATGCCGGTGTGGGCCTTGAAGTGCTTGTAAAAATTGCTCTTGTCGGAAATGCCCACTTTCAGGTGGAGCGATGCCACGGCGGCATCCTCTTCGCTCAACAGCCTTTGCGCCTCTTTGATGCGGAGTTCTGTGCGCCAAGTGCGGAAAGTGGTGTGCAGTTCATGGGTGAAATACCATGCGAAGAAAAAGCGGTTGAAGCCCAAATCGGCGGCAATGTCGTCGATGGTTTGATCGTTGAGCATATATCGGCGGTGCGCCACCCATTCGTCGAGCGCGCGTTTCATTGCTTCGGTTTTCTCGTGTATGGCGTGTAGGGCTGGCTCCGGTGCCGCGGCTGGCTCGGAGGGCTGTGCATTGCTCTTGTCTTCGTCGGTCATCACTTTCAGGATAAAGTTTGCCGTGATGCGATAGTTCACGATATGCACACCCATATACACATAATACAGCGTGTAGAAAACGGTGAAATAGCACATTTCCACATCACCGATGGGGGAAACCACAATCAGCAGCGCCATCACGCCCACCCCAAGGGCGGAGATAAAGCACCATTTTATCCACCGCAGTCGGCTGGAAAGGTCCTCGTCGTAGTTGCTTTCCAGGCACTGCTTGCTTTCGGTGTAGGTATGGAAGAATTTCCAGGAGCAAACCACCAATCCCGCAATGTAGAGCGCTGTGGAGATATTCACCGCCGCGGCAAACTCCCATTCACCTACGCTGTGCCCCGCCACGATTAGCGCAGCGGCGCAGCCAATCGCCAGGCAGTTGTAAAGCCCCCATCGTATCGACACCTTTTGCGGATTGATAAACGTGATGCACATGGCGGTGAACAGCAGCGCCTGCACCATGCCCACAATCAGCACAGCCGCCTTGAGAATGTCGGTTTCCACCTCATGGGGCTGGAGCGCGCTCATGATGTTGGACACGCTAAGAGCGGTGTAGGCACCCACCATCAGCCAGCGCATACGGTTGAAGGGAGTCCATCTGCTGTCGGCACACGGCACCTGTAGTTTCGCCAAAAACACAGCCACCACAAATGTCACTAACGCCGACACAAAATCGACATAGGTGAAATAATTATTTAAAAGTAAAATACCGCTCATATAATCTGTTCGCCCCACAAATATATGAAAAAATCCCCAAATGTTTGCCCCCCACGTGCCATCCCATAGTGATTTTTTTCATACATCTCTTATCCCGAACTCGTGTTATAAAATCCTCATACGGCCTAATGACCGATTTGGGTTAATACATTTCGCTAGAGTAAGCAATATGCTCGTGTAAGAATATGGCGGTTACATATCGTCGGTGCAGTGGGGGAGGTAGGCGGATTGGAGGGCTTTGTATTTTTTGCTTTCTTTTTTCTTGCCGAGTTTTGAGTAAAGGTGTGCCATGTAGCCGTAGTAGTCGGCTTTTAAGTCGGGAGAAATGCCTTCATCGTCGAGCATTTTTTGGTTTGCTTTTAGGATTTTGATTGCCTTTTTGGGGTAGTCTGACCCATGGCCTGCGATGGCGGCTTGCACAAGGGTGGCAAGGCATTTTGTGCGCATAGATTCTGAATCGGTTTCATGCGCAAGCCTCTCTTGCAGACTTTGGAGGTGTTGAGTAGCGGTTTCGGTTTGGTTTGCTTGCGCAAGCAAGGAGCAGTTGGTCAGGTAGAGGAGTTGCGCATTGTGGGAGGCGTTTTCCTCATTGCCGCTTGCGAGGACTTTTTGTGCCAGTGCTATGCATGTGTTGAGCACGGTGGTTTCGTGTGGCGTGAACGACGACACATCTTGCCATTCCCAATTCTCGTTTATGGGCATAAATTTTGTCGAAATCCCGTCGATGATTTCGATTGCGCACTCTACTGGGTGACCGCTGTTTTCAATCATCCACTCGGCTATCTGCACTTCTTCCGGGTGGTCGATGACCGTGTTGAGGCACGAATGGTGTAGGTCGCTGATCGCGTCTTCAAGTCCGGTGGGGTCGAGTTCTTTGGCTCGAGCGAGGTATTTGTTGGCGAGGTTGAACTGCTTAGTGTGAATGGCGCAGTTGCTTAAGTTTACCAAGACAGGAGGCACTGTGTCGGCAAACGTTTTGAGCATCGGCTTGCTGTAATAGTCCAACGCTGTTTGGTAGTGGCCATCTAATGTCAGGGCCTCGTTTAGCATACCAAAAAGATATGTAGTCACCTGATTGTAGTATGCGTTGTGGTTGTTAATCGCAGAGTCGACGGCCTCGGTTAATTGTGCTGTCGCGTTTTCGGTGTATGGAATTTGTATAATCTTCACAAGTGGTGTGAGTTCTGGCGCATAGGTGTTGGCGAGTTGCAGTTGTGAGCTGTAAAACTCCTTCTGCTTTAATTGTGGCACATTGTCCCATAATTTGGCATTGGCGTAGGAAAGGAAGGTGCTGTTGATGATGTATTGCGACATGTGGGCCCATTCCTTTTGCAGATAATCGCCTTGAGGCTTGATGGTCAGCAACGTTTCGGCTGTCACTTTCTTTGTGAGTATGGCGCGTCTGATGCAAAGGCGTGCCAATGACTCGTCGTTTTCGCTGATGGCCTCGCAAGCCAATTTCAAAAAAGTGGCAGGGTCGTCGGATTGTAGTTGAAGAATCTCCATGTACTTGTTTGTGCGCTCGATGGTTTCCAACATGTCTTTTCTCGCTTTTCTCGCCTTTTTTGCCTTTTGGGCAGCATTCTTTTGCGTTTTGCTGTTGGGGGGACTTACGGTAGGCACTTTGAAAGTAAGCGGGGTGCGCTGTGTTGACTTCCTCGCTTTGTTGATTTCGCTCATTGTAGGTCCTATAAGGTGATAGGGAGGTTTGCGAGTTGCCACTCTGGGGATCTTGATCCGTGGCTCCTTGAATGCAGTTTTCGCCCTTGACAGTCCTCGCGCTATTTTCCCGGTTTGTGCATCGGCGCACATGGCGCATAGAATGATTGCTAAAATTAGAAGAATCTTTTTCATTGTGCTGGTTGTTTATTTTTTTCAGATTGAAGGTATTTGTTTGATTATTTCAAGCATGAGCAGATAGGCCTCTTCCATTTCTTTGAGGTCGGCATATTCGCGTGTGGAGTGCACTTCGTGTTGGCCGGTGAACAGGCACATACCTCCTTTTAGCCCCTTGGCTGCGAACATTGCCGCTGTGGTGCCGCCACGCTCATCGGTGAAAACCACCTTTTTGCCTATTTTCTTGGCGGCGTTTTCTACGAGTTTTTGTGCTTGTGGGTGAAGGGTGTAGGCCACATTTTCATACTGCATTACATCTTGTAGCACTTCTGTTTTCACGTTAGGGAAGTCGCGTGCCACTCGTGCGAGTGCGTCGTTGATAATGTTGTTGAATTTTTCTCCCTCGGCTTTATCGAAATAGCGTACGCGTGTGCGCACAACCACGTCGAATCCGCCACTCTTTTCAAAGCCCCAGGGGTGGATGTAGCCTTGAAGCCCCTCGGTGTTTTCAGGGCGATACTCCACTGGTACGGAAGCGATAAACGTGGCAGCGGCGGCTGTGGCGTCGCCGAGTTTGTCGGCTTTCGCATCGGCAGGGTGTGCGTCGTGTCCGATAAATTTGTGTGCAAGTCCGCGGGCCGTGAAATTTGATTTGGTGATAGCCTCTCCACCCTCGCCGTCGAGGTCGTAAATGATTTCAGGAGAGAATATGGTGGAGTCGATATTGTCGGCGGCACGTCCCACGTCCTCATTGGGGCAGAAAGCAAACATCACTTTGCCGTGTTTAATCTTCTTGTCGGAGAGGATTTTCTGTATCAGATGAACGGCGATGGTGCATCCGCATTTGTCGTCGGCTCCTAAAAGCGTAGTGCCGTCGGTGCGAACGATGGTCCTGCCATTCAGCGCGTCGATTATTGGAGTGATTGAACTGCCTGGTGCTTCAGGTGTGACATCAAGATGGCAACTGATACCTATGCTTGGGCATGGTGATTTCACATTCGATGGAATTGTGACATAGAGGTAATTGTGCTCAGAAAGCACACATTCTACATTTTTGGCGTTTTGCTCGCGAATAATCGACTCCACATCGCTTTTGAGAACAAGTGCCATTGTGCGTTGGCCTTGGGTGCAAATGCTGTCGTTGCTCGATTGGCTGCTGATAGAGGCATACTTTATGAAAGTGTCGAGCATACTTTTTTCGATAGGGGCACCTGTGGCTGTTTTAAGACCAAAAACTGTGATAACTAAAAGTAAAAAGCGTTTCATAATTTTTAATGGTGCTTGCGGGCTCACTTCGCAATGCTTTTAGGGTTTGTGTAAATGGGAAAAGCGTGAAAGCCACTACTGTTTGCTCGCATGGTGGGGAGCGTGAGTAAACGCCTTTCGGTGATTTTTTTTGCTTTCAAGGATTGAGGGTGAGTGGCTTTTCCTTGCGCCACCACTTTTCGCAAATATACGATTTTTTTTTGGCTTTCCCATATATTTTGAGAGGAAAAACACGATTATTTTCATATCTGCTGATTATTTCGTTTTATGTGTAATAATTGGAGAGTAACGAAGGTAATCTGTTTTTTTTGTTTTTGTTTAAGTTCCCCCAGTATTTTTCCACTGAACCGAAATCACGGTGATTTCAAAAGATCGCAAAAAAAGGGGGAGCGGCTTACCAAAAGCCGCTCCCCTCTGTTTTGTTGGGAGTGCGTGGAGCACGGTGGATTATCTTACCACAATCTTGCGTGCTGCACTCTTACCGTTGTTCATGATGTCTTTAACGATATATACGCCAGCATCGGTTGGACGTTGAGTGCCGAGAGCTGCACCACTAATGGTGAAGTAGAGGCTCTTAACGATTGATGCGTCGGTGTTTACATCATTAATGCCAGAAGGCTGCTCAACGAAGAACTTGTAGGTCTTGGTGCGTTCGCCAAGGGTCTTGGTTGCCCAACCCTCGCCGTCTGCCTTACCACTCAACAGGTTGCCGTAGATGGCGAAGTTGTCGCTTGTGGTCCATACGGTGCCGGCAGGGGTGCCGATAGTGATTACAGAGCGCACGTGCTCGTAGTCTTCGCCTTCAGCCACCACAGGCACAGCAGCGAACCAGTTAGCGAGTTCGTTTTGAGCTTGAGCCTTGAGAGTAGGATACATACCAGGGAGAATCGAGAATGCTGTGTCGCTTTCAAGAGCCTTGCAGAGAGCGAGGTCGCGGGTGCTTACGCCCTTAGCCTTTGCATCTACGCTGGTGGCTTCGATGCCCTTGTTCACATCGGTGTCGTAATACACGTTGGTGAGGGTCATATCTTTGTCAGAAGCAGGGGAGATATTGCCCACGGTTGTAGCGTCTTCGCAAGCAATTTCGCCAGCGTTGTACACGTTCACGAGAGTGAAGTCGTCGAACACGCCACCAGCGATACCGCCTACATAACCCTTACCTGTCACCTTACCCATATTGTAGCTGTCGTACATCTTGCAGCGTCCGTAGCCCCAGAGACCACCTGCCACGCCATACTTGTTAGGCTTGGTTGTGGTAGAGGTTACATTACCGAGGTTGTAGCAGCTGATGATAGTGCCAGGGCCAAGGCCTGAGAAACCGCCAATGCCATAATCGCCGCCTTCTACGTTACCAGTGTTGTAGCAGTTGACAGCTGTACCGCTCATGCCACCTGAGAAGCCACCGGCAAACTTGCCACCAGTGGTCACATCGCCAGTGTTGTAGCAGTCTTCGTAGTAGCAACCGTCGTCGGTGTCACCAACCACGCCACCTACATATTGACCTACGGCACTCACGTTACCAGTGTTGTAGCAGCGAACCATGCGTGCCACATAGCCACTGCGACATGCTTGTTGACCAGCCACACCACCAACGTCGCTTGATGATGAGCTAACCACGTCGGCTGTGTTGTAGCAGTCGATGAGTTCTGAACCTTCATAGAGGCGACCAGCCACACCACCGATATTACCTTTACCTGTGATAAGAGCGGTGTTGTAACAGCCAATCATCACCATTGGAGTGGCAGATTGCTTGCCACCGCCCAAGATACCACCAACATTGCTGCCAGAGGAAATGATTTCGCCTTCGTTGTGGCAATAAAGGATAGAGTCGCCACCGTTAGAAGCAGCCACGATACCAGCCAAAGAGGTCATACCGGTAATCATGCCCTTGTTCACACAGTTACGAATCACACCGCTGTTGTAGATAGCGATACCTGCCACATAGTTCTTCTTGGCATCGGTGCCAATGAGAGTGTCGTTCACGCAATTTTCTACCAATGCGCCCTTTTCTACGTTGTAGGCGATACCAGCGATGTAGTTGCCCTTAGAATTTACGATACCGTAGTTCTTACAGTTCACTACTGAACCGCCAGTCTTCACATAGCCTACGATACCAGCAGCAGAGCTGCTTGTAGAGTAGATGTTGGCGTAGTTGTCGCAGTTGTAAACCTTACCGTAAACCTTGCCGGCGATACCACCGTTTTCGCGATATGCCGAAATGGTGCCGCTCTTCAAAATAAGGTCGTGAACAGCGCCTTGTGGACCTACGTTGCCGAACAGGCCACGGCCGCTTTCTGTCTTTTCGAAAGAGCAGTTGATGTTGAGGAATTGCTTGCCATTGCCATCAAAGTCGGCATTGAAGCTGCCAGCGTCCACACCCACGCAATCGTAAGTGGTGGTGCCGAAGTCAATGTCGTTGAGCACCTTGAAGTAGCGGCCGTTGAATGGATAAGCCTCGGTGTTGGTGAACTTAGCCAACTTGAGCATATCGTCCTTGGTCTTGATTTGGAATGGGTCGTCGGCTGTACCTTTACCCTCAAACACGTTAGGCATAGCGCGGAGCGCGATGCTCTTGGTGTAGTTGCCCACAGTAGCGGTCAGCACATCGCGGAGCGAAGTGGTGTCGGCGGTGAGGGTCACCTTCAGTGCGCCATTGGCTGCGGTGAAGTTCTTGCCATCGGCGAGAGTCCATTGCAGGTCGTCGGCCTTGTAGAGTTGAGCGTCGGTATATACGTCGTCGGCATTCTGTCCGTCGGCGAATGTTACCACCATCTTACGGTTGGCGATGGCTGCTGGCTCGTTCTTGAACGCCTTGATTACAGGGTAGAGTCCTGCGGTCCAGTCGTAGCGGTCGGCATCGAAGCCTTCAAGAGCCTTGCCACTGGTGAGCACGCTTGTGTTCACACCCTTTGCACTTGGCACGGTAGAACTTGCTGCGGCACCGTAGTAACCGATTTGACTGTCGTAGTAGTTGTTGCTCACATCGTATGATGCGCCAGGAGCATTTGCTGTGATAGCGCCACGAGCAGCGTTGCTTACATCATAGCGTTCCACTGTACCGTAGTTGAGGTTGTTTTCCATTGTGCCCTTCATTGAGGCAGAAACGGTGATACCACCCACGATACGAGTGCCGTACACAGCACCAGTGTTCACATTGCCGCGAATCACGCAACTTGAGGCTGCGTTGCCCACGATACCTGCGATGTTGGTCTGTGCGTTAGCCTTGTGGCTTGCGTCGATGCTATCGCCCACGATGAAACCATCGTTTTGGCAATATTGAACAATACCTGCTGATTGTGCCACGATACCGGCTGCGTAAGAGCTACCGGCTACGATGCGACCAGCATTGTAGCAACTTTCCACAAGTGCGTCGGGCTGATTGAGAGCCACCACGCCACCTGCGTAACTGGTTGAAGTGACGCAAGATGCGTAGTTCTTACAGTTGATTACGCGGCCGTAGTTCACGGCTGCGATACCTGAAGCGTAGTTGTAAGCCTTGAATGAGCAGTCGCCTGCCATGGTGAGGTTCTTCACTGTACCGTTTTCGCCTACGAAGCCGATGAACGATACTGCCAAGAGCGAATTCTTGCTGTCGGCCTTGCCGTCGTCGCCGTAAACCACACCGTCGATGTTGAGGTTGTGGATAGCGAAGCCACCGCCGTCGTAAGTGGCGTTGAGTTGGCGTGCGCTGTTGCCGCCCATGCCAATGCCGCCGAAGCCGGTTGCGTCGATGTCGTTCACTTGCTTGAAGAAGTCGCCCTTGAAGGTTTGACCATATTCAGAAATGCCCTTGTTGAGCGACTCAAGGTCGGCCTTGGTCTTAATCAAATATGGGTCGGCTTCTGTACCCGAACCGCTGAAGAGCGATGGGTTGACGGTAGCGAGAGCATACATCTTAAATTGGCTCTTATCCACAGAAGAGAGTGCCACAAGCACTTCGTTTGAATAAGTGTTCTTTACTGTCACGGTGTTGCCATCAATCTTCAGACCGGTGGTTTCGTTGGAGAAAGTCTTGCCGTCGAAAAGTTTCCAAATGATGTTGTTCTTGTCAGAGAGAGTGAAAGTGTTGCGCACCTTCGACACGTTGTCGTTCTCGTGGAAGAATATAGGAGCCACGCTCATGTAAGCGGCGTTGGTATCGGCATAGGTTTTCAGGCGTGGGTAAAGACCCTCGGTGAACACCCATACTGATGGATCAAGACCTTCGATAGCCTTGCCGCTGGTGAGTTGGGCTGTGGTGAGTTCCATGTGCTTAACAGAGTCGGGAGCAATTACGCCCACCATCTTGGTGTCGTAATACACATTGGTGAATACGCTATCGCGATATGTTGCACCATACACACCCATAGAATTGCGTGTGGCAAGGTTGCGAACTTCGCCATAGTTGAGGCAACGTTGAATCTTTGAGAGGTTGAACCATTGCTTTTCAGGATTTGATGAACTGATGCTGTATGATGGAGTGGTTACATAACCAATCACACCACCCACATTGTTAGAGGCTGCCGAGTTGATAACGATGTTGCCATTATAGCAGTCATACATTTCGCCGCCATAGATATTACCTGCAATACCGCCAACAGCACCCTTAGTGGTTGTGCCACTGGTTTCTGATACGGTACTGATAGGACCTGCGTTGAAGCAGCGTTGCAAAGCAGCGTTATTGACAGAACCTGCCACACCGCCTACGTAAGGTGATGGAACCTTAGAGGTGATTTGCATATCGCTGTAGCAGTCGGTGACGAGAGATCTGCAGTTCTTGCCAGGGAGTGCGGTGCCTACGATACCACCAATTGATTTCCACAGGGTGTTAGCTAAACTGGTGACTGTGATGCTACCGTGTGCTCGCAGGTGGCTTGCCACAGTTTGACCTGCGATAGAACCTGCAATACCACCGTTTTCACCTGCACCTGTGATGGCACCTGTGAACACGCAGTTTTCGAGTTTAGGACCGTTGAAATAGCCTGCCACGCCACCTGCACCATTGGAAGTGGCTTTGATTACGCTACCTTCTACGTTGATGTTGACCATGACGCCTGAACACCAGCCTGCCACGGTGCCGGTGTATTCGCCACCTGTGCTGATGTTGGCATCGAGCATCTTCAAATTGCTGATGCTGCTCACGCTGTCGGCATAACCGAACAGACCTTGATAGTTTTCAGCACCAACGGCGATTTTGAGGTTCTTAACAGTGTAGTTGGCACCATCGAATGAGCCACGGAATGGAGTTTCCTCGCTTGTGCCCACAGGAGTGAAGGCAAGTGTGGAAGTGCTCATGTCGATGTCGGCACCCAGTTTCACATATTTATCCTTGTAGTCGTTGCCTGCACTTACGTCTTCGGCAAAGGCGTTGAGTTGTGAAGTTGTGGTGATGACGTATGGCGACGCCTTAGTGCCTTCGCCAGTCCAGTCTTGTGCTGTGGCGGTAGGATAAGTGACTACGCCGCTATTGAAGTCGAGGGTGGCAGAGAGCACACCAAGTGAGCGAAGGGATTGTGAACCCACACAGAAAACACCATAGTTGCCAAAGGTGATTTGGGTGTCGGTGCCAGCACCATTGATATTGCCTTTTTGTGCAGTCTTGCTCTTAGCCCAGTCAGCAGGATAGCAGTTGAATGGGCCATACATAGCGTTGGTGAAGATAAGTTGTGGAGAAATGCTTGTCGATTTGTCGGCTTTCAGACGCATTTTCACCACAGCACCATTGCCGGTGAAATTCACGATTTCCACCTCATTGTCGTAGGTCTGGTTGATATACACAGGATAGGTGCGCACCGAGTCGGTGTTGGTCACCTTCTTGCCGTCGTAAATCACCTCGCTGATGGTGGCATTGGTGGGTTTAAACACACTCTTTGTGAATATGCCAAACGAGCCACCCTTCGATTCGCCAGTCACCACAAGCACGCCCCAAGCACCGAGAGTGATGGTGCCGTCGGCAGCGATTGTACCGGTGATAGGAGTGGTGGTGCTGTAAACACGGTTTGCCAAATCCATCGAGCAAGCCCAGATTGGACCGTATGTCGAATGGTCGTAGATTTTACATGGGGTGATGGCTACGGTGCCAGCAGCCAGGTCGTAGGTGCATTGCAGCGTGTCGGGCACGCCCCAAAGGTTGTAGAGCACAGCGTGAGAGTCGTCCACCTTCTTGATGGTCACCACGCCGCTCACAACGGTTGCGCCGTCGGAATACTGAGTGTCGTATTCGGCGGCATTGAGCACATCTGGCATCGCAGATGGAGCCTTTGCCACACGGCGGGCACCCTTTACGTTAGTCACTTGCCAAGATCCGGGCTCAAACTTCTGCTTCAGCAGAGTCATAGCCTTTTCTCCAGTGGCGTTCACTTCTTTACCGGCGCTTGACCTCTCGGCAGATTTGAGACCCTTTGCCACAGCAATTTGGGTTTCAAACTCCTTTACGGCTTCCGCGTCGTGCTGAGTCATTGTGGCTTGCGTCACAGTTGCCGTAGGGCTGGCTTCGAAACCGGCTTTCAATAACTGTGCCGTTTGCTCAAATGACTGCGCCCGCCCAGTGTTAGCCCAGAAGGCCACTGCACACGTAAGCAGGCAGAATAGTAACTTCTTCGTCATAGAGGAAAAAATTAATTAGTTAATAAACAGAAAGTTATAGTATAATAGGATAAAATCATAGTGTATATGGGGGTATATAAATTTTCTCCTACCCACGCAAAATTATACATTTTTTCGCAAAAAACAACATTTTCCTAACATTTTATCAAAAATTTCCCACCCAAATCATCCTTTCCTAAAAAATACCTATGTTTAATCTTCATTCTGTTAAAAATCCACTATGAATATACCTTATAAAACCATCACTTCAGAAAATCTAACCTCTTAATTCTAATTTCTAACGTCTAATTTCTGAAATCTGATACTGGTTGGGGAAAAATTTGTAACTTTGTGGGTATGAATTATCGTATTATTGCGCCGCGGAGGATTGAGGGCGAGATTGATTTGCCGGCTTCGAAGAGTATCAGCAATCGTGTGTTGCTGCTGAATGCGCTTTGCGCTACGCCAGGCAGGCTCTCTAACCTTGCGCAGTGCGACGACACCGATGCGGTGCTTTCGGCGTTGGCTCAGCCCGATGCCTCGGAGGTGAACATCGGTGCGGCTGGCACTGCGATGCGTTTTCTCACGGCATATTTTGCCACTCGCGAGGGTAGGGAAGTGGTGATCGACGGCACGGAGCGTATGCGCCAGCGGCCTATCGGGGTGCTGGTAGATGCGTTGCGCCAGTTGGGCGCCGACATTGAATATGTGGAGGCTGAGGGCTATCCGCCACTGAAAATCACTGGCACACGCCTTCACGGTGGTGCGCTGACGGTGAGCGGAAGTGTGAGTTCGCAGTACATCACCGCTATTCTGCTGATAGCTCCTGTGATTGGTGGCATCACGCTCACGATAGAGGGCGAAATCATGTCGCGCCCCTACATAGATATGACGCTTGCGCTGATGGCTCGCTACGGAGTGAAAGCCGAGTGGCGCGAGAATGTGATACACGTGCCGGCAGGTGAATACACCGCGCTCGATTTCACGGTGGAAGCCGACTGGAGCGCAGCGAGTTACTGGTGGGCGATGCAAGCCATTGTGCCACAGTCGCGCATCTCGCTCAAAGGGCTCGAGCCACAGAGTTTGCAGGGCGATAGCCGCATAGCCGAACTGATGTCGCAGATGGGTGTGACGGGGAATTGGTGTGGACGCTACCTCGACTTGCGAAGCAATGGCGGCGTGGGCTGCTGTTGCTCCACTTTTGCCGATTTGAGCGGCACCCCCGACATTGCGCAAACCCTCGTGGTGATGCTGTGCCTGATGGGGCGCCCCTTCCGCATCACAGGGCTTCGCACCCTGCGTATCAAAGAGACCGACCGCCTGGAGGCTCTGCGCACAGAATTGCGCAAGTTGGGCTATGTGGTGAAAGTGGAGGGCGACGATGCCATCAGTTGGCACTTCGAAACCACCGCCGCAGAAGCCTCGCCCCATATCTGTACCTATCACGATCACCGCATGGCAATGGCGTTTGCGCCAGCCGCCATTCGTTTTCCCGGTTTGATTATCGACGATGCGCAGGTGGTGAGCAAATCATATCCCCTGTTTTGGGAGCATTTGCGCCAAGCAGGATTTAAAATTGAAGAAGTATGATACCAGCATTATATATATTCGCATTGATGATAGTGGTGGGCGTGGTGCTCTACATTTTCGACCTGCGCAGCCGCAAGCCCAGTGAGGAGCCTGAGCCTGTGGTGCAGCCCGAAACCGACGTTTGCACCGACGACTGCTGCTCCACCCACGAGGTTTGCCCCAGCGAGATGCTGCTTTCGGGCGCAAGCAGCGGCATCGTGTATTTCGAGGACGAGGAACTCGACAGATTCCGCGGCCGCCCAGCCGAAGCCTACACCGGCGAAGAGGAAGAACAGTTCCGCGACGTGCTCTACACGCTTCAGCCCTCCGACCTGCTGCCGTGGGAGCAAAGCCTCAAAAAGCGAGGCATCATAATGCCCAAAGCCATACGAGAGGAATTTATCATGCTCTATGGCGAACGAAAAAACAAATAAACACACCATGTTCGACATATTCAGTTACACATTTTTCCAAAACGCCGTGATAGGCATCATACTGGTGAGCATCGCCTCGGCGATTATCGGCACCTATGTGGTGTGCCGCCGCATGGTGTTTGTGACGGGCGGCATCACCCACGCCAGTTTTGGCGGTCTTGGCCTCGGCTTCTATGCCGGTCTCAGTCCAGCCCTCACGGCAGGCATTTTCGCCATAGCCTCGGCACTGGGCGTGGAATGGCTATCCACACGCCAGCATGTGCGCGAGGATTCAGCCATAGGTGTGGTGTGGGCGCTCGGTATGGCACTCGGCACCATTTTCATTTTCCTCACACCGGGCTATGTGCCAGAGTTGTCGTCGTTTCTGTTTGGCAACGTGCTCACCATCGGCACCGCCGACCTCATCGCCTTCGGTGCATATTTGGCAGTGCTGCTTGCTGTGATGGCACTCTTGTTCCCTGCCATTCGCAGTTGCGCATTCGACCCCAATTTCGCACGCACGCAGGGGCTGCCGGTGTATGCCATCAATTTGATGATGACCGTGCTCACCTCGGTGTGCATCGTGCTCACCATTCGTCTCATCGGCATCATGCTGCTGATGTCGCTGTTCACCATGCCGCAGATGATAGCCGAATTGCGCACCCACCGCTTGCTGCCACTCATGTGCTGGTCGGTGGTCATCAGTTTGGCGTGCTCGCTTGGTGGTGTGCTGCTCAGTGTGGTGCTGTCGGTGCCAGTGTCGGCAAGCATAGTGCTGCTGCTCATCATTCTCTACGCCGTGGCGCGCATCGGAGCAAGGTTGAGCCGCCTGTGCAATAAAACAGAACAATCCTCGTTATAGTATTAATATATGAATAAAGCAGGTCGATACATTCCCCTGATGCTCTTGGCATCGCTCACCCTACTTCTTTGTGCGTGTGGCACGAAGAAGAACACCGCCTTGTCGCGATTCTGGCAGGCGTTCACCACACGCTACAACGTGTACTACAACGGCATGACCAACTACGAGGAGCAAATCAAAATCCTCGAAAACGACTATCAGGACGACTATTCGCAGCACCTCTTTATTCACCCCACCGAGGCAAGAAACTCACCCAAATCGCCACAACCGTCGGGCAGTTTCGACCGCACGATAGAAAAGATGCAGAAGGCCATCGCCCTCCACTCCATCAAGAAAAAGCCCGCGAAAAAGTCGGGCAAGGCGAACAATCAAAAATACAAGGAATATCTCAAGCGCGAGGAATACAACCCCTTTATCCACAATGCGTGGTTCATGCTGGCGAAAGCCGAATACATGAAGGGCGATTTCCTGGCATCGTCAGCCACTTTCCACTACATTTCACGCCACTTCAGTTGGAAGCCCGATTTGGTGCTCGAAAGCCAGATTTGGGAGGCGTTGAGCTATTGCGCCATGGGCTGGACCACCGAGGCCGACAACGTGTTGGCGCATGTGCATATCGACCAAATCAAGAGCAAACGCATACGCTCGCTTGCCAACTTGGCGTTTGCCAACTTCTATATCAAATCGGATAAAAACGTCGAGGCCATTCCATACCTCGCCGAAGCCATAAAGGGCAGCAAGGGAGCGCAGAAAGTGCGTCTGAACTTCCTGCTCGGCCAACTCTATGAGGACGCTGGCGAAAAGCAACTCGCCTACGAGGCATTCAAGCGTGCCGGCAGTTCGAGCGGCTCAACCTACCGCACCAAATTCAACGCGCGCATCAAGCAGAGCGCAGTGTTTCAGGGCACCAACATCATGCCGGAGGTGAAAGCCCTCAAGCGCATGACGCACTACGACCGCAACAAGGAATACCTCGACCAAGTGTATTACGCCATCGGCAACCTCTACCTCTCGCGCCTCGACACCGTGAACGCCGTGGCCAACTACAAGTTGGCGGCGGAGAAAAGCACGCGCAACGGTATCGACAAGGCGATTAGCCAGCTCACACTCGGCGGCATCTACTTCGCGCAGCGCAAGTACGACCTCGCCCAGCCCTGCTATTCCGAGGCGATTCCGCTCTTGAGCGAAGCCTACCCCAATTTCCGTGAACTGAAAAAGCGCAGCGATGTGCTCGACGAGTTGGCGGTGTATGCCGGCAACGTGACGCTGCAAGACTCGCTTTTGCGCCTGTCGAAAATGCCGCTCGAAGAGCAGAAGAAGGTGATTAAGAAAATCATTGACGACCTGAAGAAAAAGGAAAAAGAGGAGGCTGAAAACGCCGCCCGTGAGGAATATATGGCAAATCAGAGCGCACAGGGCTCCAATACGCCCGCCAGCAAAAATGCGCCCACCGCCTTTACGCTCAACAACGACAAATCGTGGTACTTCTACAACACAACCACGAAAAATGCGGGTAAAACGGCTTTCCAACAGCAGTGGGGCAACCGTAAGCTGGAGGACAACTGGCGCCGCCGCAATAAAAACACCTTCTCGTTCGACGACGATTCGTCGGCATCGGCAAGCGACACGGCATCGACCGCCGCTGGCACCCCTGCCGACACCACGCTCACAAAGGAGCAGCGCGACTCTGTGAAGCGTTCGGAAGACCCACACTTCGAGGAATACTACTTGAAGCAAATCCCATCCACGCCCGAACAGATTCAGACCTCCAACGATGTGATTCAGGAGGGATTGTACAACATGGGCTTGATTTTGAAGGATAAGTTGGAGGACTTCGACGCGGCAAACATGGAATTTAAGGAACTGCTCGAACGCTACCCCGACAACACTTACCGCCTTGATGTGTACTACAACCTCTACTTGCTGTGTATGCGCACCGACCAAGTGGCGGAGGCGGAGAAATGGCGTGGGCTGATTCTCTCCGACTTTGCCGAATCGAAATATGGTATAGCGATGAAAGACCCTGCCTACCTCGACAACCTCAAGCAGATGGGCAAGGTGCAGGAACAACTGTATGCCGAAACATACGACAACTACTTGAACAACAACAACGAGGCTGTGCATGAGGCTTACGCCGAAATGATGCGCCGCTATCCGCTCTCGAAGTTGATGCCGAAGTTTATGTTCATTGATGCGCTGGCGTATGTCACCCAAAAGAACTACGACAAATTCAAGGAGGTGCTGAAGGAAATGCTCGAACGCTATCCCGAAACCGACATCACCCCTACGGCTTCCGCCATCATGAAGCATGTGAAGGCTGGCCGTCAGTTGGCTGGTGGCGGCAGCAATGCGCGCGGCATGATGTGGACCTCGGTGGCTCTGACCAACGACACCACTGGCAAAGAGGCTTCCGACAAGCAATTTGCCGACATCAAGTCAACAGCCAACAAGCCACAGGTGTTTGTGCTGGTGTATAGCACCGACTCCATCGACTCCAACATATTGCTCTACGAGTTGGCGCGCCACAATTTCCGCTCGTTCAATGTGCGCGACTACGACCTTGAGAAGATGACCTTCGGCAGCATGGGGTTGCTGGTGGTGAAGGGCTTTGCCAATTATCCCGAACTGATTAGTTATCGCACCGTGTTTGATGCGGCGGCCGACTTCAAGCAGTATATCGGGTTGGTTCACCCTGTGCTTATCAGCGAGGAAAACTTCAACCTGCTCTTGAGCGAAGGCCGCTCGTTTGAAGACTATTTCCGCTACCTCGACGCAGAAAACGAGAAGGAAGTGGAAGCCAAGGTGCCCGAAACAACCACCGACGATGCCGAGAAGGCTCCAGAGCCAGGCAAGCCGGCAAAGAGCGTGCGCCCAGGCGCCACAGCCCATGCAAAGCAGGAGCAAGAGCCTGCCGAGCCATCGGCAAAGAAGGAACCAGTCAAGGAAAAGGAAGTGCCACAAGTGACGGTGGTTCCTGAAAATCCTGATTTGGTGATCGACGACGGCACCAAGCCAGTAGAGCCACGCCCAGTGCACCGCAAAAAGCCGGTGGAACGCCCTGCCGAAAAGGCTTCGGAAGTGAAGGCTGAAGAGCCAGCGAAGGAATCTCAACCTATTCTCACGCCAGTAGATGATATGGTGGCGAAGCCATCTGCCCACAAGGTGCGCAAAATCGATTCCGACGATGCCAAGGCTGAAAAAGAAGCCCAAAAGGCTAAGGAAAAGGCAGAGAAGGAGCGCATCAAAGCCGAGCAGGAAGCCGAAAAGCAACGTATCAAAGCCGAAAAAGAGGCTGAAAAATATCGTGCCGACTCGATAAAGACTGCCCAACGCCTCGCCGAACTCAAGTTGAAGAATCTTGAAAAATACCGTGCCGACTCAGCCAAGCAAGCCGAGAAGGAGGCCGAACGCCGTCTGAAAGCCGAGAAAAAGGCGGCAGAGCAGGCGGAGAAGGAGCGTCAAGACTCCATCAAGCAGGCAGAGAAAGAGCGTCAGGATTCTATCAAGCGTGCCGAAAAAGCGCGCGAGGAAGAGGTGAAGGCTAATCAGCGCAAGCGTGAAGACGAGGCTAAGGCTGCCGAAAAGGCGAAAGAAGACGCCCGTAAGCAGAAAGAGCAAGCCCGAAAAGATGCTGCCAAGGCAAAAGAGGAAGCACGCAAGCAGAAAGAGCGCGAGCGCAAGGAGCGCGCCAAAGCCAAAGAAAAAGAGCGCAAAGAGCGCGCCAAGCAAAAGGAACGCGAGCGCAAGGAGCGCGCCAAGCAAAAAGAGCAAGAACGCAAATCCCGCTCCCGCCGCTAAACCCACCACCTCCACACCGAATCCTCGAATTTTCGAATTTTCGAGATTTCGACTCGTTGACTTGTTGACTTCCCCCGCGTTAGTGCAAAAAAAGTTAATGGTTTTTTGTTATGTGGTTTGAAACCTTTTTATTGTCACGAAAACTTGCTATTTTTGCATAAGATAGGCTGCACTCGGCATAACATTCAAGCAAGCTTGATGATTCTGCTCTCGTTTGCACTATCTTTGTGAAAATAATAAAGTTGTGTATAATAATACAAATCTAAAGATATATTGCACTATGTTTACTTCAGATGTATATCAGAGTCGCCGCGACCAACTTAAGAAGTTGGTGAAGAGCGGTCTTATTATCCTTTTTGGCAATAATGATGCTCCATGCAACTATCCCAACAATGCCTATGCGCCATTCCGCCAGGACTCGTCGTTTCTCTACTATTTCGGACAGAAGCGCGAAGGACTTGTGGGCGTGATTGATGTGGATGCCGATCAGGAGTATTTCTTGGGCAACGACATCGACATTGAAGACATTGTGTGGTATGGTTCGGTGGACAGCGTGGCTGACATGGCTGCGCAGGTGGGCGTGAAGCAGTCGGCACCTATGAGCAAACTCGCTCAACTGGTGGAGAAAGCCAAAGCCGCTGGTCAGCAAATCCACTTCTTGCCACCTTATCGCTTCGACACCAAAATCCAAATCATGGATTTGCTGGGCATTCACCCCTCGAAGCAGAAAGATGCAGCGTCGCTCACCCTCATTCATGCAGTGGTGAAGATGCGCTCCACCAAGTCGGCTCTCGAAATTGCCGAAATCGAGCACGCTTGCAGCATCGGCTACAAGATGCACACCACCGCCATGCGTGTGGCTCGCCCCGGTGTGAGCGAGCAATTTGTGGGCGGTCAGATTGATGGCGTGGCTCGCTCGTATGGCGCGCAGACTTCGTTTGCCACCATCTTCTCGCAGCACGGCGAAATCATGCACGGCAACCCATCGCCAGCACTTCTTGAAGAGGGCAGACTGGCGCTGTGCGACTGCGGTGCGGAAAACCTCAACAACTACTGCTCCGACCACACCCGCACATTCCCAGTGAGCGGCAAGTTCACCCAGCGCCAACTCGACATCTACCGCATTGTGGAGGAATGTCACGACCACGTGTTGAAAGTGGCTCGCCCCGGCGTGAAATATGCCGATGTGCACTTTGATGTGTGCCGCACGATGACCAACCGCCTCAAAGAACTCGGACTGATGAAGGGCGACACCGAAGAGGCTGTGCGCGCAGGTGCCCACGCCATGTTCCTGCCTCACGGACTCGGCCACATGATGGGTATGGACGTGCACGATATGGAAGGACTTGGACAGATATATGTGGGCTTCGATGAGGAAACCCGACCAAATTTGGAGCAATTCGGCACCAACTGCCTGCGTATGGGCCGCCGCCTTGAAGAAGGCTTCGTGGTGACCGACGAGCCGGGCATCTACTTCATTCCTGCCCTTATCGACGATTGGCGCGCCAGCGGACATTGCGCAGAGTTCCTCAACTTCGATGTGCTCGAAACCTACAAGGACTTTGGCGGCATTCGCATCGAAGACGATGTGCTTATCACCGCCGACGGCTGCCGTTTCCTCGGCTCGGAACGTATCCCATACCACCCAGCCGACCTCGAAGACTACCTCGCCTCCAACCGCTAATTAAACCCCCAAATCGATGTCGATTTGGGTCAAAAACAGCAAAATACTACTAACACCCCAGTGGGGACGTGAACCAACATTCACGCCCCCACACTCATTTACTCCCCCCCCCTAAAAAAACGATAAAGCCGTGTGTGCTTTGGTGAGAAGAGGGCATTTATTCGCATCAAAATGGGTGATATTTGAAAAAAATGGTGGTGATGTGAAAAAATGGGCTATTCGCGTCATTTTATGACGTGAATAAAATTGGCGTGTTGGCTAAAAAAAAATAAGCGGGATGAGCCTTTTGGGTGGGGCTATCCCGCTTTTTTTGGGTGGAGTATTTTGATTATCTGATGATAACCTTTGCTGTGTTGTTGCCTACTTTTACTAAATAGATACCCTTGTTGCTGATATTGTAGATGTTCATGCCAGCTATGGCTTGTGATTCGAGGTGGCATCTTCCGTTGATGTCGTAAACGCGAACGGTTTCTGCTTTTGGAGTTACAATGTGCAGTTTGTTTCCTGCTGTGAACACCTTGAAGTCTTTTTCGATTTTATCCAATCCGCTTGGAATTTGGTTCAGGTCAACCAAAGGCATTTCGTTTGAAACTGAATAAATTTCTTGTCCGCGATACCAACGGTGAGCAAAAACTCTGAAACCGAAAGTTTCGTTTTCCTCTTGAGTGAGATTTGTAAATTCGTAAGATGTGTTACCGTTGCCCCAAACCATGTCATTTGATGCTTCGGTAATCACCTTTGTGCCGGCTGGCAATTCCTGGCTCACCTTGATATAGTCAATCATATAGGCTGTATTTCTATATGTGTAGAGCAATAGAGCCATGTCGGCTTCGCCGCAATCAAATTCGGTGGTGATGTGTACAGGTTTTTCGTCTTCTGGAATGAAGAAGCGTTTGAATACGTTTGCTCCGGCTTGCACTACCAGCGAGTCGCCAGCTGCTCCCATAACGCCATACGCTATGATTTCCACTTTGAATTTACCATTGTTGCCGTCAAGCTTCATGGTTGGAGTCTGCAGCAAACCTTTACCAAAGAAAGAACCGAATCCACCCAACATACCATTTGCTTTGTAGTTGCATAGTCCCATCCAGCCGGGTTGTTGTGTCAAATCGTATTTATCCAACAATCCTACAGATATATTATAAAGACCGACTGGAGCCGACAATGTGCCATCTGTTACTTTTGAGAAGTCTTCTTCAAGCAGCACGCTCTCTTGTGCTTCGGGCAGTGTCAACACTTTAAAGTTGCGCACGTAGTAGCCGTCTGCCTTTGGAGTGGGTTGCCAGTAAGCGATGTAGCCATTGTCTGTCACCTTCGCCTGAGCTGGAATAGGTGCTGTGAGGTCGAGCACCAGTTTTTCGCGTGAATTAGCAGAGGTGAAGGTGGCGTTTTTCGCTTTTACTGTGTAGCTGTAGTCGGATTCCGGGTCGAGTAGTTCGGCCTTGAACGATGTGCCTGTTACTTCTTTGTCAGAGATAACGGGAGTGTTGTCGGGTTCTGTCATATACGAAATATTGCTCAAGGCAATAGCCACGTCAAGGTCTTTGTCGGCCTCGCTTTTTTCAAAAGCGAACGACACTTGATACACATTCGCCTCTAATTTATTGGCAAGCGAGAACACTTCTCCTTCAGCAGAAATGCGCTCAATGTCGATAGCTCCCAAAATAAACCACTGGTCACCTTCCAACACTTGCACATATAGACGACTGGTGCAAGGCACCTTGTTAAGGTTCTTAACAAACAGTGTAAGGTCGCGTATTGGCTTTTCCGACTTTGGTGTGGTTACGAAGTCGTTTGTTTCATCGAAGATGAGGGCTTGGCCTCCTTGAACGCCTTCGGCGGCCACTTCCAGTTTGCTATTGCCGTGGTCAAGTCCAATGGTCCAACCTTCGGGGATAACAGAGTTGGTTTTGTCCATCAATCCATTAGCAGTGGCTTTGATGGTTTCAAAGTTTTGCTTCACAGAAGCAGCAGCTGTTTCTTTCTTATACAGACTGAACAAATAGCTTTCTGCCTCTTCGGTTGGTTCCCAATGTGCGATGAAGCTGTCGCCTGTATAATTAGTGGCATCGAGCACAACAGGTGGAATGATTGATGTTTGCACGCTTGTCACCTTGATGTCGTCGATCTGCACCGCCTTGCTTTGCATGAACATTTCGATAGCGCAATTTGCAAATTCACCTTTACTGAATGTGAGAGTGTAGTTTTTCCATTCTTTTCCCACCTCTATTTTTTTGTCTTCCAGCACACCTACCTCTTTGCTGACAATCATGACAGCCATTTGGTCGGTACCTTCTTCCGTTGTCCAAAGGCGTGCACGGAAAGTCATGGTGAGGTCACCGGCATAGTTGCCTAATGGTGTCATTAAAAAGCCGGTTCCACTTTCCGGACCGCTGTCGCCAGCATAGGTCACTACGGCTATGGCGCATGTGCCTCCTGCTTGGCGAACGCCAGCGCCAGTCCAACCAGGCATTTTTGTGAATTTACTAAGGATAACGCCTGTTTGGTTGTTTGAGGTGTTTTTTGTGTCGGGCACGTCCTCGGTGCCGGCTTCAAATTTGGAAAAATCTTCTTCCAGAATGAGAACAGGCTGTCGGTCATTGGCGGCACGATGTAGCTTGGTCTTGGCATTGGTGGCACTTCCGATAGGAGTGAGTTTTACTTGGGCTGCTGATAATAAAGCCACCCCTAACAATGTGAGCAAAAGTGCACTTGCTCGTTTGGTTAAATTTTTCATAAAATGGATTTGTTTTATTAATTAAAACTTAATTTAATTCCGCTAAACTATAAATTTATTGTTTTTTCTTATTTTTTATGTTGTGAATAAAAAAATAGTGAAAAACATAACAAATGTGGCAAAGGTAGTAATAAAAAACCAATAAACAAACTTCTTTCTGCGGTATTTTGTCAGCCACGAAGCATTTATTGCTTATTGCTTTGATAATAAAAATCTCAAATAAACATAGAAACAAAAAAGCTACGAGCCAACGAGTGCAGAAATGCACACTCGTTGGCTCGTAGACCAGTAGATTTATAGTATTGTGTACCAAAAGTCCCGTAGCCCAATAGTCTCGTTGACTTGTTGACCTGTTGACTCGTTGACTTTGCAGCTTAGTTGCAGCCGCTGCAGCCTGAGCAGCCGCCGTCGCCGCAGTTGCCACTGCATGAGCCGCAGCCTTGATGTGGGTGGAGTTCTGCGTCGGTGGCATCGCGCACCACGAGCACTTCGCCCTGGTAGCGCACGCTTTCACCAGCGAGTTGGTGGTTGAAGTCGAGGGTCACGTGGGTGTCGGTGATTTCAATCACGAGGCCTTCCACACGCTGGCCGTTAGCGGTCATCATAGGCACATAGTTGCCCAGAGCCACACGCTCGGTGTCGAACTCGCCATCGCCATTCTTGAAGATGTCCTTTTCGATAGGAATAATCATATCTTGATTTTTCTCGCCAAACGCATCGGCTGGAGCGAGGGTGAAGTCGAATTTGTCGCCTTCTTTCAAGCCTTCAATGTTTTTCATAAAGCCCTCAATCATAGAGAGGTCGTTGCCAAACACGAATGCGTCGGGGTGCTCGCTTGTAAATTCAAACACAGGCACATCTTGCTCTGCGCCCACCACGAAAATCTTGTAGGCCAAAGCCACGTATTTTCCTTTTGCTATAGTTTCCATTATATTTTTTACTTTTTTCAATGTGTTGGATAGATAGTGCAAAGTTAAACATTTTCTGCCACACGGCAAAACCGCCCCACATTTCAAAATATTAGAAATGAGAATGCTGAGAGCCGCGAACGGCATAGGATGGCACACCTTATTAGCATATTTTGCCATAACAGTATTGTGAAATTCCTTTGCAATTATTTTGCTTTTTCGTTTGCATTTCGTAACTTTACGGCAACAGACATACTTTAATAAACCTGGCTTATGAAAACCAACAGCGAAGCCCTTGCGGCTTCAAAAACTCATAGCCATAAAAATACTAAGCATTATGATGAAAAATTTCAGTCTTTCAATCCCAACTCGCCTCGTGTTTGGCGTTGGCGAACTGAAACGCTTGGCTAAACAGCCTCTCCCTGGTAAAAAAGCACTTATCGTGATTTCGGCCGGCACTTCGATGAAGAACTTTGGCTATCTCGACACCGTAATCGCTCAGCTCAAAGAGGCTGGTGTGGATAGCGTGGTATTCGACAAAATCCAACCCAATCCCTGTAAGGCGCATGTGGCTGAAGGCGCAGAATTCTGCAAGGCAGAAGGTTGCGACTTCGTGCTCGGCTTAGGTGGTGGCAGTTCAATCGACACCGCTAAGGCTATCGCTGTGGTGGTGGCTATGGGCGGCGACCTTTGGGACTATGTGAGCGGCGGTCATGGCAAGTCAATGCCCGTGACTAAGGCACTGCCTATCGTGGCAATCCCTTCAACTGCTGGCACTGGCACAGAAATCGACCCTTGGGGCGTGATTACCGATGAGGAACGCAACGAAAAGATTGGTTTCGGCTTCGAGCAGACTTATCCAGTGCTTTCAATCGTTGACCCAGAAATCATGGTTTCGGTGCCTGCAAAACTCACCGCTTATCAAGGTTTCGACGCATTCTTCCATGCGGCAGAAGGCTATATCAACAGCAAAAACGCATCACCTATCAGCGACATCTACGCACTCGAAGCCATTCGACTGCTCTCTAAATACTTGCCAAAAGTGGTGGCCGACGGTCGCGACATTCACGCACGCGCTAAAGTGGCTTGGGGTAGCACCCTCGCAGGCATGGTGGAAAGCACCAGCGGCTGCATCGGCGAACACGCACTGGAGCACTCGCTCAGTGCATTCTATCCAAAGCTGCCTCACGGAGCAGGTCTCATCGCCATCAGCAAGGCATATTACAAGACTTTCAAAAACGACTGCATGAAGCGATACATGAAGATGGCTGAAAAGATGACACTGCAAAAGGCAGCTCGCCCAAGCGACTTCCTCGACGCACTCGCCACCATGCAACGCCTCTGCGGTGTGGATAACATCAAGTTGAGCGACTACGGCATCACTCCAGCCGACTTCGATAAGTTTGTGGACAACGCCATCGACACCGGCGCAAGTATGCTCGACGGCGACCCACGCTTCCTCACCAAAGAAGAAATCTACAAGATTTACCAAGACTCTTACAAATAATAGAGAAAAATACAAACAAAGTCTCCCAAATGCCCGATGCCGAATCCCCATTCCGCATCGGGCATTTCCCATATCCGTACTATCCCCGAACTCGCATTTTATCAGGTGATATAACGGTTCAGTGGATAAATACTGGGGGGAACTGAAACAAAAACATAAAAAAAACAGCCTTTTGGCGATGCCAGCGCTTCGCACCTGTCGTTAGTGCTGCAGTATGTCTGATTTCAAGCCGAGGCTTGAATCAGCCACACCAAAACCCTAACGCCGCCCTCTCCAGCGAGGGTGGTGGCATCGCCAAAAGGATAAAAACCGCTCGCCTTCGACGAAAAACCAATATTTAGAATTTAGATTAACAGAAAGCACGAATAGAAATCGCATCATAACGTAGGGACATGCCTTTGGCATGTTTCGGTGCAAACAGCAATTTATCTGCGCATTGGAAACATGCCAAAGGCGAGAGCACTGAAAAAGTAAAACCAACTTTCAGATTGAAAGTTAATAACGGAGAAATAGTCGTTTTACCCTTCTTTTTCTGCCTATCATAGCCTTATTGATGCGATTTGTGGAAAGAAAAGTTATAAATCGTAAGCATTTTTCGTTTTGGTCTTTAAAAAACTGGACTTTTTCAGTGCTCTCGATACTTCACGTCCGCCCATAATTGTATTATTATATTGAATATCAACCATTTGTCGCGGACGCGAAGTATCGCGTCCCTACCATGCA
>OIXA01001658.1_pt1 | contig 27544 bp, 9 predicted proteins | sample 1587721 | NCBI WGS metagenome assembly OIXA01 (sample SAMEA3888900, study PRJEB22519) | human gut metagenome | biome: human gut; feature: human-associated habitat; material: faeces | place: Denmark | collected 2013
CTATGTTTTCTTACGGTCAGCGCAGCAAGTGCGCAGACCTACTGAACAGTTACAAATTATAACAGATATTTCTCATGGCTCAAGCTATTAAACTGACTTATGTAAACTAAATTCCGTGAGAATAAACGGCGATATAGAAATGAGGTATGACTGTTTTGCCAGCCATACCTCGTTTTTCACAGTCGGCATGAATGCTTGTAACTGTTGAGAACTTTCACAGTCACAATTACTTTACATAGTAGAAGCTATCATCCGGCAGCTCACCGCCGACGGAGGCCGGGTTCTGGTCGTACAGAGTCTGAAGGTAACCGGAAAGTGCTGTTTTCATCTCATCACCGGAGATATAGGTGATATTGCAGTAAGGAAGCGCTTTTTTTGCGATCGGAGCCTTTGCGACGATCTCAGCCTTTGCGATGAGCTCGGCTGCGGCATCCGGATCCTCCGCGGTGAAGGCGATGGATGCCTCATGTTCCTGTAAGAACGTATCGACGAGATCCTCGTGCTCCTTTAAGAAATCATTGTTTACAATGGTAACACCTGTTACAAGACGGCTTCCGGAACCTTCGCCCTGGACATTATCCCACTCTTTTGTGAGGTCCATGATGATGGAGAGCTTTTCGTTCTGGGCGAGAGCGGCAGTTACGAAAGGCTGCGGAAGAAGACCGATGGCGTTCGGATCCTCAGCGAGGACGGAAGCAACCTCAGATGCCTCGGACTTGAATTCAAGAGTTACATCATCCTCTCCGAGTCCTGCGGCGGAGAGCACATAGCGGAGTGCGTATTCCGGAGTAGTTCCCTTTCCCGGAAGATATACGGTCTTTCCCTTTAACTGATCGATCGTTGTCACGGAGCTGTCGGCAGATACGAAGTAGAGAACGCCGAGAGTGTTGATATCGATCACGGAGATATTTTTGTTTGTCTTATTGTAGAGAACGCTTGCGACGTTCGCCGGAAGCAGGGCGATATCGACTTTTCCGCCTGCGACCATGGCGGTCATCTCATCAGCTGCGGTTACCATAGTGAATTCATAGCTGTTCTCGGACTCCCCGTTTGCGGCCTCGTCCATGAGCTTTACAAGTCCCATGGTTGTCGGTCCCTTTAAACCGCCGACACGGACAACGGTCTCATCGCCGGTGCCTTCAGCGGCGGACTCGGAAGCGGCTTCCGTTGTGGTCTCCTCAGCGGCAGTCGTTGTCTCCTCCGCGGAAGAAGCGGCAGCTGTTGTTTCGGTTTTGGATGATGAGCAGCCTACAAGGAGAGATCCCGCGATCGCGGCAGCCATCATGACGGATAACATTTTTCTCATAACTTAGTTCCTCCTGAAAAAAATCTGACAGACACGGGTCTTGTCCCACTGTCTGCGTGAATGATAAATCCCCGGTATGCACACGAAAAGAGCATACCGGGGATCCTGAATATGACAGATATTCCCGTATCAGATTCTTTTCGTCTTTTCCCTCAGGACAGATGACCTTTGGGGTTAGCACGACCGAACTAAATAGAATATATCATGGGGATTTGAGAATGTCAATCCAACATGAGACTGGGGAAAACATGTTTTAGAGACAAAGAAAGCGGTGCTGGACAGCCGCATACTGCGAACAAATATCCGACACAGAAAGACAGAAAAACCCAGGAAAATACGAGGGATTTCGCTGCCTGTACTTTATTGTGTACAATTTAAGAAAATAAGGTTTTTCCCCGGAATGCGTTGGATTATATACAATTTCCGACTTGCTTTGCAAAGGGGGATATGCGATAATATGATGCGAAAACATTAAAAATTAAGGTAAGATAGAGGATTCAAAATTTAGGAGGAAATGGTATGAAAACCAACGATGAGGCACTGCTTAAGATCAAGTATGACGTGCTGCGCACAGTTTCCAAGCTGGCTTTCGAGGGCAGACTCGAGGAAGAGAGAGACAATATCCCGTTCAAACTGATCCCGGGCCCGAAGGCACAGTTCCGCTGCTGTGTATACAAGGAGAGAGAGATCATCCGTCAGAGAATCCGTCTCGCGGAGGGAAAATGTCCGAGTGACAAACAGAGCGACAATATCATTCAGGTCATCTCTTCTGCATGTGAGGAGTGTCCGATCACAAGATTCGTTGTAACCGATAACTGTCAGAAATGTATGGGTAAAGCCTGTCAGAACGCATGTAACTTTGGTGCGATCTCGATCGGCCGTGACCGTGCCCATATTGATCCGAGTGTCTGTAAAGAGTGCGGACGCTGTGCTCAGGCATGTCCGTACAATGCGATCGCTGAGCTGATCCGTCCGTGCCGCCGTGCATGTCCGGTAGATGCGATCACAATGGATCCGGAGACCGGAATCTGCCAGATCGATGAAAAGAAATGTATCCAGTGCGGTGCCTGCGTAAGAAGCTGCCCGTTCGGTGCAATTTCCTCCAAGGTATATGTTGTACAGGTGATCGAGGCGATCAAGGCCGGCAAGAAGGTCGTTGCCATGGTTGCTCCGGCTGCTGAAGGTGAGTTCGGCCAGGATATCACAATGGAGAGCTGGCGTACTGCATTAAAGAAGGTTGGCTTTGCCGATATGGTAGAGGTTGCCGCCGGTGCTGATATGACAGCAGCTTACGAGGCAATGGAATGGGCAGAGGCATTTAAGGAAGGCAAGAAGATGACGACCTCCTGCTGTCCGGCATTCGTAAATATGATCAAGAAACACTATCCGACTCTGATCGATAATATGTCCACAACGGTATCCCCGATGTGTGCGGTATCCAGAATGTTAAAAGCGATCGATCCGGAGACAGTTACCGTATTTATCGGACCGTGTATGGCAAAGAAGTCTGAGGCGGCTGACAAGTCCATCGAGAACAATGCAGATTATGTTCTGACCTTCGGTGAGGCCATCGAAATGCTGCGCGGAAAAGAAGTTGAGCTTGAGCCGGCTGAGGAGACAAAGCAGGAAGGCAGTGTCTTCGGAAAACGCTTCGGCAATGGCGGCGGCGTGACAAACGCAGTGATCGAGTGCTTCAAGGAAAAAGGTGAGAGCGCAGATGTTAAGGTTGCGCGCTGCAGCGGTGCGGCTGAGGTTAAGAAAGCCCTTCTTCTTCTCAAGGTCGGCAGACTTCCGGAAGATTTCATTGAGGGTATGATGTGCCAGGGCGGCTGCGTAGGCGGACCGAGCAACCTGAAACAGGAGATGACATTCAAGAAAGACCGTGATGCCGTGATCGCGAAGGCGGATGGCCGCGGAGTATGGGAGAACTTAAAGAATTATGATATGGATTCCTTCTCCATGCATCGCAGCTACGAGAAGCCGGAGGCTTAATGTAGGTTTACATAACATATAAATATGGCAGGGTGTCCGGCTGGGGCTGGCGGACATCTGTGAATAAAAGAACAGCATGTATTTTTCGGATTGGTTTCCGCGAAATGTATGCTGTTTTTTTATGTAACAGGAAATTCTGAGGAATTCCCTATTACACAAAAGATCCTGACGGTGCCAATGATGCACACTTGCGTGAAACTGTAGATTGTCGCAAGCGACCGCGCGAGGCGCGAGAATGTGCCAAAGCACGATCTTTTATGTTCACAAAACGCTGCCGGATATGATAAAATGGAACCAGATCATTTCGGTATTACAGGGAGCATGGACATGGGGAAACTGAACGATATTTACATACAGGAAAGCCTGAAGGTGATCCTGGAAAGTATTCCGGAATATACGGTGACGACGGTGGTTGCCCCGATGGGATACGGAAAAACCACGGCGGTCACCAGCTTTTTAAAGGGGATTGGGAGTTCTGCGCTTATATTCCGCCTGAACATGCTGGCGGATGAGGGCAGTATCTTCTGGAGCAGCTTCTGCCGGAGCTTTCGGAATTTTCCAAAGCTGAGACAGGAATTCGTCGAGATGGGAATGCCGAAAAACGATGCGGCAAGAGCGCTGTTTCTTGAGATCCTGCTTGACGGTCTGGAGAGTGAGACGCGGGATATCTATCTGGTTTTAGACGATTTCTATCTTGTAAAAGAAGAGCCGATCCGGAAATTTCTCCTGTTTCTGATCAAACAGTTGCCGGAACAGTTCCGCCTTATCATCATGAGCCGGAGTGAGGTCTTTGAGGGACAGGAAAAGCAGGAGCTCGGACGCCGGCTTTTAGAGATCCGGAAAGAGGATCTGTGCCTGAAAAAACAGCAGATCTTTCAGTACGCGAAGCACTGTTCCGTCGCTTTAAGTGAGGCTCAGGGAGAGAACTTAAGCAAAATGACAGAAGGCTGGATCTCCATGATCTATCTGAATTTTAAGGAGCTTTCTTCGAGCGGACGGCTGCTTTCGGATGGAGAGTCCATCTATGATGGAATGAGAAAGCTGTTTTTTGACACGGTAGACGAGCTTCATAAAAAATTTCTCCGGGTCATGTCCGTGTCAGACGGATTTACCGCGGAACAGGCGGAGTTTTTATGGGGAGCTTCCTGTGAAAAGCTTCTGGAGGACCTGACTGCGGGAAACGCGTTTATCAGCTGCGACCGGACGACGGGAATCTATCGCTATCATCATATGTTGCTTGCATGTGCGAGGGAGGCGTTTTGTGAGCTTCCAAAAACGGAGCAGGATCAGTATTTACGAAATCTTGGCCGTTGGTATATGAAAAATAAAGAGATCCCGGAGGCGATCGAGACATTTTACCGTGCCGGAGACTATGATTCCATGCTTGGGGCGCTGGAGACGACCCAGTCCTCCTGGCAGAGCAATGAGTACCGGAACCGGTTAAAGGTCTGGCTGGAACATTGTCCGCCGGAGATCTTAAAGAAGCATTATCTGGCTCAGATCATCTGCATGCGGCGGTTCTTTTTCTTTGGAATGATGCCGGAGATGATGAAGATGAAGGAATTTTTCCTTTCCTGCATGGAAGAGCCGGAAGATATCGACGAAAAACAGAGAAACCAGTATTTCGGTGAATTTTATATGAATATGAGCTTCCTGGAATACAATAAGATCTCCGCCATGAGTGTCCTTCACCGGAAAGCGGGTGGTCTGATGACGGAAAAGGCGGTGACGCTTGATACCACCAACAGCTGGACGTTTGGTTCGCCGTCGGTATTGTGGCTGTATCACAGCGGCAGCGGATCCCTTGACCGGGAAATGGACGAGATGTATGAGTGCATGCCGTATTATTACCGCCTGACACAGGGACATGGACAGGGGGCAGAGCACATGATGGCGGCGGAGGCTGCTTTTGACCGGGGGATGGATGCAGATGCGCTGATCGCCATGGAAAAGGCAGTGGACGCGGCAAAGCGCTACGGCCAGTGGGGGATCCGGACCTGCTGTCTCTTTTTGAAGATGCGGATGGCAGAAAAGAATGGCGGGTTTGAGACGCTCGAGGAGGAGAGGAAAAGCTTCCGCCGGGAGCTGATGGAAAACCGCCAGTATATCATGATCCACAGTCTGGATCTCTGCGACAGCTTTATTTCGGCTCTGCGCGGGGAGACGGAGAAGATTGTGCCGTGGGTTGCGAATGGTCTCCTGGAAAGCTCCTCCGTGTTAGGGGCAGCGATGGCATCAGCGTTTACGATCTACCATCAGGTTCTGCTGGCGCGGGGAGAATACTCAAAGCTTGCGGCGAGAAAAGAAAGCATGGAAAAGCAGTTTCTCGGAAGCCGGGTGGTCTATATCATGCCTGCGATCTATCTGGAGATCCAGCTCGCGGCGGCATTTTCACACCTTGGAAAGGAACAGGAGGCGGAAGCAGCGTTAAAGAAAGCCGCGGAGCTTGCCTTTGTTGACAGGATCTACATGCCGTTTGTGGAAAACATGGATCAGATTCCGGCAAAGCTGTGGAAAACCTTTTCGGATGTGCCGGCTTATCAGGATGATCTGCGGCAGATCGCCGGGATCTGCGGGCGTTATAAGGGAATGACGCTCCCGGGAGCTCCCGGACATGATCTCTCAGGGCTTTCGGAGCGGGAGCTCGAGATCGCCAGACTGGCAGCGGAATACATCAGCAACCAGGAGATCGCCAGACGCCTGTTCCTGACCGAAAACACAGTGAAGACCCACATGAAAAACATCTATGCAAAGCTGGAGATCGGCGGCAGCAGCCGCGATAAAAGGCGGCAGCTGGAAAAGCTTTTTCAGTGAAAAAAATCCCTCAAAGGTTACTACTTAGGGGTGAGGACATGAAAAGAAAGCTTCTGTACAATATATGTATAGAGGCTTTTTTTGTGCAACAGCTTCTGAAGAATTCCAAAACACACAAAAAGATAGATTCTTTTTTATGCAGCAGGAGATCAGATTTTGGGGAGGGATCATATGAGAAAGAAATGGAAATCGCGGCTGAGGCAGGGGACGGCAGTCCTTCTTGCGGCTGCTATGGCGGCCGAGGGCGGTATGCCGGCATACGGTTATATCAAACCGAAAAGCGGCAGACAGACCGTAGCCGGAAATGACGGAACAGGGATCAGTGAGACGGAAGACTGGATCGAAACATTTCCGAACGGTGTCTTTGCGTTTAAGGACAATGCAGTTTACTTAAAAGAGGGAGAGAAAAAGGAAAAGAAGCTCACGGTGTACCGTCTCGGCGGCCGGGATGGGGAGGCAACTGCCCATATCGCCCTGACACCTGCTGCGGCAGAGATGGAGGAAGATGGAGGAGAATTAAACACCGCGAACGCAGTGAGCTGGAACGATGTGAAGCTTAGGGTGGAGGATCCGGTCGGTACCGAATGGATCGCGACTTCGAGCTCTGCGGAGGCTGCAAGAGTGTCCTACACGGAGCTTGACACAGAGGCGGAGGACCCGTTTGGCACCTTATTCGTTGACCTTACCTTTGCGGATGGTGAGTGGGTAAAGGATATCATGATCTCCGCAGTGGACGATGATGAGCATGAGGCAGAGGAATTTCTTCTGGCTATGATCTATGACGCCTCCGGGGCGGAATTTAACGACTCCGCAAACCGTCTGACGGTATGCGTTGCCGATAATGAAGAAGCGATCGACAGTGAGATCGGCTTTGAAGTGTCGGACCTCCGTGTGGACCGGTCAGAGGGACAGGCACAGCTTGTCTTAAAACGCACCGGCGGTATCCAGTATGTGAGCCAGGTGGATTATTACACAGAGGATGGAACTGCGGAAGCCGGAAAAGACTATGTGAAGGCAGAAGGCAGCACCGGATTTGCGGGCGGGATCGATACGACGACGATCACCGTGGAGCTGATCAATGACGGGGAAGCTTCTCTTGATGAGGCGGACGATGTGACATTTGCAGTCCATCTGAAGAATCCGAAGGCGGCGACACTGGCGGACGGTGGGGATACCATCGAAGTTTCCCTTTATAATACGAACAGTGCCGACAGGAAAAATCTTGCGACGCTGACTTACTTTCCGGATGCGGAGGACGCGTCAGATCGTCTTGTGATGAGTGATGAGGCATTTGCTCCGGCAGAGGGAGATACCGTCCTGGCAGAGGTTGTTGAGAACGACGGGGAAACGGTGGAAGCGCTCGATATTACGCCGGTTCTCGGTGATGCAGAGAGCCAGCCGATGACACGGACATTCCTCTACGGGGACGCGCTCCAGTTTGGAAGCAATCAAGGATCATGGAAGCAGTATGCCCGGATCGCCGGTTCGGCTCCGGGGGCATCTGACGATGTAAATGGATACGCAAACGCGGACTCCAGACGGAAGGAGGGAGAAGGAGGCTCCAACTGGTACTGGAAGTACGGAAAATATGTAGACTCCGGTACAGATAGGGATAGGACAAATTTCACATTTTCCGACAACGGATGGAAGATAGCAACAAACAATACGATCTACGCGAGACTCTATATCGATCATCTGTATGATAAATATGAATCGCTCTATGTGGACAGTGACTATACATCCCACAAAAAAGCGGGAAAATACAATGCGACTTTTGCTTATGTCGGAAACCTGAATGATGAGTATCCGAAGGATATGGCCTACGGTGACGGACAGGACAATGTAAAGCGCTTCCTTAGAAATGAAGCCGCGGACAGCAATGTCATGTTCCGGAATGATGGTACCTTTATCTCGGAAAATTCCGGAAATTATAAGCGAAAAGCATTCTATCTCGGCGGACAGGCCGGGTGCGGCTCTGACTCGAGGACAACAAACACGAAAACGACAGTAAACCTGTGGCAGGCTGTGACGAGCGGAAGTGTGTCGTATGATAAACTGAAGAACTACAATTATCTGTACATGCGTGTTGAGTCCCAGGCAAACAAAAACATTACCGGAAGACAGCAGATCAGGAATGCGTATTTAAAACGAAATGCGTTTACGGACAACCCGATCCTCCGGATCCATACGGCGGATGACCAGATGCTGGACGATCTTCGCAATTTTGGTTCCGATGCAAAGAGCGAAGCGGCGGATCAGTTTATCCGGAACAAGCTTGCGCCGTCCGTCAAGATCGAGGATGGAGGTACGGATGAATGGGGAAATCTGTACGTAGGCAGCCGGCTGAAGCTGACGGAAAACAGCCAGAGCGGCATCTATAAGTTCCATGACACGGTACGTCTGATCGACTGCCGGAGCCAGAAGATCGTGAATACGGCAATGCCGGATGGAAAGTCAGCGTCGATCACATTACTGCGGAATGACAATGAGCTGACAAACAGAAATGATAATTACTATGTGGACGTTCCGTTAGACAGAACGCAGAATTTCGTCTTAAACTTTTCCGCATCCATCGATAAGGACAATGACGGAAATAAGACGGCTGAGGAATATGAGTCCACAAAGTCCGGTCTGGAGAGCATGCTGAAAAACGCAACGATCACCCAGGGCGTGTACGATAAGAATCTCACAGAAGGGACCCATAAATATTATAAGGACCGGACGGTTGCCTTGGAAGGTCTTACAGTAAAGGATAACACCTTCTTCCTGTCCGGTGTGAAGAACTTAAAGTCCGTCAATTTCCATCTGAAGCATGACGATGTGATCCTGTTCAACGGCGAGTTGTATCAGGGCGACGAGGAGATCCCGGTAAGTCTTGCGGAGCTTTCCATGCCGACGCTGGAATTCCAGTTTTACGATTACACCGTTCTTGGACATGTACGCACGATGGAGATCGGCAGCATCGCGGAGGCAGCTCTTTATGTAGACTATAATGAGAACGGAAAGGTCGATGTTACGCTGAATCCGGAGACAGGTCTCTATGAACTGGATGAGGTTGACGGAAAGACAGATCTCTTCGTTCAGGCACTTGTGGATGACAGCTATGATATCGGAACCCTTGAACCGGTGGTCATCGAAGGAAAGACATATGACCAGCTGGTATTTGTCCGCTACAATATGATCCCGCGCTGCTTGAGAGTTCCGCCGGGAGCTTCTGCGGATGAGACCTGCCAGATCGTTCCGAACTTTACGACGATCGTGACGAACGAGGAGCAGAAGTCACGTCTCACAAAGGAAATGCAGTCTTATCGCCAGATCAACGGCGGCGATACGATGACACAGAAAATTTATACGGAAAAAGCTTCGGTAGGCTATGTTTCCTTCCCGCTTGGCGGTGATTATAATCCGGCAGAGTATAACGGAAACACGGCAGACAGTAAGAATGCATATGTCTGGAATCCGGAGTGGCACGGAGCGCTCTTAAAGGCTTTTGAGAACCCGGGCGAGATTCGGCTGGATGATACGATGATGACCACGGACCAGTATCCGGCGGCAACGGAGAAGGACCAGATCAATGCGTATCTCGGAAGCTTTCATGGAAATGATACATATGCGCTGACGATCCTCTACCGGGATCAGCTGGAAAATTCCAGACTCGGAAGCTTTTATGCGAGACCGTCAAAGGGATCCTTCTCCTTCAATCAGGATGAGATGCCGGTGGTACAGGCGGATCCGGATATCGAGCAGTCCGGTCAGGGCTCGAATCTCTCAAAGACAGATCCGAAGATCAAGCTTCCGAACCTGAACCTTGGTTTTGGCCCGGCGGAGCTGATCATGGATGGTGATACCGTCGGATTTTCCATCGGTATTCCGCTTTACAGTAAGAAGACGGAAACCGAGTATGTGGAGAAGGGAAACAATCTTCCAAATTCCAAGGAAACACCGAAGATTGAGAAGATTAGTAAGACAAAGACGGGAAATACCTTTACGGAATCCAGAGACGCATTGAATGACATGAAGAATGCGGTTGGATTTGGAGAAAAAGGGGAAAACGCGATCTCCCAGCTTCGCGACGCGGCAAGCAGGAAATCGAACACCCAGACAACCGGAACATACGGTACGAACTATGTTAAACCACAGGGAAAGACCAGCGAGAAAGGCTTTGATCTTGCCCTTAATATGACATTCCTGTGGAAATACAGCCAGATCAGCAACAAGTTTGAATTCCAGCAGGCCGCATTTCTTCTGGCGGCGGGCGGTTCTGTGAAGATGACAGTCTATCCGGAGCCTGTCCATATTGTATATGTGTTTGTTGTATTTGGCGCAGATCTTGAAGTCCAGACAGGGCTGGAGGTTGAGGAGTATACAAAGGCGGATGGCACAAGGGGAAGTAAGGTGATCTTCTCCGGTGTTGAGATCAGCCCGACGGTCTATATCGAGGCAGGCGGCGGTGTCGGCGTGGAGGTCGCAAATGTAGAGCTTTACCTGAAGTTCTCTGTGGCGATCGCGGCATCCTTTGGAACAAAAGACGCGGCAGCAAGCTTTGATAAATTTGTAACGACCGGTGCAGTTGGCATGAGGATCACACTTCTTTTCTTAAGCTATGAGATGGATCTCATCGGCTATGAGACTGGCTATGATAAGAGCCGATCTGATGACGGAGAGAACACATGGTTCTTCCGCTGGCATGCGCTTGGAGAGAATTTCGGCGGCGGGACAAGAAGTCTCATAAGATCGAGAAAGAGCATCGACGATGCCTACGAGGAACGTGGAATCCACATCCTGTGGCCGGAGGATCGGGAATACGACCAGTGGATCTATGCGCCGGAGGACAATCTTCCTGATCCGTCCTCAAGAGCGATCCAGTTAAATGATATGCCGTTTGAGGTCAGCGGTTTCGGTTCTTCCGCCAGTGCCTATAAGCTGGCAGAAAATCTTGGAAGTGGTACAAGATACCAGCTTCTCACCTGGACGGATGCAGACGGGGAAGATCATAACTATCTTCTCTATGTGATCAGCAAAGACCTGACAAAAACGGGTACGGCGGAAGAACGGGACAACAACCTCCAGGACAGCAAGCTTGTCCTTTCAGAGCTTGTATCAAAATCGGAAGCAGGAAATACGGGGCTTGGTCTTGTAAATCCGTTTAAGCCGGATGACAATGAGCTGTATGTCGTTGTAGACAAAAATCTCGGAACTCCGGACGCAGCGGGAGATCTGGACTTTTACGGTTCTGTTGACAAAGACGGAACGCTCCATGTTTCATGGGCGAGCTATAAGGGAACAGGCCTGCTCCCGCAGGATGCGTCCCCGTCCAATGCAGCTTATCTCATGAGCCGGAATACGGTTGTGAAAACAACGAAGATTCAGCTCGGCGGAACTTTGGAAGATGAGAATGGTCGTGTAACAGAGACCGTACGGGAGTGGAAAGCAAGCGATTCCAACGGCTATCGCTTCCAGCCGGTTTCCGCAGGTGACGATCTTGTGGTATTCTCCGAGGCACATCCGTACGATGCGAATGCGCTTGAAGAGCGGAAAAATGCGTATGACGAGTACTTCAATACCCGGGACGGCGAGACAATCGACAAAGATCACACGGAAGGAAGCGGGGATCCGCACGCGGCGGCAAATGCGGCGGTCAACTATGATATCGACCGTGTATACGGAGATTATTCGTTCTTAAACTTTGCAGTAGCAAGCCCATCCGATGCCTCCAGAGACTGGAAGGTCTATGTGGCAAGCCCGTCCAATGCATGGAAGCAGAATCACACGAGAATCGACAGCATCGTGATGCGGAAGGCAGAAGGCGAAGGTGTTTACTACCTTGCATACAGCACGACAGGCACACAGGTGGATGGAGACAGCGAGAAGAGCAATGTAAAGCAGCTCTTCCTGCAGAAGGTAACGTTTGATCCGGATGGCGGTGTACCGGAAATCGGCACGCCGGTTCTTCTGTACACACTGGTGGATAACGATAAGGATTCAACAAAAGATGGAAGCTACAGCGGCGGAAGTCTTGTGGAATCCTTCGAAAATCCGTATTTTACGAACTTAAACTTCCTTCATGGGGCGCTTCACATGTCCGATGATGGAACGACGCCGGAGGCGGAAGATTTCTTCCTGTTCGGCATGAACGGAAATACGTATGTGATTGATGAGCGTGGTGTGGAGACACTTTTGAATGGCAACGGCACTGTATCTGTGAAGCCATTCTTTACCCCGTCGACCTATCAGGATTCCGACGGAACCGTGCGCCAGGAAGCCGATGTCCGCTCCGATGTGATCATTGGTGCAGACGGAGACGGAAATATTTCAGCAGTTTATACGGATACTGTTCCGGATACGGTCAATAATGCGCTGTATATCAGCCGTTATGACGCAAAGGTCAAAACCTGGGGTGCGCCGGTGATGCTGGCGATGAACCACATGCAGGTCTATGAGGATACTGCAGGAAGCGGGCTGGATCATGAGACGATCCGGGACTACTATTTCGATAAAACCCACAAGGGCGGCATGGACCGGTTTATCTTTGCGGCACCGTCGATTGCTCTCGGACAGAAAAAGTCCGCGGCAGTGATCACTCCTGATACAGGAGATGATGAAAACGGCGGCATGGCGGGACAGACAGCAGCCGGCAGTGATGACGGCGATGTGGCCGATGTTTTACAGGATGCGAAAGAGGCAACTCTTCTTATCGTGACAAAGGGTACATTGACGGAACTTACTAAGGCGAAACCGTATAAGAACCGTGAAGGTAAAGAGGTAACGGAGATCATCCCGGCGACAAGAAACGGCCGCATGGCATCTGATACCGGTTATTACGCGATTTCCTACGGAATCGGAAACCAGAAGATCGGGGAAGCTTCCCTGAAATTTGACTCCTACAATTTCGTGGAGGGCGCATGCCTGACACCTCAGATCTCTTTCCGGAACAGCGGAGATACGGCGATCCGTGCGAGCAAGGCAAATCCTGCAACCATCAGACTTATGGCAGCGAAGCTTAACGAGGATGGTTCCGTAAACGGAGAGGCGAAGGAGCTCATGAGCTGGACGGTGAAGGAGAATATCCTCGCAGGCGCGAAGGCAGATACCTCGGAGCTTGTGGATGCGTCCGGTCTGAAAGCCCAGACGAAAGCACTTCCGGCAGGGATCGATGAGATGACCCTGTACTTTACGATCTCGGAGGATCAGAGCTATTTCCATGATAACGCGTTCTCCTGGAGCTCGGTCGGAACGGCAAATGCAAGCTATGTTGTCGGTAAAAAACCGGAGCTTGGCTTTGGCTATCTGAAGGTCGGAGCGGAAGGTCACACGACGATCACGACAAGAAGCCGGACAAGGGCGGCGGGAGAGCCGACGGTTGAGGTTTATGCGGATATGCAGATCAACAATACCGGCACAGAACCTGCAGAGGGTCTGAAGATCAAGGTCGAGTATTCGAAGATCAAGGAGAATAACGGTGTTGAGGAGACGGTCTGGTATCCGGTCGATACAGAGGGAGAAGCCCTGATCGCCGGACCGGAGTGGAAGCTTGACAAGGCAACCTCTCTCTTCAGCCTCTTTAGAAGGAGCGCCGGCAGCGATGGAATCTTTACTCTGAAGGATCAGGACGGGAATGTGGTCAACACCCTGAGCGCAAGATCCGCGATCAACGTGACAGGAACCATGAAGCTTCCGGTTTCCTGCTACGATGAGAAGGACCCGACAAAGTCCATGAATCTCAGATTTACGATTCTTGCCGGGGACGAGAAAGAGGACTATGAGTATACAACCGACAATAACAGCCTTTACAGAAGTCTGGAGCCGGTCAGCCTCTTTGATGTTCCGGATACCTTAAACCTGATTCTTGGAAATACCGTGGAGATTCCAGTGGGAATCAGCAATACAAGAGTGACGGAAGAACCATCCGTGACGGTCCGTGAGGTCAGCGGTGCTGACGGAAGAGAGGAGAAGTATCTTGGAAGTCTCTTCTACAACGCGGATACAAAGAAGCTTACCATCACACCGGAGAAGACGGGAACCGGAATCATCCGTATTGCAGATCTGAAAACAGGCTCGTTTACCGATATGGCATTCGCTGTCAACACAGAGGGTGTCAACATCGTGACAACAAACCCTGCACTGACATTCACGGATGGAAAGGAACCGTTCCGGGATGAGACCTCCTACAGTACCTTCACAGATGTATTCCCGTACATGAGAGACACCTGTAAGGGATATCAGGATGGAACATTTACATTCGACACCTTTGCGGACAACATGGATCTCTACTTTAAAGGAAAGGTAAAGGTTGCGATCCGCGGAAATGATTTCGGCTTTATCGAGACGGAATATGAGAGCGACAGCTTCTTCAATCCGGTTGCGGTGAACTTTGGAAACCATGAACTGAAAAAGTGCAAGGTGGAAGTCACAGTTACCGGTGAGATGACAGAATTCGATAAATATGTGGAATTTTATGGACCGCGGGGACTTGATTCCGATAAGAATCTTCAGGAGGAGATCGAAAAGAATAAGGATACGGCGAAGCCGTTGATCCTGTATGGAAAGAGTATCCCGAAAGCCGGCACGGTAAAGACCGGTGAGACGATCCTGTTCCCGGTATGGTTTGCGGACAATACGGGAATCCAGGCAGCGACGATTGACGGAAAGACAGCAGATCTCGTATCCAATACCGGAAACCGGCTTGCAAAATCCGAGCTTTCGATCAATAAGAACGGAACGTATCAGATCCTTGTCCGCGATGCGGCAGGACTTGAGACGATGAAGACGCTGCAGGTCGACTGGTTTGATGAGAATGGAACACTTACGAATGATTCCTGGCCGGAGGGCACCGTGAAGATCACGGATAAGGACGGAAAGGAACCGGCAGACGGAGAAAAGCTGGATGAGGGTGATGCGTATCTTGTATACACAAGCTCGGATGCAACCGATACTGCAAAGGTATCTGAGCTGGAGCTTTCTTCTAAAAAATCGATCAGCGAGAAGCAGGTTTTGGCAGAGCAGGAGGCCCCATATCAGTTTGCGCTTGCGAAAAACGGACTGTATATTGTCCGGTCCACAAATCGTGACGGACTTACGCAGCTGCAGATCATTCCTGTGGCAGACATCGATCTTGAGAAACCGGTTGTAAATGTTATGTGGATCAAGAAAGACGGCGAAGATAAGGTCTACATGGAAGTGGTTGCTCCGGACGCTGAGGAAGAGGAGAAAAAGGTTACCTGGGAACTTGTAGAGAGCGACGTTCCGGATGGAGGTGCGGATGAGATCCGGTTGAGTCAGAGTGATGATCCGACGGATTATATCCAAAATTACATCAAGATTCCGGATGAGGTCAAAAATTACTTGATTCTCAGGGCAACGACCACTGACGGAAAGAAAACGGCACAGAAAGTTTATGATAATCAGGCGAAGCTTCGAAACATCGAATTTTCGTCAACAGGTCTCACCTGGGGAACCGAGTTCACACCGGAGATCACAAGCTATCGCATCAATGTAGGAAAGGATCAGGACGGAAATCCTGTGATCCCACAGATTGAGAATGCGGAAAGCCTGACAGGACGGGGAACCGTTACGATCCGTCAGGCAGAAGCTTCGCAGGATAAGCGGACGGCAGAGATCATGGTGGAAGAAAATGGAAAGACAAATGTTTACACGTTACGCTTTACCGTAGATGGCTGCACCTGTGGATTTGACGGACTTACGATCGCCGGGGAAGACGATCAGACGATCGAGACGGATAAAGACACCGTGGAGATCCCGCTGGAGCCGAAGGCGGAGCGGAAGACCTGTGATGTTGCCGGTCATATGGCAGCGCCGATAACTTACACGTATGAGATCCTCTCCGGTGCGGATATCGCGTCTGTGGATCAGGATACGGGAATTCTCACTGTGAAGGATCAGGGCGATGTGAAAGTGAAAGTCACGGTGACAGGATCTTTCGCGGGCAGCATGTCTGAGACAAAGGAATTCCATGTGACGAAGCTCTGCGAGGCGAAGGTTGTGAATTATCATGGCGGAACTGTAACGCAGGAGAGCCAGGTATTGAAGAAAGGGGAGATATTTGAATCAGAGGCATCCGAAGGAAAAGGCTTTGTATTCTTCGGGTGGAGAATTGTCGGAACAGACGGAAATTATCTGAGCACGGATAAAAAGCTTTCGATGACCATGGAACAGTCCACAGAGCTGGAAGCTGTCTTCCGGGATGTGGAGGATCCGACCGGTGAGCTGATACTCGGGGAGAATTCCTGGAAGTCATTCTTAAATAAAGTGAGCTTCGGTCTCCTTTTCCAGGAGGATGTGGAGGTTGAGATCATTGCGGATGACAACGACCATGTGGCTTCCATCGAGCACTACGAGTACAAGGTGCCGGAAGGAACCGGAAAAGAAGTGGAAGGGCTTACAAGAGAAGAGCTGGCGAACGTGGAATGGAAAGACTGGGCATGGGCTGACATTGAAGCGGACAGCAAGTCCATCGTCTACGCGAAGATCACCGATGACGCAGGAAACTACATTATCATCAACAGCCAGGGAATCATCGTGGACAGCACCGGGCCGAAGATTGAGCAGATCTCGGCGAGCCGGTGGACTCTGACTCCGTATGAGATCGGCATCCGTATTTTAGATGATCTGACAGATGTTGCGAAAGTGACATATCAGGAATACGATCAAAAAGAGCGGAATCTGGAGCTTGAGGATGACGGAACTGCTGAAATCACCCTGTATCATGCGGGAAAATACAATGTAGTATTTAGAGCGTGGGATGAGACAGGAAATGAAAGTATCCTTACGATTCCGGTAGAACTTACGCAGGGTAGAAGCGGTGGATCAGCAAAAGAGCGCAATTCTGCGGCGGGGTCTGGAAATGGAACAGCCCGCAGAAAGAGACTCATGAAGATGGACGGAACGCTGGCGCGCAATGAGTGGGTATTTAAGAACGGTCACTGGTATTACGGTGACGCAGACGGATACACCCACATCGGATGGCTGCTCGATGCATCCGGACACTGGTACTATCTGGACACAGACGGAAGAATGGCAACGGGCTGGAGATCCGTGAACGGAAAGTGGTACTATCTGGACGCAGATGGAAGAATGGCGACAGGCTGGAGATCCGTAAACGGAAAGTGGTATTATCTGAATGAGAACGGAGATATGGCAGCGGGCTGGATCTTTGTGAACGGAAGATGGTACTATCTGAACGCGGACGGAGATATGGCGATCGGCTGGATCCTTGTGAGCGGAGTCTGGTATTACCTGAATCCGATGGCAGGAGTCCTTGATCCGGGTGGAAATCCGATACCGGAGGGCGCAATGTACGTAAGTGCAGTGACGCCGGATGGCTATCATGTCGGAGTCTCCGGGGCGCTGATCGGAAGATAACAGACAGCGGCAGGTATCTGAAATGATATCTGCCGCTGTTTTTGTTATGCTTTATCCAGGTTCGATAAGAATCCCACCTTTTTCAGGTGGTAGTAACAGCAAATTCGTCTCAGTGGAAGTCAGTTTTCGACTGAGACGAATTTGTATTTAGAAGTCTATGGAATGTGAAATTACAACCGGCACTTATTGACCCGCTTGGAAGAAAGCTCTTCCACCTTTTTTAACGTCTTCGCCAGATTCGGATCTACATACTCCTCTTTCTCAAGATTCTTCTGTGCTGTGGAAAGCATCAGCTTGATACGGTTCAGCTGGTTAACCTCACTGGCCCCCGGATCATAGTCGACGGCGATGATGTTTGCCTTGGGGTTCGCGTAGCGAAGCTCCTTGATGACACCTTTTCCGACGATATGGTTCGGCAGGCAGCCGAAAGGCTGGACGCAGACGATGTTGTTGACACCGCTCTTGATGAGCTCCAGCATCTCACCGGTCAGGAACCAGCCCTCACCGGTCTGGTTTCCGAGGGAGACAAAGCCGTTTGCCATCACTGCCAGATCCTTGATCCTTGAAGGCGGAGTGAAGTGAGTGCTCTTTTCAAGAGCAATTCTTGCGGCCTTTCTCATGTACTCCAGAAGGGAGATCGCCATGTTGCAGAGATGCGCCGTGGAGCGCTTCATTCCCAGATTATCTGCCTTGAAGTTGCTGTTGTAGAAGCAGTAAAGCAGGAAATCCATGAGATCCGGCATTACCGCCTCAGCGCCCTCGGACTCTAAGAGCTCCACGATATGGTTGTTGGCGGTCGGTGAGAATTTCACGAGGATCTCTCCGACGATTCCGACCTTCGGTTTGTGGACATTCGTGCGCTCTAAGTTATCGAAGTCGTGGATGATGCCGCGGATATTCTTCACAAAGGTCATCATTCCGGCGCTCTTTGTGGAGAGTGCTTTGACACAGATATTCTTCCATTTCTCGTGGAGCGCATTTGCGGAGCCTGGAACGGCCTCGTAAGGTCTTGTAGCGTAGAGAACACGCATAAATACATCACCGTATACAACAGCCTGAAGAGCCTTCACAAGCATGGACGGCGTGTAGGTGAAGCCCGGATTCGTCTCCATACCGTTCGCGTTGATGGAGATGACCGGAATCTGCGCCATACCGGCTTTTTCCAAAGCGCGGCGGATAAATCCGATGTAGTTCGACGCACGGCAGCCGCCTCCGGTCTGGCTCATGAGGACGGCCGTGTGGTCGAGATCATACTTTCCGGATAGCAGGGCATCCATGATCTGTCCGATGACGATCAGGGACGGGTAGCAGGCGTCGTTGTTTACATATTTTAATCCCGTATCCACGGCTGTCTTGTCATCGTTCTGGAGAACGACGAGGTTGTAGCCGAAGCTGCGGATCGCCGGTTCGATGAGCTCGAAGTGGATCGGGGACATCTGCGGGCAGAGCAGCGTGTAGTTCTTTTTCATCTCCTTCGTGAAGATCACACGGTTGTAGGAGCTGGACACGATATTTCTCGTGTAGCGGCGCTCCTCGCGGACACGCAGGGCGGAGATGAGGGAACGGATACGGATCCTTGCGGCTCCGAGGTTGTTGACCTCATCGATCTTTAAAACGGTATAGATCTTGCCGGACCGGGTGAGAATATCACTGACCTGGTCGGTGGTGACGGCGTCGAGACCGCAGCCGAAGGAGTTTAATTGGACGAGATCCAGATTATCCTGCGTCTTCACGAAGGAAGCGGCCTCATAGAGGCGGGAGTGGTACATCCACTGGTCAGTGACGACGAGCGGGCGCTCCACTTTTCCTAAATGGGAGACGGAGTCCTCGGTCAGGACTGCAAAGCCGTAGGAGGTGATCATGTCGGCGATGCCGTGGTTGATCTCCGGATCGATGTGGTACGGACGTCCGGCGAGAACGATTCCGTGTTTTCCGGTATCTTTTAAGTACTGTAAGACTTCCTCGCCTTTCTTTTCCACATCGCATCTTGCCTGGCTCAGTTCATCCCAGGCTTTCTTTGCGGCTTTCTTTGTCTCAGACTCCGGAATGTCAAATTCCTGTTTGAAGACTTCCTGCAGCTTTTTCGAGAGGATCTCCTCACTTGTGAACGCCATGAACGGATTTAAGAACTTCACGTCCTTTTCATTCAGCTCTTCCATGTTGTTCTTGATGTTCTCCGAGTAGGAGGTTACCATCGGGCAGTTATAGTGGTTTCCGGCACCCGGAACTTCTTTCCGCTCATACGGGATACACGGATAGAAGATAAATGGAACATCGCGCTTGATCAGCCAGGAAATATGGCCGTGGGCAAGCTTTGCCGGGTAACATTCGGACTCACTCGGGATCGTCTCGATGCCCAGCTCATAGATCTGGTGGCTGGACTGCGGGGACAGCATCACGCGGAAGCCGAGCTCCTTAAAGAAGGTTGCCCAGTACGGGAAGTTCTCGTACATGTTGAGAACCCGCGGGATTCCCACAACGCCGCGGGTCGCCTTGTCGGCTGTCAACGGCTCATAGTCGAAGAGTCTGTGATACTTCCATGTAAAGAGGTTCGGGATGTCACGTTTTGCCTTTTCCACGCCGAGACCGCGCTCACAGCGGTTTCCGGAAATATACTGACGTCCACCCTCGAACCGGTTGATCGTCAAGACACAGTGGTTTACGCATCCGCGGCAGCGGCTCATGGTTGTCGTGTAGGTCAAATTGATCATATCGTCCAGAGAGAGCATCGTCGTCTCATGGGGACGGTGCATGTAACGCTCACGGGCGATCAGTGCCGCGCCGAAGGCACCCATGATACCTGCGATATCCGGGCGGACAGCTTCGCAGCCGGAGATCCGTTCAAAGCTTCTGAGGACTGCGTCGTTGTAGAAGGTTCCGCCCTGGACAACGACATTCTTTCCGAGGTCGCCGGCGGAAGTGATCTTGATGACCTTAAACAGGGCATTCTTGATCACCGAGTAGGCGAGGCCGGCGGAGATATCCGCAACAGAAGCCCCCTCTTTCTGCGCCTGTTTTACGTTGGAGTTCATGAATACGGTACATCTCGTTCCGAGATCCACCGGATTCTGGGCAAAAAGTGCCGCCTTTGCGAAATCCTGAACGCTGTAGTTTAAGGATTTTGCGAAGGTCTCGATGAAGGAACCGCAGCCGGAGGAACATGCCTCGTTGAGCTGGACACTGTCCACGGTGCCGTCCTTGATGCGGATACATTTCATATCCTGACCACCGATATCGAGGATGCAGTCTACGGACGGATCGAAGAATGCTGCCGCGTAGTAGTGGGAGATCGTCTCGACCTCGCCCTCATCCAGCATGAAGGCCGCCTTTAAGAGAGCCTCGCCGTAGCCGGTGGAGCAGGAGTAGGCGATCTTCGCGCTGTCCGGAAGCAGGGACTTGATCTCCTTTATGGAAGAGATCGCGGTCGCCAACGGGCTTCCGTTGTTGCTGCTGTAAAAGCTGTAGAGCAGGGAACCATCCTCGCCGACGAGTGCCACCTTCGTTGTGGTGGAACCGGCATCGATTCCTAAGAATACATTTCCCTCATAGGTGGAGAGGTCACCGCGGCGGACCTTGTACTGGTCATGGCGGTCGGTGAATTCCTTATAATCTGCCTCATCCTTAAATAAAGGCTGCATTCTCTTTACTTCAAATTTCATCTTGATGCCGCCGGAAAGATCTGCGATCAGCTTGTCAAGAGAGAAGATCTCCGCGTGATCCTTCGCATTCATGGCAGCGCCGACGGCGGCGAAAAGATGGGAGTGGTCCGGGGCGATGATCGCATCACCGGTTAAATTTAAGGTGCGGATAAAGGCGTTTCGAAGCTCCGGTAAAAAGTGCAGCGGACCGCCGAGGAACGCTACGTTTCCGCGGATCGGTTTTCCGCAGGCAAGACCGCTGATGGTCTGGTTCACAACCGCCTGGAAAATAGAGGCTGCAAGGTCCTCACGGGTCGCGCCGTCGTTGATCAGCGGCTGGATATCAGACTTTGCGAACACGCCGCAGCGGGCAGCGATCGGGTAGATCGCCTTATAATTTTTTGCATATTCATTCAGACCGGCAGCATCCGTCTGTAATAAGGAAGCCATCTGGTCGATAAAGGAACCGGTACCGCCGGCGCAGATCCCGTTCATACGCTGGTCGATTCCGCCTGTAAAGTAGATGATCTTCGCGTCCTCGCCGCCAAGCTCGATGGCGACATCCGTCCGCGGAGCGTAGTCCTGAAGTGCGGTCGCAACCGCTACGACTTCCTGGACAAATGGAATATGTAAGTAACCCGACAGAGTGAGTCCGCCGGAACCTGTAATATTGGGCCGTAAAGAGAGTTCACCGAGTTCTCCCTTACACTTTTTCAGAAGCGAGGCCAGGGTTTCCTGGATATTGGCGTAATGCCGCTCATAATCCGCGAATAAAATTTTGTTGTTGTCGTCGATCACGGCAACTTTTACTGTAGTGGAACCGATATCGATTCCAAGACGATAGCATTGATTCATACGAGCGGGGAGTTCTCCCCATACCTCCTTTTCAACAGAAAAAAACGAGCCGTCCGCAAAAAGCAGGCAGCCAGCCGGAATGCGGGCATCAACATGCCGAACCGTTCAGCCATACAATTTTCTGCCGAAATCGGCACATAGCTGAACTGTTATGTCAAAATTCCGCACATAGTATAACACATTAAAAAAGGAAATACAATTGACGGAACTGGCATCTTGAGGTTAAAAACGGTTAAAATTCTGTAAAGAATGTGTAAAGATTTTAGAAGAATGCGTTGAGGGGATGGATAGACATTCCAGTAACGATATCATAAAGCGTTTGACAAAAGAAACGGTTGGGAATTATAATACGGGGCGTAGGAGAAATAGATATTTCTATTAGGAAAGGAAAGCTTCAATGAATTTTATGAACAAGATGGAGCGGAAATTCGGACGGTACGCGATTCCGAATCTCATGTATTATATCGTGATCCTGTATGCGGTGGGCGTACTGGTCCAGATGATGGCACCGGCATTCTACATCCAGTACCTGATGCTGGATGCGAGGGCGATCCTTCACGGACAGATCTGGCGAGTTGTTACATTTATGATCTGGCCGCCGTCTGGCAGTCTTTTCTTCAACCTGATAGCGATCTACCTTTACTACAATCTGGGAATGACTCTGGAGCGGGTTTGGGGAACCTTCCGGTTTAATGTGTACTTTTTTATGGGTGTGATCGGTCATGTCCTTGCGGCGCTGCTGATCTACATCATTACAGGGCAGGTCTATATTCTCACCACAGATTATCTGAACTTTTCCCTGTTTTTTGCATTTGCGGCCACATTCCCGGAAATGCAGTTTTACCTGTTTTTTGTACTTCCGATCAAGGCGAAGTATCTGGCACTTTTTGATGGACTTTACTTCGTCTATGGATTCCTTTTCGGCGGCATGTCGCAGAGAATTGCGATCGTTATGTCTTTACTTAATTTTATCGTATACCTCTTCATGTCCAGGGGGAGCCGTCTGAATCCAAAGGAAATTCGGAGAAAACAGGTCTTTCACTCACAGATGCGCGAGGCGCAGAAGACAGCGGAAAAGATCGGACGCCACCGCTGTGCTGTATGCGGACGTACCGAGGAGGATGACCCGAATCTTGTATTCCGCTACTGCTCCAAGTGCGAAGGCGACTATGAATACTGTCAGGACCACCTGTATACCCACAAACATGTAACAAAAGGCGGGATGGATCCAAGACAGGCAAACAGCAATCAGGAGGCATAACATGAAGAAAACAAAAATTATCTGTACCATGGGACCGAACAGCGATGACAGAGAGGTCATGAAACAGCTGCTCTTAAACGGAATGGATGTTGCCCGTTTCAACTTCTCCCACGGAACACACGATGAGCAGAGAGCCCGCTACAAACAGCTCCGCGAGGTTGCGGAAGAGGTTGGAAAACCGGTAGCGGCTCTTCTTGATACAAAGGGCCCGGAGATCCGTACCGGTGTATTAAAAGACGGAAAGAAAGTAACCCTGACAGCAGGCGAGGAGATCATCCTTACAACAGAGGATATCGTCGGTGACGCAAAGAGAGTCCACATCAATTACAATGGCTTAAATGAGGACGTAACAGAGGGCAACGTGATCCTGATCGATGACGGTCTGATCGAGCTCCATGTTGAGCGTGTCGAGGGAACCGAGATCTACTGCAGGATCATGAACGGCGGCGAGCTTGGAGAGAGAAAGGGCGTAAACGTCCCGAACGTAAAGATCAAGCTTCCGGCGTTAACAGATAAAGATAAGGAAGATATCCGTTTCGGTATCGAGCTTGGGTTCGACTATATCGCGGCTTCCTTCATCCGTTCCGCAGACGCGATCCGTGAGATCCGCCAGATGTTAGACGAGGGCGGTTCCCCAATGGGAATCATCGCGAAGATCGAGAACGCTGAGGGACTTGAGAACCTTGACGAGATCATCGAGGCCAGCGACGGAATCATGGTAGCCCGCGGAGATCTGGGCGTTGAGATCGCACCGGAGAAGCTTCCGCACCTTCAGAAAATGATGATCAAAAAGTGCAGCGCCGCATGTAAGGTCGTTATCACAGCGACCCAGATGCTGGATTCCATGATCCGTAACCCGAGACCGACCCGTGCGGAGGTTTCTGACGTTGCGAACGCTGTATATGACGGAACAGACGTTGTTATGTTATCCGGTGAGACTGCAAATGGTAAGTACCCGGTCGAGGCATTAAAGATGATGGCTCATATCGTTGAGGAGACCGAGTCCCACATGAACGGTGACTTCTATGAGAAGAGAACCGTATCTGACGATAACCGCCACAATATTTCCAATGCAGTGAGCTATGCGTCCGTCGCAACGGCACAGTCCCTTGATGCAGCGGTTATCATCGCGCCGAGCATCAGCGGCTACACGGCGAGAATGCTTTCCAAGTGGCATCCGTCCACAAAACTTGTGGGAATGTCCCCGAGTATCTCCGCAGTCCGCAAGATGATGCTCTACTGGGGTGTAACTCCGTTCCAGGCAAAGAGAGCGGAATCCACTGACACTTTAATTGAGAACAGTATTGACATTTTAAAAGAGAATGGTATTGTAAAAACAGGCGATATCGCAGTTGTAACCGCAGGAGTCGTTGATTATGCGAAAAGACATGAGCCAGCGGCTTCCACCAATATCATGCGTGTAGTAAATATCGACTAAAAGAAAGAGTCCGGCCTGCCGGGCTTTGCACCGGGCGCGGCTGTCTGTAGTGCATGGTGTATACAGCACAGGATCGAGCGTCTCAGGGTGCGGAATATATTGACTGATAAGGAGAGAACGTACATGGAGAAGAAACCGTTTGTAACGAAGGAACAGCTGGAAGAGATCGCAAAGACCTATCCGACTCCTTTCTATCTTTATGATGAAAAGGGAATCCGTGAGAATGCGATGAAATTAAAGGAAGCATTTTCCTGGAATAAAGGCTTCAGAGAGTATTTTGCAGTAAAGGCAACCCCGAACCCGTTCATCTTAAAAACATTGCAGGAGCTTGGATGCGGAACGGACTGTTCCTCAAAGACAGAGCTTCTGATGTCCGATGCATGCGGTTTTTCTGGTCATGACATCATGTTCTCTTCCAACGATACCCCGCCGGAAGAGTTCAAACTGGCTTACGACCTCGGCGCGATCATCAATCTGGACGATTTCACTCATATCGAGTGCCTCGAGAAGACCATCGGAACGATTCCGGAGACGATCTGCTGCCGCTTCAATCCGGGTGGATTATTCAAAGTAGCGACCGATATCATGGATAACCCGGGAGATGCGAAGTATGGCATGACGGAGGCCCAGATCACGGAGGCTTATAAGATCTTAAAGGCAAAGGGCGCGAAGAACTTCGGTATCCACGCGTTCCTTGCAAGCAACACAGTAACGAACGAGTACTATCCGATTCTCGCGAAGATCCTCTTTGAGCTCGCAGTGAAGTTAAAGAAGGAGACCGGCGCTGATATCAAGTTCATCAACCTCTCCGGCGGAATCGGTATCCCGTACAGACCGGATCAGGAGCCGAACGACATCAAGGTCATCGGCGAGGGCGTAAGAAAAGTTTACGAGGAAGTTCTCGTTCCGGCAGGAATGGGCGATGTTGCGCTCTTCACTGAGCTTGGACGTTTCATGCTGGCTCCGTACGGTGCGCTTGTCACAAGAGCGATCCATGAGAAGCACACTTACAAAGAGTATATCGGTGTGGATGCCTGCGCGGTAAACCTGATGCGTCCGGCAATGTACGGCGCTTACCACCACATCACTGTGATGGGCAAGGAGAACGAGCCGTGTGATCACAAGTACGATGTGACAGGCTCCCTCTGCGAGAACAACGATAAATTCGCGATCGACCGCATGCTCCCGAAGATTGATATGGGTGACCTTTTATTCATCCACGATGCGGGTGCACATGGATTCGCGATGGGTTACAACTACAACGGAAAGTTAAAGAGCGCAGAGCTTCTCCTCAAGGAGGACGGCAGCGTTCAGATGATCCGCCGTGCAGAGACTCCGAAGGATTACTTTGCTACATTTGATTTCTGCGATATTCTTAAGAATGTCAGAAACGTGTAAGAAACAGACGGCTGATCTGGACCGGCGTGGCGGACAGCAGTTAAAAACAGAGAGACGGTACTTAGCCCTGGAACGAGTTGAGTGCCGTCTTTTTTTGGGAGATCTTTCTGGAAAAATGGCATGAAAAAACCCTGTACATACTGTACAGGGATTCATCATTTAGGATTTCAATTTCAAAAAGGTTTAGGATAAAGGATTTAAAATATCTCGTGCATTTCTTATGGTTAAAGTATAGCACATCACCCCCGAAAATGATTGTATATTCTTTGAATGAATTATTAAGATTTCTTTAAGATTCGGATGTTGTTTTCGAAGAATGTGGAAAAGTGTCGGAAATACTGCAAATTGTGGGTGGTGATATGCACAGATGTATATTTTGGGCAGCAGCGCAAGACGAAGTGGTTATGAATATCCTGTAAGTAAGAGGAATAGAATAGAGGAATCTTACATGTGAACCATATTAAAGATCAGATCCGCTGCGGCGCGGCTTACCGTCTGGGACTCACCGGAAAAGGCATCGGCGTGGCGGTTTTGGATACCGGGATCTTTCTTCACCGGGATTTTGACAGCCGGGTGACCGGTTTCGCGGATATGGTGAACCGGCGGAATTTTGCGTATGATGACTGCGGGCATGGGACGCATATCTGCGGGATCATCGGCGGCAGCGGGCGAATGTCCGGCGGGCGGTACAGCGGGATCGCACCGGGGTGTAATCTTATCATGGTGAAAGTCCTGGACCGAAAAGGAAATGGCTATTCTTCGGATGTTCTGGCGGGGATCTCCTGGGTTCTGGAGAGAAAGGAACAGCTTGGCATCCGGATCTTAAATATATCGGTGGGCGCCTGCTCGAAACGCGGGATGAGTGAGAATTCCGCCCTCGTGAAAGGCGTGAACCGGGCATGGGACGCCGGGCTTGTGGTCGTGGTGGCGGCCGGAAACAATGGGCCGCGGACCATGAGCATCACGACGCCGGGGATCAGCCGGAAGGTGATCACGGTCGGCTGTTCGGACGATGACCGGGAGGTACTGGTCGGTGGAAACCGGATGGTGGATTATTCCGGCCGCGGCCCCACGGCGGCCTGCATCTGCAAACCGGATCTCGTTGCACCGGGCTGCAGCGTTGTGAGCTGCTCCAGCAGAGCCGACAAGTATACGATCAAGAGCGGCACTTCCATGAGCACACCGATCGTCTCCGGAGCTGTCGCTCTTTTATTGGAACGCTTTCCGGACATGTCAAATAAGGATGTGAAACTGAGACTGCGGGAAAGTTCGGTGGATATCGGATTGCCGAGAAACCAGCAGGGATGGGGACTGTTGGATGTGGGGAAAATGATCGGAAAATAGATGTTGAAATATTTTTATGAGTGTGTTATATTACCTGTAAAGAGGTGTCACCGATAGACGGTTGATCCTGAACTTTATGTTGAAAAAATAACCGTTCGATTTGTCAGGTCGGGGCGGTT
>OIXA01001659.1_pt1 | contig 27539 bp, 20 predicted proteins | sample 1587721 | NCBI WGS metagenome assembly OIXA01 (sample SAMEA3888900, study PRJEB22519) | human gut metagenome | biome: human gut; feature: human-associated habitat; material: faeces | place: Denmark | collected 2013
GGATGCTGGCCATCACCAAGTATGCCGACCGCCTGATCGACGATCTGGACGACGTGGACTATATCGAGCGGGTCAAGATCCAGCAGCGCAACTGGATCGGCCGCAGCGAGGGTACCGAGGTGGACTTCACCGCCACCAACGGCGACAAGCTGACAGTCTATACCACCCGGTGCGACACGCTGTTCGGTGTGACCTATATGGTCATCTCTCCCGAGCACCCCTACCTCGCCCAGTGGAAGGATCAGCTGACCAACTGGGACGCTGTGGAGGATTACCGGCAGGAGGCTGCCCGGAAATCCGATTTTGAGCGAGGCGAGCTGAACAAGGAAAAGACCGGCGTCCGGCTGGAGGGCATCGAGGCCGTCCATCCCGTCACCGGTAAGCACATTCCCATTTTCGTTTCCGACTACGTGCTGATGGGCTACGGCACCGGCATCGTCATGGGCGTGCCCGGCCACGATCAGCGCGACTGGGACTTCGCCACCGCCTTCGGTCTGCCCATCGTGGAGGTGGTCAAGGGCGGCGACGTGACCAAGTGCGCTTTCGCCCTGAAGGACGATACCGGCATCATGGTCAACTCCGACTTCCTCAACGGCCTTACCGTCAAGGAGGCTATCCCCACCATGAAGAAGTGGGTCACGGAGCATGGCATCGGCCGTCCCAAGACCAACTTCAAGCTTCGTGACTGGGTGTTCAGCCGTCAGCGCTACTGGGGCGAGCCGATCCCCCTGGTGAAGTGCGAGAAGTGCGGCTGGGTGCCCCTGCCGGAGGAGCAGCTGCCGCTGCTGCTGCCGGAGGTGGAAAGCTACGAACTCACCGACGACGGCGAATCTCCCCTGTCCAAGATGACCGACTGGGTGAACACCACCTGCCCCAAGTGCGGCGGCCCGGCTCAGAGGGAAACCGACACCATGCCCCAGTGGGCCGGCTCCTGCTGGTACTTCCTGCGGTATATGGACCCCCACAATGATAAGGCCCTGGCCTCCAAGGAGGCGCTGGAATACTGGTCTCCTGTGGACTGGTACAACGGCGGCATGGAGCACACCACGCTGCATCTGCTGTACTCCCGGTTCTGGCATAAGTTCCTCTATGACATCGGCGCCGTACCCACCAAGGAGCCTTACGCCAAGCGCACCAGCCACGGCATGATCCTGGGCGAGGGCGGCGAGAAGATGTCCAAGTCCCGGGGCAACGTGGTGAACCCCAATGACATCGTGGCCCAGTACGGCGCGGACACCATGCGTCTATATATCATGTTCGTGGGCGACTTCGAGCAGGCGGCTACCTGGTCCACCGACGCCGTGAAGGGCTCCAAGCGCTTCCTGGATAAGGTCTGGAATCTGGCGGAGACCGCCGCTGACAGCGAGGACTTGACCCCGGCCAACGAGGCCATCCTCCACAAGACCATCAAAAAGGTCACGGACGATATCGACACGTTGAAGATGAACACCGCCATCGCCGCCATGATGACTGCCGTCAACGAAATGACCGCCAACGGCGTGACCCGGGGCGATCTGGGCATCCTGCTGCGCCTGCTGAATCCCTTTGCACCTCACATCACCGAGGAGCTGTGGGAGCAGTTGGGCTTTGCCGCAAAGACCGGCAAAATGTGCTGCCAGGCGGAGTGGCCGGTATATGACGCCAGCAAGACCGTGGCTTCCTCTGTGGAGATGGCCATTCAGGTCAACGGCAAGATGAAGGGCACCGTCACCGTGGCTGTGGACAGCGACGAGGAGACCGTCAAGGCCGCCGCACTGTCTGTGGATAAGGTGCAGAAGGCCACCGAGGGGATGCAGATCGTCAAGACCATTCTGGTCAAGAACCGTCTGATCAACCTGATCGTAAAGCCCCGGTAAGGGAAAACGATCGGCTCAAATGCGGGAAACCATCAAATTTTTCGGATTCGAGAAAAAATCCTTGACTTTCTTCTGATTATTTCCTATAATGATGTACGTTAAGGCTATACGTAGCCCCTAAGCATCCAGGATGTAACCGGATGTCTCGGAGGGAGGGAAATATAAATGTCTGAGATTCATGTCAAGGAAGGCGAATCCATCGATAGCGCACTGAAGCGTTTCAAGCGTAGCTGCGCTAAGGCAGGCGTTATCGCCGAGGTTCGCAAGAGAGAGCATTATGAAAGCCCCAGCGTGAAGCGTCGCAAGAAGTCTGAGGCTGCTCGTAAGAACAAGAAGCGTTTCTACTAAGAAGCAAAAGTACCGCACCGAGAGGTGCGGTACTTCTTTTTTACTTGCGGCGGAACAGCGAGTCGGCGATGTCGCAGACCTCCGGCCACTGGAAAAACGCGGCGGCCACGCCCAACTGCCGCCCAAGACGCAGCTTTTGCCGCAGCGTGTCGGCGTCATCAAAGAGGATGAAGTGGGATTCACCGTTCTTGGCATAAGTGAAGTAGCGGGCAAACAGGTCTTTGGAGAAAAACACGGCGGGCTGACGCTCCTTCAAGAGCGCGTCCAGCGCCGCCTGCGTCAGCGGCTCTCCCTGACCGCTCCGGGCGGGGAGACGGAAGTCCATCCGCAGCCGCTGGAGGTCAAAGACCACATTCCGCCCGCCGCCGTAGCGGGCGAGCTCCTCCCGGATGTGGGTTTCAAAGCTGCCGCCGGAGATGGCTGTGTTCACAATAACGGTGGGACGCTCGACAGCCCCGGCGTAGGACGGGGGAAGGCAGAAGAACTTTCGGCTTTTGGCGCACTGCTGCCCCAATAGGGCAGCAAAGCGGCGGCGATCCTCCCGGGACGGCTCGTCAAAATCCAGAACGATTCCGCCATAGCTGCGGCGGGCGCATTCCCGGAGCACGGCCTCGGCCAGTGCCGCCGGGCGGTCAATGGACGGCGCGGAACGGTCGCTGAGAACCAGCAGCCCCGGCAACGGGGCCATCGGCCCGGACCGGGCCGGTGTCAGTAAATTCCGGCTCAACAGGGAGGACCCCTCCCCGATGCGGTAGGCGGCGTGGGCCAGTCCCGCCGGATAGGCGGAGGCGGTTCGCGTGTCCTCCGGTCGGACGGTCAAATAGAGCTGCATGGCGGTTCCCCCTTGTGAAGCGGTCAGGATTCTGGTATACTGCAGTTATTCTTATGTGAGAGGAGGGCGGCTTATGCTGACGCCGGACATTCTTTTTGACAGCTACCGGGACATCACCCCCGCCTTTCTGCAAGGTCAGGGCGTGACGCTGCTGCTGACGGATCTGGACTATACACTGGCGCCCAAGGCGGTCCACCGCCCGGATGACGCCCTGCGCCAGTGGATCGACGGCTTGAAGGACGCCGGGATCACCGTGATGATCGTGTCGAACAACCGATCCGGCGTTCGCGTGACTGAGTTCTGCGGAGATCTGGGCATCGGCTATCAGAGCCATGCCGGAAAGCCCAGCCCAAAGGGCCTGCGGGCCGCTATGGAGCGAACAGAAACAGATCCGGCCCACACCGCCATGCTGGGAGATAAGCTGTTGACCGATATGCTGGCGGCCCACCGGGCGGGCGTCCGGGCGTGGATGGTGGAGCCGCTGGGGGGACCTGTGGGACTGTGGAACCATGTTCTGCACCTGCTGCAGCGCCCGTTTAAAAGAGCCTGCCCCTATAAATGCCAAAAAAATCCGGGGGAAAACACAAAATAACCGGAAAACCACTTGCAATAACGGACAAGATAGGGTAAAATATCATCGGTCAAATTATATAAGACAGAAAAGAATTGAGAAAATGTCCACTTCACGGTCGTTTTCTCGTAAAGATTTGTGAGGAGGATTTAACTATGCCTATTTCCGCAGGCGATTTCCGTAAGGGTGTTGTATTTGAGATGGACGGTAAGCCCATGCTGGTCGTGGACTTCCAGCACGTCAAGCCCGGTAAGGGTGCCGCTTTTGTGCGTACCAAGTACAAGAACGTGATGACCGGCGCAATCCGTGAGGAGTCCTTCAACCCCAGCGCCAAGTTTGAGAACGGCACTGTGGAGCGCAGAAACGCCGAGTACAGCTACAATGACGGCGATCTGTACTACTTCATGGACCCCGAGACTTATGACATGACCCCGCTGAACAAGGACGTTCTGGGCGACGGCTTCCAGTTCGTCAAGGAGAACACCATGTGCACTCTGGTCAGCTACAAGGGCAGCGTGTTCAGCGTGGAGGCTCCCAACTTCATGGAGCTGGAAGTCACCGCTACCGAGCCCGGCGTGAGAGGCGATACCGCCACCAACGTCACCAAGCCCGCCACTCTGGAGACCGGCGCCATCATCAAGGTGCCTCTGTTCATCAACGAGGGCGAGAAGATTCAGGTGGATACCCGCACCGGCGAGTACCTGGGCCGCGTGAAGGAATAAGTTTTGAAGGGGGGATTATAACGATAATCCTCCCTTTATTTCCAAAATTGATATTTTGAAAGGAGCGATCACTATGGAGATCACTGAGAAGGTTGCGTATCTGAAGGGCCTGATGGAAGGCATGAAGATCGACACGGAGACCAACGAGGGCAAGATCCTGTCCGCTATGGTGGACATTCTGGAGGACATCGGCCTGGAGCTGGAGGACCTGTGGAATGCTCAGGGCGAGTTGGAGGACGGTCTGGACGTTGTCAGCGATGATCTGGAGGATATCGAGGACATCGTGTATGACGAGGATGACGAGGAGTCTTTCGATGACGAGTACTATGAGGATGACGCCGAAGAGGACGAGGACTGCTACGCCACCACCTGCCCCACCTGCGAGGAGACCATCTATTTCGATGAGTCCGTGCTGGAGGATGGCGAGGTCATCTGCCCCAACTGCGGCGAGAAGCTGGAGTTCGACCTGAGCGATCTGGCGGACGCCGAAGATGAGGATCAGGAGTAAGCGGCTGACCTGCAGCAGAAACAGTGATGAGAAGGCCCGGCGCATCATGCGCCGGGCCTTTTTGCGTGCTGTATGAGGGGAATGCTGGGGCCGCAAGGCGGTGGATGGCGTACAGGTCACGGGCGGTCTGCCGTCCAATGGTATGCCAGCCGGGGCGTTCCGTCCCGCACATGGATCGTGCCGCAGGGGAGGAAGCCGTTCTCTTCCAGCAAATGCTGCATGGTGCGGTTGTCGGCGTGGGTATCCGCTCGAACATTCCGGGAAATGGCCTTGCAGTAGTCCGCAGCACAGCGGAAGAGACCGTGTGTCCGGCCGTCTCCGGCCAGACGGTGGATGGTGAGGTAGGGGGCGTCGTTCCGCCAGGCACCCTCTATCCGGGAATAGGTGGGCTCGGGGGTATCCAGCAGCGCAAACACCCCATGTATCCCGGCTTCATCGCTAAGAACCCGGCAGATGCCCTGAGCGATATCGGAGCGGATCAGCTCCGGCGACGGATAGGAGCGCCCCCACTGGGTGGGATTTCCGGTTTGCAGCATATATTCCTGCGCCGTGCGATAGATGGCCATAAGCTGCGGCTGATCGGCGGCAGCGGCTGTGCGGATGGTCAGCATGGAGGGCTCCTTTCATGGTGGAGAGGTATATCGGTGATAAGGAGAGTATAGCATATCCGGGCGGCCGCCGCAAGAACGCATCGGATGGTTGGAAGGGGCTTTCATAAGCTGCGGAAAGGGCTGAAAAAAGCGCACGGGATAGCCCGTGCGCTTTTTCGTTGTGGGATTCGTAGAAATGGTGTCTTGACGGCCACCGGCGCTTGACGGGGGGAGGGGATTGGAGTAAAATAAGCCCACAAAGGTGGGGTAGGGGAGTTTGCGCCTGCCCCGGAGACGGAGGGGAGAGCATGGAAGGCGGTCTGAAACGGTTTTTCGAGGGCAGCTGGCAGGAGGCGCAGTCTCTGCTGGGCGCACACCGCACAGCGGAGGGCTGGTGCTTCCGGGTCTATGCCCCCAATGCTCGGAGCGTCCGGGTGGCGGGGGACTTCAGCGACTGGCAGGGCCTTGCCATGAACCGCTGGCCGGAGGGCATCTGGGAGACCACGGTGCCGCAGGCCCAAGTGGGGCAGTCCTATAAATATGTGGTGGAGGGCGCCGACGGGCGCACCCGCTGGAAGGCGGATCCCTACGGCGTTTACAGCCAGCTGCGTCCGGCGAACGCCAGCCGTCTGTGGGAGATGGCACCCTATCCGTGGCGGGATGCGGCATGGCGGGAAAAGCGCCGCCGGGAGCCTCTGTGGGAGGGGCCACTCAACATCTACGAGGTGCATCCCGGCTCCTGGCAGCGGCAGGAGGACGGCAGCTTTCTCACCTATCGGCAGCTGGCGGACCGGTTGGCCCCCTATGTGCGGGACATGGGCTATCACGCCGTGGAGCTGCTGCCGGTGACGGAGTATCCGCTGGATGACTCGTGGGGGTATCAGTGTGTGGGGTATTTTGCACCCACCGCCCGCTACGGCACCCCGGAGGATCTGAAATATTTCGTGGATCGGATGCATCGGGCCGGGATCGCCGTGATCCTGGACTGGGTGCCGGCCCACTTCTGCAAGGATGAGCACGGACTCATCGATTTCGACGGCACCTGCCTGTACGAGTACGGCGACCCCCTGAAGCGGGAGCACGCCGGATGGGGGACACGGGTCTTTGACTTCGGCCGGGGCGAGGTGCGGAGCTTCCTGCTGTCCTCGGCGGCGTGGTGGCTGCGGGAGTACCACATGGACGGCCTGCGGGTGGATGCCGTGGCGTCTATGCTGTATCTGGACTATGACCGGCAGGAGTGGCGGCCCAACGTCTACGGCGGCCACGAGAATCTGGAGGCCATCTCCTTTTTGCAGGATCTGAATCGGATGGCCGCCGCCATGGATCCGCCGGCCCTGACGGCGGCGGAGGAGTCCACGGCGTGGCCCAAGGTCACATGGCCCGTAGAGGAGGGAGGTCTGGGCTTCGACCTCAAGTGGAACATGGGGTGGATGAACGACATCTGCCACTATCTGAAAATGGATCCGTGGTTCCGCCAGTACCACCACAAGGATGTGACCTTCTCCATGGTGTACGCCTTCTCGGAGCGGTTCGTGCTGCCGGTGTCCCACGACGAGGTGGTTCACATGAAGGGCTCCCTCCGGGGGAAGATGCCCGGCGACGACTGGCGGCAGCTGGCGGGGGTGCGGGGCTTTTACCTGTACCTGCTGGCGCACCCCGGCAAGAAGCTGACCTTCATGGGGACGGAACTGGCCCAATGGCACGAGTGGGATTTCGCCGGACAGCTGGACTGGTATCTGCTGGAGCAGGAGGACTGCCGCCGGACTCATGAATGTATCCGGGAGCTGAACCGCTTTTATCGGAAAAACCGGCCCCTGTGGGAGAACGACAGCGACTGGAATGGCTTCGAGTGGCTGGTGGCCGATGACAACCGCAGCAACGTCATCGTGTTCCTGCGGCGGGATCGGGCGGGCCATGAGCTGGTCTGTGCGGTGAATTTCTCCCCGGAGGCGTGGGAGGACTACCGCTTCGGCGTGCCGGGGGGCAAGCGGTATTATGAAGAGGTGTTCAACACCGACAGCCTCCAGTGGGGCGGCTCCGGTGTGTGCAATGAGGGGCTGCTGACCGTGGAGGACGTTCCCTCCCACGGGCGGGAAAGGTCCCTGAGGATCAGGATCCCGCCGCTGGGCGGGGTGATCCTCAAGGGCCGGTCCAGGCGGCCCGCAGAACCGAAAAACGGAACGGAGGGACGGACATGAAAAAAGAATGTGTCGCCATGCTTCTGGCCGGCGGACAGGGGAGCCGGCTGTATGTGCTTACCGGCGACATGGCAAAGCCTGCGGTACCCTTTGGCGGGAAGTTCCGCATCATTGATTTTCCCCTGTCCAACTGCGCCAACTCCGGTATTGACACCGTGGGCGTGCTGACCCAGTACCGGCCGCTGGAGCTCAACAGCTACATCGGCAACGGTCAGCCGTGGGAGCTGGACCGGCTGGACGGCGGCGTTCACATTCTGCCGCCCTACCAGAGCGCCACCGGCGCCAGCTGGTACAAGGGGACGGCCAACGCCATCTATCAGAACATCGGCTTTGTGGATCTGTACGATCCGGAGTATGTGGCGGTGCTCTCCGGCGACCACATCTATAAGATGGACTATGCCGTGATGCTGCGCCGCCACAAGGAGACCGGGGCTGCCTGCACCATCGCCGTGATGGAGGTGCCGTGGGCGGAGGCCAGCCGCTTCGGTATCATGTCGGTGGACGGGGAGGACCGCATCACGGAGTTTGCCGAGAAGCCCAAGGAGCCAAAGAGCAATCTGGCGTCGATGGGTATTTATATCTTCACATGGAGCAAGCTGCGGGAGTATCTGGTGGCCGACGAGGCGGACCCCACCTCGGAAAACGACTTCGGCAAGAACATCATCCCCGCCATGCTGGCGGCGGGGGAGCGGATGACCGCATGGCGCTTTGACGGCTACTGGAAGGACGTGGGGACGCTGGTGTCCCTGTGGGACGCCAACATGGATATGCTGAGTCCCGGCTCCGGACTGAACCTGCTGGATCGCCGGTGGCCTATTTACAGCCGCACGCCCTCCTGCCCCCCGGCCTATGTGGGATCCAAGGCGGACATCGGCAACAGCGTCGTGGCCAAGGGCTGCGAGGTGCTGGGCGAGGTGAAGAACAGCGTCCTCAGCTACAACACCCAGGTGGGGGAGGGGGCCGTCGTCTCTTACTCCGTGCTGATGCCCGGCGCCGTGGTGGAGTCGGGAGCCGTGGTGCAGTACGCCATCGTGGGTGAGAGCTGCCGCATCGGCAGGGACGCTCAGGTGGGCGCTCCGCCGGAGACGGCACAGGATCCGGATGACTGGGGCGTGGCGGTGCTGGGACCCGGTACCGTGATAGGGGACGGGGAGATCGTCCCCGCCAAGACTCTGCTGGACCGGCATCACGGGGAGGTGAAGGCATGAACCACACCATGCACGGCATCATCTTTTCTTACGGAAAGCCCACGGGGCTGGGGGATCTGATCGCCCACCGCATCCCCGGCTCCATGCCCTTTGGCGGCAACTACCGGGTGGTGGACTTTATGCTCTCCAGCATGGTCAACGCCGGGATCCACGATGTGGGCGTCATCATGCACGGCAAGTGCCAGAGTATGCTGGATCATCTGGGCAACGGCCGCAGCTGGGATCTGAGCCGCAATCGGGGCGGGCTGACGCTGCTGCCGGCCTTCGCCTATGCCGAGAGCCGCACCTCCGCCGGACGCTTCCGGGGGAAGGTGGAGGCACTGGGCTGCGTGCTGGAGTACCTACGGGAGATCAGGCAGGAGTATGTGGTGCTGGCGGACAGCGATCTGGTCATCAATCTGCCGCTGGAGCAGGTATTGCAGGAGCACATCGCCTCCGGGGCCGACCTGACGGAGGTTTGTACGGCGGAGCCCGGCGACCCCAGCGATACCTATCTGGAGATGGATGAACAGGGCCGCATCGTGGATGTGGCCTACGACGTCCACACCCCGGCGGGTTACCGCTGCCTGAACGTGTGCATCCTGCGGCGGGAGCTGCTGGTGCAGCTGGTGGAGGAGTGCATGGCCCACAACCGGTACAGCTTCCGCCACCACATTTTACAGGATCAGAAGGATCGGCTGCATCTGCACGCCTATGTGTGGCAGGGGTATGCCGCCCGCATCGATACGGTACAGACCTACTACCGCCGCAGCATGGAGCTGCTGGACCCGGCGCAGCGGCGGCTGCTGTTCGACCCCCGGCGGCCCATTCTGGCCAAGGAGAACGATGCGCCTCCGGCGTATCTGGACCCTGCCGGGGTGTGCGAGAACTCCCTCATTGCCGATGGCTGCGATATTCAGGGCAGCGTGAAAAACTGCATTCTGTTTCGGGGTGTCCGGGTAGAGAAGGGAGCGCAGGTGGAGAACTGCGTGCTCTTTAAGGGCACGGTGGTGAAAAAGGATGCCACCCTGCGCTGCGTCATTGCCGACAAGGCTGTGACCATCCGGGAGGGACGCACCCTCATTGGAGACGAGAGCTATCCTGTGGTGGTGGCCCGCAACGCCACCGTATAAACGAATCACGTCCCTCCCCGCAGGCTGCGGGGAGGGGACACAAGGAGGTAACGGCATGGATATCTTATATGTGACCAGCGAGGCGGCTCCCTTCTGCAAGACCGGAGGTCTTGCGGATGTGCTGGGAAGTCTCCCGCCGGCGGTGGCTGCCGGTGGGGATCGTGCGGCGGTGATCCTGCCGCTGTACGGGCAAGTTTCGGACGCATGGAGAGAGAAAATGCGCTGGCACGGCTATACCTATGTGGACCTGGCGTGGCGGCATGAGTACTGCGGCCTGTTCTCGCTGGAGTATCGGGGCGTCGTCTGGTATTTTCTGGATAACGAGCGGTACTTCCGCCGTGGGGCGCTGTATGGCCAGATGGACGATGGAGAGCGGTTTGCCTTCTTTTCCAAGGCGGTGGTGTCGGTGCTTCCCATGCTGGAGTGGCGGCCGGAGGTGATCCACTGCAACGACTGGCAGACTGCACTGGTGCCGATTTACTTGAAAACTGTGGCTGAAAACGTTTCCACCGTGTTCACCATTCACAACATCGAGTATCAGGGCAAGTACGGCGCCGACACGGTGGAGGATCTTTTCGGCCTGAACCGGGGAGACTGGTATGAGAGCGGCGTTCTACAGATGGATGGGTGCGTGAACCTCATGAAGGGGGCCATGGTGACGGCGGACGCCGTGACCACCGTCAGCCCCACCTACGCCGCCCAGCTGCGGGAGAGCGCCTATGCCGCCGGACTGGACAGCGTGGTGCGCAGCATCCAGTGGAAATTCTCCGGCGTGCTCAACGGCATCGATATGGTGAGCTATGACCCGGAGTGCGACCCCGATCTGCCCGCCCGATACACGGCGGCGGAGTCGGAGGGGAAGACCTTATGCAAGGCGGCACTTCAGCAGGAGCTGGGCCTTGCTCAGGAGGAGGGGACACCGGTCCTCTCTATGGTGACCCGGCTGGTGGGACACAAGGGCGTGGATCTGGTGTGTCAGGCGCTGGATGGCATCATGGCCACCGGCTGTCAGCTGGTGGTGCTGGGCAGCGGTGACGGTGGATATGAGAATTTCTTCCGCCACGCTCAGAACCGCTATCCGGGACGGCTGTGTGCCTGGATCGGCTACAACGAAGGCCTGTCCCGCCGCATCTATGCTGGCAGCGACCTGTTTCTGATGCCCTCTAAGAGCGAGCCTTGCGGCCTGTCACAGATGATCGCCATGCGCTATGGCGCTGTACCCATCGTCCGGCAGACCGGCGGTCTCAACGACACCGTCCGGTCCTGTCAGGTGGGGCAGCCCGACGGCAACGGCTATGTCTTTGCCGCCTACGACGCCGGGGCCATGCTGGACACCATCGGGCAGGCGGTGGGCCTGTACCACGGCGATGCAGAGGGCTTCCGCATGGTGCGGCGGCGGGGCATGGAGGGCGATTTCAGCTGGGATCGCAGCGCCGGGGCCTACCGGAATATTTATGGAAAGCTGCTGGGGCGGTAAGCCCCGGATGCAATACAGGAGGATATCTATGACTTATACGAAGGAAACATTGCAGGAGGCCATCGTGCAGAAACTGCGGCTGAACTACGGCTGCACGGAGAAGCAGGCCACCGACGGAGAGATCATGAAGGCCTGCGCTCTGGTGCTGCGGGACATCATGGCCGAGCGGGGGGTGCGTACCCGTGAGGAGGTGGACAGTCAGGAGAAGCGGAAGGTCCACTATATGTCCATGGAGTTTCTCATGGGACGCAGCCTGATGAAGAACGCCTACAATCTGGAGCTGCTGGAGCCGCTGACAGGGGCCGTGGAGGCGCTGGGCTTCAAGGCGGCGGACATCTTCGACATGGAGCCGGATGCCGGTCTCGGCAACGGCGGTCTGGGCCGTCTGGCGGCCTGCTATCTGGACAGCATGACCACGCTGGAGATCCCCGCCACCGGCTACTCCATCTGCTACGAGCTGGGTATCTTCAAGCAGAAGATCGTGGACGGCCAGCAGGTGGAGCTGCCCGACGACTGGAAGAATCTGGGCGATGCGTGGCTCATGCCCAAGCCGCAGGAGACGGAGGAGGTCCACTTCGGCGGCAAGGTCCGCACCCGGTGGGACAACGGCCACCTGATGGTGGTGCATGAGGACTATACCCGTGTGCTGGCGGTGCCGTGCGACATGGAGATCGCCGGGTACGACACCCAGCAGGTGAACACCCTCCGGCTGTGGGACGCCAAGAGTCCCAAGCCCATCGACATGAAGCTGTTCAGCGAGGGGCAGTACCTGCGGGCCGGGGAGGAGCGGGCCATGGCGGACGTCATCTCCAAGGTGCTGTATCCGGAGGACAAACACTATGAGGGCAAGTCCCTGCGGTTGAAGCAGCAGTATTTCTTCGTTTCGGCCACCATGCAGTCCATCACACGGCGGCACATTCAGACCTACGGCACCCTGAAAAACTTCCACGAGAAGAACGTCATCCAGATCAACGACACCCATCCGGCGCTGGTGATCCCGGAGCTGATGCGTATTCTGGTGGACGATGCGGGCCTTTCCTGGGACGAGGCGTGGCACATTACCACCTGCTCCGTGGCCTACACCAACCACACGGTACTGGCGGAGGCGCTGGAGTGCTGGCCCCAGCAGCTGTTCGAGACGCTGCTGCCCCGTGTGTGGCAGATCCTGCAGGAGATCGCCCGCCGCTGGCAGGAGAAGGTGAAGAGCTTCTATCACGACCCCGAAAAGACCGCCAAGATGGCGGTCATCTGGGACGGCGTGGTGCGGATGGCCAACCTCTGCATCGCCGGCGGTATGGCCATCAACGGCGTGTCCGCTCTGCACTCGGATATCCTGCGCCATGATGTGTTCCGGGACGCCTGCCAAATGGAGCCGGAGAAGTTTAAGAACGTCACCAACGGCGTGGATCATCGCCGCTGGCTCAGCCAGATCAACCCCGGTCTGGACGGGTTGATCCGGGAGCTCATCGGGGACGGTTATCTGACCCATGCGGGCCATTTGCAGGAACTGGACCCCTATGCTGAGGATGGGGCGGTGCTGGCCCGGCTGGAGGAGATCAAGCGCTGCAACAAGGAGACCTTTGCCCGGTGGGCCCGCCGACAGCAAGGGGTACAGCTGAACACGGACGCTATCTTCAACGTGCAGGTGAAGCGGCTCCATGAGTATAAGCGACAGCTTCTGAACGTACTGCACATCATCGCCCTGTACCAGCAGCTGCAGGACGACCCGGACATGGACTTCCCACCACAGACCTTCCTCTTTGGCGCCAAGGCCGCTCCCGGCTATGCCGTAGCCAAGCGCATCATCCGTCTCATCAACTCTCTGGCGGATCAGGTGAACAACGACCCCATCTGCAAGGGGAAGCTGCAGGTGGTATTTCTGGAGAATTACCGGGTCTCCATGGCGGAGATGCTGATGCCCGCCAGCGAGGTGAGTCAGCAGATCTCCACCGCCGGCAAGGAGGCCAGCGGCACCGGCAACATGAAGTTCATGATGAACGGCGCACTGACCATCGGCACGCTGGACGGTGCCAACGTGGAGATGCACGAGGTGCTGGGGGACGAGAATATGTTCCTCTTTGGCCTGACGGCGGAGGAGGCCTCCCACATGAGCCGGGGCTACGACCCGTATCTGCTGTATACACGTGACCCGGTGCTGCGCCGGGTGCTGGATCAGCTGAAGGCCGGGTTCCGGGACGGCGTCAGCTATGAGGATCTGTACCAGCGGCTGCTGTTCGGCGTGGACTGCCCGGCGGATCAGTATCTGCTGCTGGCGGACTTTGCCTCCTACTGCGCCGCCTCCCAGCGGGTGACGGACACCTACCGGGATCGGGAGAGGTGGAACAGCATGAGCCTGCACAACATCGCCCGCAGCGGAATTTTCTCCGCCGACCGGTCGGTGGCGGACTATGCCGATACCATCTGGCACGTACCGTATAAGAAGTAAGCACCGGAACTGAAAAAAGCACTCCCGGAGGACGCGTTTGCATCCTCCGGGAGTACTTTTTTACTCTATGGGGGCTTCTGCGGGAGAAGGCTTTGCAGGGGAGTTACTTCCGCAGGGCGGAGTCCACAACAACGGCACGGGCCTTGGCCAGCTTCAGATCGTGCTGGAGCCGGGCGGGAGGCACCTGCTCCCGCAGCTGGGGAACGGTCATGCCGTAGAGGGCGGCCATCTCCCGATACTTCTCCTCCAGCTCCTCCTCGGTGACGGTGATGCCCTCCTGACGGGCGATCTCCGTCATGGCCAGCTCATACCGGGCAGCGGCCACGGCGTTTTCACGGGCGTGGTCCCGCAGGTCGTCCATGGTCAGCTGCGCCGCTTGCAGGTAGTCAGACAGAGAGGCACCCTGACTCTCCAGATGCTGCTGAAGCTCCTGAAGGATGCCGGTGAGCTGGCTCTCCACCATGGAGTCGGGCAGCTGTACCTCCATGCCCGCCACCACCTGCTGCATCAGGGCCTCGGCAAAGGCATTGGAGGCGGCCTGCTGCTTTTGCAGGATGGCCTGCTCCATGATGCTGCGGCGCAGATGGGACACGTCCTCGAAGCCCTGCTCCTGTGCAAAGGCGTCCGTCAGCTGGGGCAGGCTCCGCCGGACGATGCGGTGGGCTTTGACGTGGAAGGTGGCATCCTTGCCCGCCAGCTCCGGCACGTACTGGGTGGGGAAGGTGACGTGGACATCCCGCTCCTCCTCCGGGCGAATGCCCGCCACCTGCTCCTCGAAGCCGGGGATGAACATCCCGCTGCCCAGCAGCAGGGGATAGCCTTCCCCCTTGCCACCCTCGAAGGGGACGCCGTCCACGAAGCCCTCGAAGTCCAGAGTGACCTCGTCGCCCATGGCGGCCCGGTCCTGCTCCTGCTCCACCAGATGCTCCGTCAGGAAGCGCTGGATGGCCTCGTTGGTGTCATCGTCGGAGAGCTCGGCATTCTCCCACGGGGCGGACAGGCCCTTGTACTGGCCCAGCTTCACCTCCGGATACAGGTCGATGAGGGCGGTGAAGGTGTAGCCGTCTGGGCCGATGGTCTCCACGTTCAGGGCGGGAGGGGCGGCGATCTGGATGTCCTCGGAAGCGATGGCCTCCACCAGTGCGGCGGGGAAGGTCTCGTTCACCGCCTCCTGATAGAACAGATCGTGGCTGTATGCCTTTTCCAGCGCCTCACGGGGAGCCTTGCCCACGGCGTAGCCCTCCACAGGGTACAGGGCCTTGACCTCCTGATAGGCGTCGTTCAGAGCCTTCTCCCACGCATCACGCTCCACGGTGATGGTCAGGCGCAGCTGGCGGTTAGCCAGCTCCTCTTTCTTTTGCAGGATCATGGGGATTCCTCCATATCTTTTCATTTATAACAGATCTATTATACTCGAAATCTGCCGCCGCCGCAACCGGGAAATGGATTTGTAAAATAATTGTGACTTATATCACAGGAACACTTCCTTTTTGGGCGGGGCTATGCTATAATGCCCCTCACGGAAAAATTGTTGAAATCAGGAGGATTCTTATGCAGACCATCAAGACCTTCATCAAGGACCACCCCCATATGTGGTGGGGCCTGTATCTGCCGGTGTATCTGGGGGGCTTTTTCCTTATTGAGCACTTCATCACCGACAACTATTGGGCCACCCAGACCTTTATCGATGAATACATCCCCTTCTGCGAGTACTTTGTCATTCCCTATGACTCATGGGGCTTTCTTCTGCTGGCGCTGGGCCTTTACCTGATCGTCAAGGATGCCGAGGGCTTCCGGCGGTATATGTGGAGCATCATGCTGACCTTCGGGTTTGCCACCATCTTCTGTGCGCTGGTACCCAACGGACAGGACCTGCGCCCGGCGGTGATGGAGCACCACAACTTCTGCACGTGGCTCCTCCAGAACACCTACAATCTGGACACCAACACCAATGTGCTGCCCAGCGTCCATGTGCTGGGGGTGCTGGACGCCCTCTATGCCGTTCACCGGACGCCGGGACTGCGGCGCACCGGATGGCGCACTTTCGCAGACATATGGGGCGTCATCATCATCTGCTCCACACTCTTTGTCAAGCAGCACGCCTTCATCGATGTGGTGGCGGCCCTGGTGGTGGGCGCCATCGCCTATGTCATCATCTATACGATCATCGGCGGGCGGCGGGATCGCCGCATGGCGGCAGCGGGAAAGGAGGTCCCCTGTGGAGAACATACCGATCCTTGAGGGCATCAGCCCCGATGAGGTAGAGCAGATGCGGGTGTGCTTCGGCGTCCGGGAGGAGCGCTTCCGGGCCGACACCGTGATTTATGACATCAGCGAGGGCCGGGGAGAGTTGGGGCTTCTGACCGCCGGCAGCGCCGTCATCCAGCGCATCGACCGGCAGGGGGGACGCACCATTCTGGAGCATCTGCCCACCGGCAGCGTGTTCGGAGAGATGCTGATGTTCGAAAATGTGGCCGGGGACAGCATCACGGTGGTGGCGGCGGAGTCGTGCCGGGTGTGGTTCATGAGCGCCGAGCATCTGACCCGGCGATGCGAAAAGGCCTGCACCCATCACAGCCGACTGGTGGAGAATATGTTCCATATCATGACCGGCAAGGCCGCCGCCCTCTCCGAGCGGGTGGAGGTTCTGAGCCGCCGCAGCATCCGGGAGAAACTGCTGTGCTACTTCGGCCTTCAGACCGGCGGCGACGACTGCGGCAGCTTTCATCTGCCCTTTACCCTCAGTGCTCTGGCGGACTATATCTCCGCCGACCGCAGTGCCATGATGCGGGAGCTGCGGAAAATGAAGGAGGAGCATCTGGTGGATATCGACCGGGGACAGGTGACGCTGCACCATGCCCTTGCATGAAAAAGGGAAAGTGCAAGGAAATATTTGACGAACCATGGGCGGATGTGATAAGATAAGGTGAGCACACACGGGTGAGGAGTTCCGTGTGTGCCCATGGAACGTAGCAAGCCATGACTTTTGAGGAAAGAAGGAACATCCATGTATCGTATCGTAACGAAGGAAGCGCTGAAGCCCACTGTGATCCTGTACGAGATCGAGGCACCCATGGTGGCCAAGAAGGCCCAGCCCGGTCAGTTCATCATTCTGCGTGTGGACGAGAACGGCGAGCGTATCCCCATCACGATCCACGACTATGACCGTGAGAAGGGGACCGTCACCATCATCGTGCAGACCGTGGGCGCAACCACTGAGAAGCTGAGCCACAAGCAGCAGGGCGATTATCTGCATGACTTTGTGGGTCCTCTGGGCAAGCCCACCGAGACCGAGGGTAAGAAAAAGGTCTGCGTTGTCGGCGGCGGCGTGGGCTGCGCCATTGCCTACCCCGTTCTGAAGAAGTTCCACGACTGCGGCGCTGAGGTCCACGCTGTAGTGGGCTTCAAGAGCAAGGACGTGGTGATCTTGGAGGATAAGTTCAAGGCCGTATCCTCCGTGATGAAGGTCTGCACCGACGACGGCTCCTATGGCCAGAAGGGTCTTGTTACCGAGGCACTGAAGGAGCTGCTGGACGCCGGCAATCAGTATGATGAGATCTTTGCCATCGGCCCCATGGTCATGATGAAGTTCGTCTGCAAGACCACGGCCCCCTACGGCGTACCCACCACCGTCTCCATGAGCCCCATCATGATCGACGGTACCGGTATGTGCGGCGGCTGCCGTCTGACCGTGGGCGGCGAGACCAAGTTCGCCTGCGTGGATGGCCCCGACTTCGACGGCGACCTCGTGGATTTCGACGAGGCAATGGCCCGCGGCACCATGTACCGCCCCTTTGAGGCCAAGGCCCGGGAAAAGGCATGCAATCTGTTCAAGACTCAGGAGGGAATGTAAAATGGCTTTCAATATGGACCCCAAAAAGTGTCCCATGCCCACCCAGGACCCCAACGTCCGCAACAAGAATTTTGAGGAAGTGGCTCTGGGCTACACCGCCGAGATGGCCGTGAACGAGGCCAAGCGCTGCGTCCACTGCAAGAACAAGCCCTGCCAGACCGGCTGCCCCGTCGGCATCGACATCCCCGAGTTCATCGGCCATGTGGCCGAGGGTGACTTCGAAGCCGCCTATCAGGTCATCAATCGTTCCTCTTCCCTGCCCGCCGTCTGCGGCCGCGTCTGCCCGCAGGAGAGCCAGTGCGAGGGCAAGTGTACCCGCGGCATCAAGAACGAGCCCGTCGGCATTGGCCGTCTGGAGCGCTTCGTGGCCGACTGGCACCGTGAAAATGTCCACACTGCCCCCGTCGTGCCTGCGTCCAACGGCCACAAGGTCGCCATCATCGGCGCGGGCCCTGCCGGTCTGACCGCCGCAGGCGACCTCGCCAAGCTGGGCTATAAGGTCACGGTCTACGAGGCCCTGCACGTCGCAGGCGGCGTGCTGATGTACGGCATCCCCGAGTTCCGTCTGCCCAAGGCCATCGTCCAGCAGGAGATCGACGGCCTCAAGAAGATGGGCGTCGATTTCGAGTGCAACATGGTCATCGGCAAGGTGCTCACCATCGACGAGCTGATGGGTGAGTACGGATATGAGGCCGTCTTCGTGGGTTCCGGTGCCGGCCTGCCCCGCTTCATGGGCATCCCGGGCGAGAGCCTGAAGGGCGTCTACTCCGCCAACGAGTTTCTCACCCGCTCCAACCTGATGAAGGCTTATCTGCCCACCAGCAAGACCCCCATCCGCACCGGCAGGAAGGTCGCCGTCGTCGGCGGCGGCAACGTGGCAATGGATGCTGCCCGCAGCGCCCTGCGTCTGGGCGCTGAGACGGTCTACATCGTCTACCGCCGCGGCATGGCTGAGCTGCCTGCCCGTAAGGAAGAGGTCGAGCACGCCGAGGAAGAGGGCATTATCTTCAAAACCCTCTGCAACCCCGTGGAGATCCTGCCCGATGAGGACGGCTTCGTCAAGGCCATCACCTGCATCGAGATGGAGCTGGGCGAACCGGATGCTTCCGGCCGCCGCCGCCCCATCGAGAAGAAGGGCAGCGAGTTCACGATGGACGTGGACACCGTCATCATGAGCCTGGGTACCAGCCCCAACCCCCTCATCCGCTCCACCACGCCGGGCCTCGAGACCAACAAGCACGGCTGCATCGTCACCGAGGGCGACGAGGGCAAGACCAGCCGTGAGGGCGTGTACGCCGGCGGCGATGCCGTGACCGGTGCCGCTACCGTCATCAAGGCCATGGGTGCCGGTAAGGCAGCCGCCAAGGCCATGGACGAGTACATCCAGAATAAGTAACCGTGATTCCTGGCTCCCCTATTCGGGAAGCTCCGCAAGGCGCTGGCACAGCCAGACCGAAGCGGTGAGAGATTCAGCCGACATTCCATTGTGGAGTGTCGGCTTTTTTGTTGTATCCCACTCTTTATGCATCCTGCCCAAAAAACAGAGCAATATTTTGTCGCTCAAACTTGGCGGAATCTGATTGATTTTGACTGAAATTTTGCTATAATAAGGGTACAAGGCGGTCAGAACCCGCCAACGTCAATCAAAATCAATCATATAAATCGAACAAGGGGGAATGTTCCCGATGCTGGCAGAAGAACGATTCAGCCTGATTCTGGATCTGCTGGCGCGGCAGCGCACCGCCACCGTGCAGGAGTTGTGCGAGGCGTTGAATGCAAGCGAATCCACCATCCGGCGCGACCTGAACGAGCTGGACAAGCAGGGCAAACTGAACAAGGTGCACGGCGGGGCCACCCTGCCGGACAGCCCCTTCCGCACCGACGAGCCCACCATGGCCGCCAAGGAAGAGCTGGCCGTCAGCCAGAAGCAGAGCATCGCCCAGGCGGCGGCAGAACTGATCCTGCCGGAAGATTTCATCTATCTGGATGCAGGCTCCAGCACGCTGGCTCTGGCACGGGCGCTGAACGGCCCGGCCCTGAACGCCAGCTATGTGACCAACGGCGTGGCCCATGCCCGCCTGCTGGCCCAGAAGGGCTGCCGGGTGTTCCTGCCCGGCGGGCTGCTGCGGCCCCAGACCGAGGCCATCATCGGGGCGGCTGCGCTGACTGCCATCCAACAGTACAATTTCACCAAAGCGTTCATGGGGGCCAACGGCGTGGCGCTGGGTTCCGGCTTTACCACCCCAGACCCCGAGGAGGCCGCCGTCAAGGCTGCGGCTCTCCACCGGGCGCGGGAGGCGTGGTTCCTGGTGGACGACACCAAATTCGCGCAGGTCTACCCCGCCGTCATCTGTGATCTGCACAGTGGTGCCATCCTGACGAACCGGTGCCCCAACCCCAAATACCGGCAATACACTCTGATAAAGGAGACCGAGGTATGATCTACACTGTTACATTCAATCCTGCCATCGATTATGTCGTCCGTCTCGACAGGCCCCTTGAGGTGGGCGAGGTGAACCGCGCCGCCGGGGAGGATTGCGTGCTGGGCGGCAAGGGCATCAATGTTTCCGGCGTGCTCCGGGAGCTGGGCTGTGAGAGCGTAGCTCTGGGCTTTGTGGCCGGTGAGACCGGTGCCTGGCTGGAGCGTGGTCTGGCCGCGCAGGGGCTCCGGACCGATTTCATCCATCTGGCCGAGGGCATGACCCGCATCAACGTCAAGATCAAGGCAGGCACCGAGACTGAGCTGAACGGCGCAGGCCCCAGCATCCCGGAAAGCGCCATGCAGCAGCTGGAAGCCCAGCTGGACACCCTGCAGCCTGACGACATCCTCATTCTGGCGGGCAGCATCCCCAAGAGCCTTTCCCAGAGCACCTACGAGCGGCTGCTGGCAGGGCTGGAGGGCCACGGCGTGCGGGCCGTGGTGGATGCCACCCAGGATCTGCTGGTCAACGTCCTCCCCTATCACCCCTTCCTGATCAAGCCCAACAATCACGAGCTGGGCGAGATCGTGGGCCGGGAGCTGAAAACGGACGAAGAGATCACCGCCGCCGCCCGCGCCCTGCAGGAAAAGGGTGCCCGGAACGTACTGGTGAGCATGGCCGGAAACGGTGCCCTGCTGGTGGATGAGCACGGCGAGGTGCACCGCATCGGCTGCCCCAAGGGCAAGGTCGTGAACAGCGTAGGCGCAGGCGACAGCATGGTGGCCGGTTTTGTGGCAGGTTATCTGCAAAGCGGCAGCTACGAGCAGGCCCTCCGGCTGGGCACCGCCTGCGGCAGTGCCACCGCATTCAGCCTTGGGCTGGCAACGAAAGAAAAGATCGAAGAATTGTTTGGTCAAATTTAAGGCAGCTCACCCTCTCCGTCATTGCTGACGAAGCCATCAGGCTTTGACTGAGAGGGCTGCAGATAGAGAGAAAGGAGAACCCTTATGCGCATTACGGAATTATTCACCGCAAAATCCATCGAGCTGGATTCCGCGGCCTCCAACCGGGACGAGATCCTCTCCCGGCTGGTAGAGCTGCAGGCCACCCACGGCAACATCACCGACACAGAAGCCTACAAGAAGGCGCTTTACGCCCGGGAGGATGAGGCTTCCACTTATGTGGACAACGGCATCACCGTTCCCCACGCCAAGACGAATGTGGTCACCCGGCCCAGCCTGGCCGCCCTGCGTCTGAGCACCCCGGTGCAGTACAACGCCGAGGATGACGGCAAGACCGACCTGCTCTTTGCCATTGCGGCCCCCGAAAACGGCAGCCTGCATGTGGATATGCTGGCCCGCATGATGCAGATGCTGATGAACGAGGACTTTGTGGAAAAGCTGAAGGCCGCCAGGACCCCCGCCGAATTCCTTGCCCTCATCGACGCACAGGAGGAGGCCCAGTTCGGTGAGGAGAGTTTCACCCAGCAGGCTATCCCCCAGAGCGGCTACCGCATTCTGGCCGTGACCGCCTGCCCCAACGGCATTGCCCACACCTACATGGCCGCCGAGGCGCTGGCCAAGGCCGGTGACAAGCTGGGCCTGCCCACAAAGGTGGAGACCAACGGCTCCGATGGTGCCAAGAACGTGCTGACCCGCGCCGAGATCGCAGCCTGCGACGGTATCATCGTGGCAGCAGACAAAAATGTGGAGACCGCCCGCTTTGACGGCAAGCCCGTGCTGTTTGCCCGGGTGGATGACGGCATCCACAAGCCCGAAGAGCTGCTGAAAAAGGTGGCTCACGGCGAAGTTCCTGTTTACCACGCCAAGGGCGGTGCCACCGCTGCCGAGGAGGAGACCTCCGGCGACAGCTTTGGCCGCAAGGTGTACAAGGACCTGATGAACGGCGTGTCTCACATGCTGCCCTTTGTGGTGGGCGGCGGTATTATGATCGCGCTGGCCTTCCTGCTGGACGATTACACCATCGACCCCTCCAACTTTGGCATGAACACCCCCATCGCCTCCTTCTTCAAGACGGTGGGCAGCGCCGCCTTTGGCTACATGCTCCCCATTCTGGCAGGCTTCATCGCCATGTCCATCGCCGACCGTCCCGGCCTGGCCGTGGGCTTTGCGGGCGGCGTGCTGGCCATGAACGGCACCAACTTTGCAGGCCTTGCCAATGGTGAGACCACCGGCATCTCCGGCGGCTTCCTGGCCGCTCTGCTGGCCGGTTTCGTGGCCGGTTATGTGGTCGAGTTCCTGAAGAAGATCACCGAAAAGCTCCCCGCCAGCCTGAACGGCATCCGCCCCATGCTGATCTACCCGCTGGGCGGCATCCTTATCATCGGTGCCGTGATGTGCGGCATCAACCCGGTCATGGGCATGATCAACACCGCCATGACCAACTGGCTGAACGCACTGGGCGGCAGCTCCAAGGTGCTGCTGGGTGCCATCGTGGCCGGTATGATGAGCATCGACATGGGCGGCCCCTTCAACAAGGCAGCGTATGTGTTCGGCACCGCAGCCCTTGCTTCCGGCAACTATGAGGTCATGGCCGCCGTCATGGTGGGCGGCATGGTGCCTCCCATTGCCATCGCCCTGTCCACCACCTTTTGCCCCAAGAAGTGGACCCCCGACGAGCGCCGCAACGGCATCGTGAACTACGTCATGGGCCTGTGCTTCGTGTCTGAGGGTGCCATCCCCTATGCAGCAGCCGACCCGCTGCGCGTTCTGCCCAGCTGCATCATCGGTTCGGCCCTGGCCGGTTCCCTGTCCATGGTCTTTGGCTGCGGCCTGCGGGCACCCCACGGCGGCATCTTCGTGTTCCCCGTGGTGGACCACGCCGCTCTGTACTGCGTGGCGCTGGCTGTGGGCAGCGTGGTGGGTGCTGTGATCCTGAGCCTGCTCAAGAAGGACCGCACCAACGCCTGATCCGCCATTTACTCCCTCCATTGGAGACTTCTTCATACAGCACAAGGCCCCCGGGAATCCGGGGGCCTTGTGTCGTTTCAGTGGCTCTCTTTACACAAAAACGGCTGCCCGGTGTGGAAAACCGGAGCAGCCGCTTTGCATGGATGAAATCTTATTTGCCGTGCTTCACGCGCTGGATCTCGCCCAGATCGTAAGGCGTGTTCTGGTAGACGTAGTAGTTCAGCCAGTTCTCGTACAGCAGGTGAGCATGGGCGCGCCAGCGGAACAGCGGAGACTGCTCCGGGTCATCGTCCGGATAGTAGTTGACGGGCACATGGATGGGCAGGCCCTTGGCCACGTCCCGCTTGTACTCGGCATCCAGCGTGTACTTGTCGTACTCCGGGTGGCCGGTGACAAAGATTTGCCGTCCGTTCTCGGTGCTCATGAGGAAGGGCCCGGCCACATCGCTCTCGGCCAGGATGCGCAGGGCATCGCAGGCATCCACGTCGGCCCGGCGGATGCCGGTGTGGCGGCTGTGGGGCGCATAGAACACCTCGTCAAAGCCGCGCACCAGAGGGTTCGCCGGGCGGGTGACCCGGTGCTCGAACACGCCGAACATCTTTTCCGGCAGCAGCTCCTTGTGCACACCGTAGTGGTAGTACAGGCCCGCCTGGGCACCCCAGCAGACGTGCAGGGTGGAGTAGACGTTCGTCTCGCTGAAATCCATGATCTCGCACAGTTCCGGCCAGTAGTCCACCTGCTCAAAGTCCATGGTCTCCACCGGAGCACCGGTGATGATCATGCCGTCGTAGCGGTTGTTCTTCACCTCGTCAAAGGTCTTGTAGAATGCATCCAGATGGGCGGCCGACACATGGGTGGCGGCGTGGCTGGCCGTCTGCAGCAGGGTCATATGCACCTGCAGGGGGGTGTTGGCCAGCAGACGGGCAATTTGGGTCTCGGTGGCGATCTTGGTGGGCATCAGGTTCAGGATCAGGATCTCCAGCGGGCGGATGTGCTGTGCCAGTGCCCGCTCCCGGTGCATGACAAAGACGTTTTCTTCATAAAGGGCATCGTAGGCGGGCAGGGTCTTGGGGATGATCAGCGGCATAGTTCGTACTCCTAACGATTTAGAATAGCCTCCGCTGGCGCTCTGGCTGTTTCAGCGGAATATTTATTTTTATTGCAGGAACGGAAAGCCTGCGGGCTTTCCGTTCCTGCCTTTTTCACGGGAGAGGTCGTGGCGGGGAACAGCATCTCTACCCGCAGGGCCATCCGAAAACGTTTCACGGGTGGGGCTGTAATGAGAAACAGCAACTCCACCCATGAAAAACTCCGGCGAACCCTTCATCGGGAAAAAACGACCATGCAGCTGACCGGACAGGATCAGATCTTATCCAGTGCCTGTGCGATGTCGGCAATGAGGTCCTCGCTGCTTTCCAGGCCGCAGCTCATGCGCACCAGCTCAGCGGGTACACCGGCGGCCTTCAGCTGCTCATCGTTCATCTGACGGTGGGTGCTGGAAGCGGGGTTCAGGCAGCAGGTGCGGGCATCGGCCACATGGGTCTCGATGGCGGCCAGCTTCAGTTCCTTCATAAAGGTGCTGGCTGCCTCACGGCCGCCGGCCAGGCCAAAGCTGACCACGCCGCAGCTGCCGTTCGGCAGGTACTTTTCGGCCAGTGCATGGTAGGGGCTGGATTCCAGACCGCAGTAGTTGACGTAAGCCACCTTCGGGTGAGCTTCCAGGAACTTTGCCACGGCCATGCCGTTCTCGCAGTGGCGCTGCATGCGCACATGCAGGCTCTCCAGACCCAGGTTCAGCATGTAGGCGTTCATGGGGGACTGCATGGAACCAAAGTCGCGCATCAGCTGGGCCGTTGCCTTGGTGATGAAGGCACCCTCCTTGCCAAAACGCTCGGCGTAGGTGATGCCGTGGTAGCTGTCATCCGGGGTGCACAGGCCGGGGAACTTGTCGGCGTGGGCCATCCAGTCGAACTTGCCGCCGTCCACGATGGCACCGCCCAGCACAGCGCCATGGCCGTCCATGTACTTGGTGGTGGAGTGGGTCACGATGTCGGCGCCCCACTCGAAGGGGCGGCAGTTGACCGGGGTGGGGAAGGTGTTGTCCACGATGAGCGGCACGCCGTGGGCGTGGGCTGCCTGCGCAAACTTTTCAATGTCCAGCACGGTCAGGGCGGGGTTGGCGATGGTCTCGCCGAATACGACCTTGGTGTTGGGGCGGAACGCGGCGTTCAGCTCTTCCTCGGTGCACAGCGGGTCCACAAAGGTGGCCTCGATGCCCATCTTTTTCATGGTGACCGAGATGAGGTTGAAGGTGCCGCCGTAGATGGTGCTGGATGCCACGATGTGGTCACCGGCCTGGCAAAGGTTGAACAGGGCGAAGAAGTTGGCAGCCTGGCCGCTGGAGGTGAGCATGGCAGCGGTGCCGCCCTCCAGCTCGCAGATCTTTTTGGCCACCAGGTCACAGGTGGGGTTCTGCAAACGAGAGTAGAAATAGCCGTCGGCCTCCAGGTCAAAGAGCTTGCCCATGTCCTCGCTGGTGGCGTACTTGAAGGTGGTGGACTGGATGATGGGGATCTGGCGGGGTTCGCCGTTTCCGGGCGTATAGCCGCCCTGCACGCAGATGGTATCACGATTCATACTACATACTCCTTTGCTGGGTTTGTCCATATAGCACAATTCCCCGCAGGGAGCATACAGCCTCCGGCGGGGAATTGAAACGTTAAATTTTTCCCTGCCGGGATCGTCTGGCAGTATGGTTTAAGGAAACTTTTCCATCACCATGAAAAGCCTTCCGGCACTCTTTTACTTCCGCAGGCGCTTGTCGCTCCGGGTCGCCCAGAAGGTGCCCGCGCTCTGGAACACCTGCACCATGAGCACCAGCAGGATGACACACACGATCATGATGTCGGTCTGGTAGCGGTAATAGCCGTAGGACAGGGCGATCTTGCCCAAGCCGCCGCCGCCAATGACGCCGGACATGGCCGAGTAGCCCAGAATGGTGGTCAGGGCCGTGGTCATGCTGGAGATCAAGCCGGGCAGGCACTCCGGGATCATCACCTTGGTAATGATCTGGAACGGGGTGGCACCCATGCTCTGGGCAGCTTCCACCACACCTTCGTCCAGCTCGCGCAGGCTGGTCTCTACCAGACGAGCCACGAACGGGAAGGCGGCCACCACCAGCGGAACGATGGTAGCTTTGGTGCCCACCGTGGTGCCTACGATGACACGGGTGAGCGGGAATACACAGATCATCAGAATCAGGAAGGGCACACTGCGCAGAATGTTGATGACGATGTTGAGGATGTGCATCAGCCAGCCGGGCAGGGGCAGCACGCCGTCCTTGTCACCGGCCACCAGAAGCACGCCCAGCGGCAGGCCCAGCACCAGCGCAAACGCGGTGGAAAGAACCGTCACATAGAACGTTTCCCAGATGGCAAAGCCATAATCTGCAATACTCATTCGCCGGTCACCTCCTCCACGGTCACGCCGGGCTGGCTGCGCATATAGGCAGCCGCCTGCTTGGCCAGCTCCACATCGGCAGGCAGCTTGAGCAGCATGGAGCCGTAGCACTGGCCGCTCAGATCACGGGTATCGGCGCTGAGCACCGATACCAGAATGCCCTTTTCGGCGGCAAGGCTTGCCACCAGAGGCTTTGCGGTGGACGAACCGTTGAAGGTGACACGCACCACATGGTCATCCGGCGCAAAGCTGGAAAGGTCGCGGGCTGCGCTGCCGCCGTTGGGGGCGACCAGACGCTTTGCCGCAGCCGTCTTGGGGTTGGCGAAAATTTCCTGCACCGAGCCCTCTTCCATGACCACACCGCCGTCCAGGATGGCCACACTGTCGCAGATCTCTTCCACCACGCTCATCTGGTGGGTGATGACCACCACGGTGATGCCCAGCTTCTGGTTGATGTCCTTGATCAGGGTCAGGATGGAATGAGTGGTGTTGGGGTCCAGCGCACTAGTGGCCTCGTCGCACAGCAGCACCTTGGGGTTGGTGGCCAGGGCGCGGGCAATGGCAATGCGCTGCTTCTGGCCGCCGGACAGCTGGGCGGGGTAGGCGTTTGCCTTGTCGGGCAGGCCCACCATCTCCAGCAGCTCTTTGGCGCGCTTTTCGGCGTCGGCCTTTTTCACACCGGCCAGCTCCATGGGAAAACAGATGTTCTTCAGGCAGCTGCGCTGCATGAGCAGGTTGAACTGCTGGAAGATCATGGTGATCTCGCGGCGGCGCTCACGCAGGGCCGCCGGAGACAGGGTCTCCATGGCGGTGCCGTCGATCACCACGCTGCCCTCGGTGGGGCGCTCCAACAGGTTGATGCAGCGCACCAGCGTGGATTTGCCCGCACCGGACATGCCGATGATGCCGTAGATGGAACCATCCGGAATGGTCAGGTTGATGTCTTTCAGCGCGTTCACCGCGCCGTCCTTCATCTGGAAGGTCTTGGAAAGGTGTTTGATCTCGATCA